>JACCDN010671610.1_pt1 | contig 62396 bp, 53 predicted proteins | sample 7441691 | NCBI WGS metagenome assembly JACCDN01 (sample SAMN15323439, study PRJNA562643) | freshwater metagenome | isolation source: river surface water | place: USA:Blue River Watershed | collected 2017-08-16 | reverse complement strand
TAGACACAGTGGAATTAATCATGGAATTCGAAAAGGAGTTCAACATTTCTATTCCAGACGAACAAGCAGAAACTATTACTACTGTTGGTCAAGCTGTTGCTTATTTAGAAGAGCACGCAAAATAATAACCATATTATTTTAGAAGCTAAACCTTCGGCATATTTATTTAATCCGCCTTTTTGAGCCTTGCTTTAAAGGCGGATTCTTATTTTAAAAACATTTTACATGCAAGCTAGACGTATTGTTGTTACAGGAATCGGTGCTCTTACGCCCATTGGGAATAATGTAGAAACTTATTGGAACAATCTGGTAAATGGAGTTTCTGGAGCAGACATGATTACGCAATTTGATGCTTCTAAGTTTAAAACAAGGTTTGCATGTGAAATAAAGGGTTTTGATCCAACTGAATTCATGGATCGTAAAGAAGCTAGAAAATTAGATCGTTTTGCTCAAATCGCATTAGTTGCGAGTGATCAAGCAGTTTTGGATGCGGGTATCACTAAAGACAATGTAGACCACGATAGAGTGGGTGTAATTTTTGCAAGCGGCATTGGGGGCTTAACCACTTTTACTGAAGAGGTTACCAATTTTGTAAATGGGGATGGTACACCGAGGTTTAATCCTTTCTTTATTCCAAAAATGATTTTGGATATTGCTGCTGGGCAAATTTCAATGAAACATGGTTTTAGAGGTCCAAATTATGCTGTGGTAAGCGCCTGTGCTTCAAGTACCAATGCGATTATTTCTGCAATGGATAATTTGAAATTAGGCAAAGCGGATATCATTGTTACAGGTGGAGCAGAAGCGGTGATTGGTGTCGCTGGCATGGGTGGATTCAATGCGATGAAAGCCATGAGTGAACGCAACGATGATCCAAAAACTGCAAGTCGCCCATATGATAAAGACCGTGATGGTTTTATCATGGGTGAAGCAAGTGGGGTGCTTGTGTTAGAAGAACTAGAACATGCGATTCGTCGTGGCGCAAAAATATACTGTGAAGTAGTAGGTGGAGGCGCAACTGCGGATGCTTATCATTTAACAGCGCCACATCCAGAAGGATTGGGAGCAAGAAATGTGATGTTAGCAGCTTTAAGAGATGCGGGCATGCAAGCCAACGAAATTGACTACATCAATACACACGGCACATCTACCCCATTGGGGGATATTGCAGAAGCTAAAGCCATCACCGAAGTGTTTGGTGAACATGCATACAATTTAAATATCAGCTCAACTAAGTCAATGACGGGACATTGTTTAGGTGCAGCAGGGGTGATTGAAGCAATCGCATGTATACAAACTGTGATTCATGATATCATTCCACCAACAATTAATCACTTTACAGACGATCCAGAGCTGGATCCGCGTTTAAACTTCACTTTCAACAAAGCTGAAAAGCGAGTTGTTAATGCTGCTTTAAGTAATACGTTTGGATTTGGTGGCCATAATGCCTGTGTGATAGTTAAGAAGTACAAAGCTTAACAAAACCTCTTGTGAAACGTTTATATCATCTAATTTTTTCATTCAGAAAATCTGATTTTGAAAAAAGTGTTTACATGTTGATTGGCTATCATACGACCAAGATGGTGCTTTTTCATACCGCACTCAATCACCGATCAATAAAAGATAATCCATCAGAGAATAATGAAAGAATGGAATTTCTTGGTGATGCGATCATAAGTTCAGTGGTTGCTGAATATTTGTTTAAAAAATACCCATATAAAGGGGAAGGTTTTTTAACTGAGATGCGAAGCAAGATGGTGAATAGGCAACAATTGAATCATATTGCGATTCAAATGGGTTTGAAAAAAATGACACGTTTTAATAAATTAGATGGTGGATTAAAGAGTAGTCAAATTTTTGGTAATACTTTAGAAGCCCTGGTTGGTGCGATTTACCTTGATAAACAATATAATTTTACAAAGAGGTGGATCATCGAAAAAATGATTCAACCTTATTTGTTCATGGATGAGTTGGAGCAAATAGACATTAATATAAAAAATAAAATTATTGGCTGGGCATTAAAGCAAGGTAAACAAATTGACTTTGTTTTAGCAGACGAAAAATTAGAGGGAAGAAGAAGGTTATTTACAATCAATGTTGTTATTGACGGAGAAACGATCACATCTCAAAAAGGGTTTACTAAAAAAGACGCAAGTCAAATTGCTGCACAAAAAGCCATCGAGCTTTTACAGATTACTTAGCCTAGTTTATTTTTTTGTTTGGCATAATTCAACCAATACACCTCCAGTGTCTTTAGGGTGAACGAAACAAACCCATTTATTGTCTGCCCCGGACTTTGGTGCTTCATTGAGCAAGTTGAAGCCATCTTTTTTTAATCTTTCCATTTCTGCTTGGATATCAGGTACTTCAAAAGCAATATGGTGCAATCCTTCCCCCTTTTTGGCTATAAATTTAGCAATGACGCCATTGGGGTCTAGGCTTTCCAATAACTCAATTTTAGCACCATCTTGTAAAAAAAACGCTGTATCCACTTGCTCGCCAGACACTTGTTCTGTCTTGTAGCAATTGCTGCCAAGTAGGCGCTCGTACAAAGGAATACTTTTTTTTAAGCTATTCACTGCAATGCCAATATGGTCCACCTTATAATTCATCTTTGCTTGTTTTACGAATTGGGAAAAAAATGAGCTCTACAGCTAACGAAATCCAACATATTGCTGTTCAATCTTTAACTTTGTACTCTTAGACAAATATAAAATAGAACTATGTTAAAATTACCAATTTATCTTGATCATAATGCAACTACTCCAATGGATCCTAGGGTTTTGGAGGCAATGATTCCTTATTTTACCGAAAATTTCGGCAATGCAGCCAGTAGGAACCATTCTTTCGGATGGCATGCAGAAGAGGCGGTAGATTATGCACGGGAGCAGATTGCTCAATTAATTGGTGCAGATCCAAAAGAGATCATATTTACTTCAGGCGCTACTGAGGCCGACAATTTAGGTATTAAAGGTGTGTACGAAATGTATTCAAGTAAGGGTAATCACATTATCACCTGCACAACTGAACATAAAGCTGTATTAGACACTTGTAAGCATTTAGAAAAACTAGGAGCCGAAGTAACCTATTTAGATGTACAACCTGATGGCTTGATTGATCTAAAAGCACTTGAAGCTGCGATGAGACCTACTACAATTTTAGTGGCTATCATGTATGCGAATAACGAAATTGGTGTCATTCAACCAGTGAAAGAAATTAGTGCAATAGCTAAAAAGCATGGCGCATTGTTTTTCACAGATGCAGTGCAAGCAGTAGGTAAAATACCTGTTGACGTAAATGCAGATGGAATTGATTTGATGGCTTTCACTGCACATAAAATGTATGGCCCCAAAGGTGTGGGAGCGTTGTATGTACGTCGTAAAAATCCAAGAGTAAAAGTAACTGCGCAGTTAGATGGTGGTGGACATGAAAGAGGAATGCGAAGCGGCACCTTGAATGTGCCAGGTATTGTGGGTTTTGGTAAAGCATGTGAATTAGCAAGATTAGAGATGGCAGCAGACACGGAACGTATTTCTAAATTGAGAGACAAACTAGAAAACGCTTTAAAGCAAATTGAGGAGTCCTATGTGAATGGTAATCCAGCACATCGTTTACCACATGTAAGCAATATATCTTTTAAATATGTAGAAGGGGAAGGTTTGATGATGGGCTTTAATCAAGACATCGCATTGTCCTCTGGTTCAGCTTGCACATCGGCTTCATTAGAACCAAGCTATGTTTTGAAAGCATTAGGCTTGGGGGACGATTTAGCACATAGTTCATTGCGTTTTGGTTTAGGAAGATATACTACAGAAGAGCAAATCGATTATACAATCAAAGCAGTAACTGATACTGTTTTGAAACTAAGAGAGATGAGCCCACTGTGGGAAATGTTCAAAGAGGGAATCGATATTGATTCTATTCAATGGGCACATCATTAATAGTACAAAATGTGTAGCATTTTGAAATATTGAGTAAAAAGGGCCGTAAGGCACATCATTAATCACTTTTATAAATTACATTTAAAAATTTTTCAACTATGGCATATTCAGATAAAGTAATCGATCATTATTCTAATCCTAAAAATGTAGGAACATTAGACAAATCCTCTAAAACAGTTGGTACTGGTTTAGTAGGTGCACCAGAATGTGGTGACGTAATGCGTTTGCAGATCCAAGTAGATGATGCTACAGGTATCATCACAGATGCTAAATTTAAGACATTTGGTTGCGGATCAGCCATTGCTTCTTCTTCATTAGCTACAGAGTGGTTAAAAGGAAAATCAGTTGACGAAGCAGTTAAAATCGACAACATGGATTTAGTAGAGGAATTAAACTTACCTCCAGTAAAAATTCACTGTTCAGTTTTGGCGGAAGATGCAATTAAAGCTGCGATTAACGACTACCGTGCAAAAAATGGTTTAGAACAATTGGTTTTCGAAGAGCGTATTCACTAATCTAAAAGTACAATGAGCGCAGTAGCAGAAAATACAATTTATGTCAGCGAAAAGGCAAAAGTAAAAATAAAACAACTTATGCTTGATGCTGGTGTAGCCGAAGACCCCAGTTATTTTTTAAGAGTAGGTGTGGTAGGAGGTGGTTGTTCTGGGTTGAGTTATAAATTAGATTTCGACAATGAAATCAAGCCAATGGATCAAGTTTTTGAAGATAATGGTGTCAAGATTGTGACTGATCTTAAAAGCTTTTTATACCTTGTAAATACAGAATTAGAATTTTCTGATGGACTCAATGGAAAAGGATTTTACTTTAACAATCCAAATGCAAGTAGAAGTTGCGGATGTGGTGAAAGTTTTGCAGTGTAACTTTAAAGCGCTAATATGATTTTTTAAAAAATCGAACATTTTTCGAAACACATAGCTTTCCCTAAAGAATATTTTTAAGCCCCCGAATTTCGGGGGCTTTTTTTGTAGCTTTGAGCCATGTGGGCAATATGTAAAAAAGAATGGGCACATTATATGGGGAGCTTATCTGGCTACCTGATAATTAGCTTTTATTTACTAGTAAATGGCGTATTATTATTTGTACTTCCCAATTTTAATATTTTAGACTTTGGCTATGCGAGCTTGCAGGCTTATTTTGACTTTGCCCCTTGGGTTTTGGTATTATTGGTTCCTGCAATTACGATGAGAAGTTTTTCGGAAGAGTACAAACAAGGCACCTATGAAATTTTAAAGAGCCTGCCAATTACTACTAGATCTTTATTGATGGGAAAATATTTGGGTGTGGTGACTATCACAATCTTTGCGATCTTGCCTACCTTTTTTTATGCAATTGCTTTAAATAGTTTGAGTGCAGTAGGCGGCATAGATTGGGGGGCAACGATTGGCTCTTATGTTGGCTTATTTGCTTTGGCAGCAGTCTATGTAGCAGTCGGAGTTTTTATAAGTAGCACAACAAAAAATACGATGGTTGCTTTATTGTCATCCATTCTGGTTTGTGTTTTTTTATATAAAGGTTTTGACTGGGTGTCAGCGTTTAGCCTTTTCCAAAACGGGTATGATTATTATATTCGTCAATTAGGCTTATCTGCACATTTTCAAAATTTAAATAAGGGTGCAATTGTGCTTCAGGATGTATTGTATTTTAAAACGATTATTCTATTATTTGGATTAGGCAGCATTGAACAATTATCTGGGAAGTTCAAGTATAGTTGGATTTTATTTATAATGCTACTATTGAACTATTTAAGTTATTTGTATCCAATTCAAATAGATTTGACAAAAGACCAACGCTATACCATTAGTGCACAATCAAAAACATTAATTCAACAGGTGAATCAACCCGTTAAAATTCATTTTTATTTAGGAGGAGAACTACCTACGCATTATAAAAAACTAGAGCTTGCTACGATTCAATTTTTAGACAAACTACAACAACTTAATCCAAATTGGATAAGATGGGAACAAATAGTGCCTGGTGAAATGTATAAGGATAGTGCTTTATTTAATTTTTATGATAGCTTGCAAAAACAAGGTTTGCCAATTGATCGTTTTCAAAATACCAGTTCAATAACTGATAAAAAACTAGATCAATTACTAATACCTGGTTTATTAATTGAAGTAGAAGGTCAAAAGCCTATTGCAATTGACTTAAGAAGTAGCAAACAGTATTTCAAACCCTATAATATTATTAAAGATTTACCAGAAATTGATGTAGAAGCGAGTTTCAATGCAGCTGAAGCTTTGATAGAATATAAAATAGTACAAGCCATTTACTTATTGAACAGAGCGGTTCGTCCAAATATTGCTTATCTTATTGGTCATGGAGAACCATTGGATTTTACAGTGAATGATTTAGGTCAGTCTATTAAAAATCAATATAACTTAGGGGTATTTGATTTGCAAAAAGGTTTTCCTGACGCTACTAAAATAAACACGTTGTTGATTGTAAAACCAACAAAACGCTTTACAGAGTTAGACCAACTTAAAATCGATCAATTTATACTCTCTGGAGGCAATGTAATATGGGCAATTGACCCATTATTTGCAGAGTATGATAGTTTACGCAATACTGCTGGAGAATACCTCGCATTTGATCGTGGACTTGGGTTAGAGGCACAATTGTTTAAGTATGGTGTAAGAATCAATCCGAATTTGGTGCAGGATTTAAATTGTGCTAAACTACCAATGGTGGTGGGTGTTGATGCAGCTGGAGCGCCAATCATACAAAGAATACCTTGGCCCTATTATCCATTTGCTCAAGCTGGATCTGAACATCCGATGGTGCAGAATATGGATAGAGTGCTTACAGCGTTTCCTGCAAGTATAGACACTGTGCGCGCGAATGGCATCAAAAAAACAATTTTATTGACTACCGATACAACTAGCAGAATCATTAGTAGTCCAGCAATGATACAAATCAATAGTGGACAGCAAGAAGGAGAATTAGCGAGTTTTACAAAACAGCATCTAGCAGTTGCGGTATTATTAGAAGGAAAATTTAAATCTGCTTTTGCTGGCAGACTAACAAAAGCTTTAATGGACTCCCTACAACTAGCGACAGGTAAAGCTTTTATTAATTCTGGAGATAAATATGCAAAGCAAATTGTCTTATCTGATGCTAATTTAATCACCAATTTTGTAGACCCTCAAAAAGGACCACTCCCAATGGGTGTTTTACCTTATGAAGAGATACAGTTTGCTAATCCAGTTTTTTTTCAAAACACCATCGCTTATTTAAATGAGCCAGTGAGTTTATTAGAAGCACGTAAAAAAAATTTAGTATTAAGATTGTTGGATCCAGGTAAAGTAGCTGCAAATAGATTATGGATACAGATTTTATTATTATTTGGGCCATTGGTTTTATTGGGTCTTGCCTATTGGGGTTGGCATTATTACCGCCATTATCGATTTGCTGAATCTAAATCATAATGTATCTTTACAGCATGACAACAGATCAAATTGTATATGCCGTGTTTGGTGTAGTCGTTGTGACTGCATTGATTTTAGATTTAGGTTTTCTAAGTAAAAAAAATACCACTATTACAATACGTCAAGCACTGAAGCAAACGTTTATATGGGTATTGTTAGCTTTAGGTTTTTTTGTTTTTATGTGGATAGAAGAAGGACAAAAATTAGCGTTTGAATATTTGAGTGGCTACTTGATGGAATGGAGTTTGAGTATTGATAATATTTTTGTTTTCATTTTAATTTTTGATTCCTTCAAAGTAAAAGAGCAACATATTTCAAGGGTGTTGTTGATTGGAATTTTAATCGCTATTTTATTTAGGGTGATTTTTATTACGGTTGGAGTTGCTTTAGTAGCAAAATTTGCTTGGATTTTATATTTATTCGGTGTTTTCTTATTGTATACAGGGTATAAAATGTTTACTGCTAATGAAGACGAAGCCTTTGATCCACATGAATCAAAAATTTATAAATTTCTAAAACGTTTCTTACCAATTACCAATGAAGATGGGGATGGAAAGTTTATGATGCGTATTGGCGGTAAGCCAATGTATACAAGTCTTTTTGTAGTGGTCGTATTATTAGCTGCCATAGATTTAGTATTTGCATTGGACTCCATTCCGGCTGTCATGGGTATTTCAATGAGTAGCTTAGTGATATACACTTCCAATATTTTTGCCATACTAGGATTGCGTTCTTTGTTCTTTTTATTAAGGGGTGCAGTCAATCAGTTCGAACATTTGCAACAGGGTATTGCCATTGTTTTAATTTTCATTGGGGTTAAAATGCTTGGCGAACACTATATCAATATGGTCATGGATAAAAACACCCAAGTGCTTTTGTCTTTGTTGGTAATTGTTTTTTCTATCACCGGTTCTATTTTGTATTCTATTTTTTCTAATCGTCAAAAGAACCTCCCAAAGGATTTTACGGACAATACTATTTAAACTATGTATTTAAAGATGAACGGGAAAAAAGTAGCAGTATTGATTATATCCATCATCATAATTGATCAGTTGCTGAAATTTTATATTAAAACAAATTATTTCTTAGGCGAAGAACATCAAGTCATTGGTACTTGGTTTAGATTGCATTTTGTTGAAAATGAAGGTATGGCTTGGGGATTGAAATTTGGAGGTGGCTTTGGCAAAATTGCATTGACTTTATTTAGGTTGTTGGCAGTGATTTGGGGTACTTTTTTGATCAAAGGATTTATACAAAAACAATACCATGATGGGTTTATCATTTGTGCAGCATTAATATACGCGGGAGCATTGGGTAATTTGATTGATAGCATGTTTTATGGTATGCTCTTTGAAGCAAGTATACCTTATACCACCATGGTGGCTCAGTTTTTACCAGAAGGGGGTGGATATGCAAGCTTCTTACATGGTAAAGTAGTGGACATGTTTTATTTCCCCATCATTACAGACGCGCAATTTCCAAGTTGGATGCCAATTTGGGGCGGAGAATCCTTTGAATTCTTCCGACCAGTCTTCAATTTTGCTGATATGGCCATAAGTGCTGGTGTAATCGCCTTATTTGTGTTTCAAAGCAAGTTTTTCCCTTCAGAAAAGCAAGCATAATTTCGTTTCCTTTTTTGAGCGCTTATTCGTACCTTCATGGCCTAAAAATCAGATAGGACAAGCGTTTTATGAGTAATCAATATCCAGAATTCAATGGCTTACACCTGCCATCAATAGAGGCAGAAATTTTAGCAGCTTGGAAAAAAGAACAAGCATTTGAACAATCAGTTCAATTAAGAGCAGGGAAAACACCCTTTGTGTTTTATGAAGGTCCTCCAAGTGCCAATGGAATGCCTGGCATACATCACGTCATTTCAAGAACTTTAAAGGATATGGTTTGCCGTTATAAAACCATGCAAGGTTTTCAAGTTAAACGTAAAGGTGGATGGGATACGCATGGCTTGCCTGTGGAGTTGGGTGTTGAAAAAGAATTAGGGATTACGAAAGAGGCTATTGGAAAAACAATCACAGTGGAAGCCTACAATCAAAAATGTAGAGAAGCTGTGTTGCGTTATAAAAAAGAGTGGGATGATATCACCAACAAGATGGGGTATTGGGTGGATTTAAACAATCCATACGTCACATTTGAAAACAATTATATTGAAACATTGTGGTGGATATTAAGCACCCTTTACAAAAAAGGTTATTTGTATCAAAGCGTAAGTATTCAACCATACTCACCAGCAGCAGGAACTGGATTGAGCTCACATGAGTTGAATCAGCCTGGTACATACAAAGATGTAAAAGACACTTCTGTTGTGGCCATGTTTAAGGCGATTAAGTCAAAAGAAAGTCAATTTATTTTTGATGCAGCAGCTAGCAATACGCTTACAAATGAGGTGTATTATATGGCATGGACAACTACGCCATGGACTTTGCCTTCCAATTTAGGATTGACTGTTGGATCAAGTATTGACTATTCATTGATTGCAACGTACAATCCATATACAGCAATGCCAGTAAATGTAATTTTGGCAAAAGCGTTGGTATCAAAGTATTTCAAGGAAGAGGGGTTGAGCTTAACTAGTTTTGCAGAAGGAGATAAAATTTTACCTTGGAAAGAATTGGCCACCTTTAAAGGAAGTCAATTGAATGGACTACGTTATGAGCAGTTGATGCCATTTGAGGCGAATAATCCAGCAAATATTGAAGGAGATCCATTTAAAATTATCTTAGGAGATTTTGTAACTACAGAAGATGGTACAGGTATCGTGCATACCTCTCCAGCATTTGGCGCAGATGACTATAAAGTTGGACAGAAAAATAATTTAGGGATCATTACTTTAGTGGATAGAGAAGGAAAATTCATTGATGGTGTGGGAGAATTCGCTGGAAGATTCGTTAAGAATTACAAAGACGAAAAAGATTTCCAAGATGTGAACGTTGATATTTCAGTGAAGTTAAAGAAAGAAAATCGAGCATTTAAAGTAGAAAAATACGAACACAATTATCCGCATTGTTGGAGAACAGACAAGCCTATATTATATTATCCATTGGATGCATGGTTTATTAAAACCACTGCCGTTAAAGATAGAATGGTGGAATTGAATAAAACCATCAATTGGAAACCAAAGAGTACAGGTGAAGGTCGTTTTGGTAATTGGTTAGAAAACATGGTAGACTGGAATTTATCTAGAAGTAGGTATTGGGGAACACCATTACCCATCTGGAGAACTGAAGATGGAACCGAAGAAGTATGTATCGGTTCAATAGATGAATTGACTGCAGGATTTTTAGCAGCAAAAGAAAAAGGATTTAATAAAGAGGTGACTTTACAGATTGTAGATGGGAAATTAGACGTGGATTTGCATAAGCCATTTGTAGACCAAATAGAAATATTAAGTCCATCTGGAAAACCAATGAAACGTGTATCGGATCTAGTGGATGTATGGTTTGATTCTGGTGCTATGCCTTATGCACAATGGCATTATCCATTTGAAAATAAAGATTTAATTGAAAAAGGATTGGCGTTCCCGGCTGATTTTATTGCAGAGGGTGTTGACCAAACAAGAGGTTGGTTTTATACATTGCATGCATTGGGTGTATTACTGTTTGACAAAGTTGCTTTCAAGGCTGTTGTAAGTAATGGATTGGTATTGGATAAGAACGGTAATAAAATGAGTAAACGCTTGGGTAATGTGGTGAATCCATTTGAAACCTTAGAAACCTATGGTGCAGATGCAACAAGATGGTATTTAGTTACCAATGCTTCTCCTTGGGATAATTTGAAATTTGATTTATCAGGCATACAAGAAGTTCAAAGAAAATTCTTTGGCACCCTTTATAATACGTATCAGTTTTTTGTGTTGTATGCAAACGTGGATGGCTTCAAGTTTGAACAAGAATATATACCAGTTAAAGATCGACCTGAGATAGACCGATGGATCATTTCTTCATTGAATAGTTTAGTGCAGACAGTAACGGTTGCGATGGATGACTTTGAGCCAACTATTGCTGGACGTGCCATTGAGACGTTTGTTGATGAGCATTTAAGTAACTGGTATGTAAGATTGTGTAGAAGAAGATTCTGGAAAGGAATTTATTCAGAGGATAAAATTGCTGCATACCAAACCTTATATGAATGTATAGAAACGATTGCAAGGTTGATGGCGCCAATTGCTCCTTTCTTTTGTGATCAATTGTTTAGGAATTTAAATGGTATTACAAAAAAATTTGAAGCGACTTCAATTCATCATATTGATTTTCCTAAAGCTGATCCAACGAAAATGGATGCAGCTTTAGAAACAAGAATGCAATTGGCTCAGGATATTTGTTCTTTGGTTTTATCTATTCGAAAAAAAGTTAATATCAAAGTAAGACAGCCATTACAAAAAATATTAATACCAGTTTTGGATCCTGCTATGAAATTAGCCATAGAACAAATGGAAGAACTGATTCTTGCTGAAGTAAATGTGAAAGAAATTAATTATATCACAGAGACTGAGGGCGTGATTAGTAAGAAGCTGAAACCTAACTTCAAATTATTGGGTGCAAAATTGGGTACAAAAATGAAACAAGCTTCTGCGGTCATTGCGGCATTGAGTCAACAAGCAATTTCTGAGCTCGAGCGCAATGGAATCTTACAAATTGATATCGAAGGAACGACTATCCCATTGCTAATCAATGAAGTAGACATAATCGCTGAAGATATTCCGGGCTGGAGCGTGGCAGTAAAAGGAAATTTGACTGTTGCGTTGGATATTAGTCTTTCTGAAGTCCTTTTGAAGGAAGGGTATGCCCGAGAGTTAGTTAATAGGGTACAAAACATCCGAAAAGACGCCAATTTTGAGCTTACTGATAAAATTTTACTCCAAATTGTGGATAACCCTAATATGAAAGATTCCATTAATGAATTTTCAGCCTATATTTGCCGCGAAATATTGGCAACCCAAATTGATTGGGTCTCCAGTCTTGAGGATGGCGTAGATATTGAAATAAATGACCAAAAACTAAGGATTTTAGTTAGACAAAAAGGATAATTATGGCTACAAAGAAACCAGCACCTAAAAAAGCGGCTCCAGCTAAGAAAGCAGCGCCAGCAAAAAAAGCAGCCCCTGCAAAAAAGGCAGTGCCAGCTAAAAAAGCAGCGCCAGCGAAAAAAGTGGCTCCAGCTAAGAAAGTAGCGCCAGCGAAAAAAGCGGCACCAGCAAAGAAAGCAGCTCCGGTAAAAAAAGCGGCTCCAGCTAAGAAAGTAGCGCCAGCGAAAAAAGTAGCTCCTGCAAAAGTGGTTGCAAAAGCACCTGTAAAACCAGTAGTGGCACCAAAGCCAGTTGAAAAATATGTACCACCTGCAAAGCCAGTTCCTGTAGTACCGACTCCACCTGTAAAGCCAGTGCGCAAGGCAGCTGAGCCGATTAAGGATATCAAAGTGCCAAAAATCAATGCTAAGAGCAGTGTGCCTTATCAACCAGGTTATGTACCAATGGAAAAAAGAAAAGAAGTAGAAAGATCAACTGAAACCTTAGTAAAATATTCTGATGCAGAATTAGCAGAATTTAAAGATTTAATATCAAAAAAATTAGATGCTGCAAAAAAAGAATTAGTCTACTTGCAAGGATTGATTACACGTAAAGATGAAATGGGTGGAGACAATGATGATGCAAGATACATGACCATGGAAGATGGCAGTGTAAGCATGGAAAGAGAGCAACTAGGTCAAATGGCTAGTCGTCAAATCACTTTTATTGATCACTTAGAGAAAGCTTTAATGCGTATTGAAAATAAGACTTATGGTATTTGTAGAGTGACAGGTCGCCTGATAGATAAAGCGCGTTTACGTGCAGTACCTCATGCTACTTTAAGCTTAGAGGCAAAATTAGGTTACGTAAAAAATAGCAGCGAACAATAATTTCAATAATTCGAATTGTTGAAATTTGAATAGACCTATTAAAAACCCGATCATTGATCGGGTTTTTTAATGAATAAGCTTTTTATTATTTGACTTCCTGCATCTCTATTAATTTCTTGTAATAACCGCCCTGAGCCAATAAAGTATCATGGTTGCCTCTTTCTACTATTTTTCCTTTTTGTAAAACGATGATCTCGTCTGCGTGTCGAATAGTAGACAAGCGATGTGCAATGACAATAGAAGTTCTGTTTTGCATCATATTATTGATCGCATCTTGTACCAATCTTTCACTCTCTGTGTCTAAAGCAGAAGTAGCTTCATCTAATATTAAAATGGGAGGATTTTTGAGTACTGCTCTTGCAATTGTTAAACGTTGACGCTCGCCACCACTTAATTTGCTACCACGATCTCCAATCATAGATTCAAAGCCACCCTCTTTTTTGATGATAAAATCATACGCATTGGCAATCTTTGCGGCTGCAATAATCTCCTCCATGGTTGCTTCTGGTTTACCTAAAGCAATATTAGCAGCAATCGTATCATTGAACAAGATTGGTTCTTGTGTTACAATACTTATTAATTGTCTTAAACTACTTAAGCTATAGTCCTTAATATTTTTTCCGTCAATCCATAAATTACCTGTGGTTACATCATGGAATCGAGGCACTAAATCCGCAAGTGTACTTTTTCCTGCACCAGAAGAACCCACCAAAGCGACTGTCGTTCCTTTCTTGATGGTTAAATCAATGTCATTCAAAATACTTGCATCATGGTAGGCAAATCCCACATGATCAAAATAGATCGTGTCGTTGAATCCGTTTAAATGAATTGGGTTCGTTGATTCTTCTACTGTATTGGGAGCCTCTAATATTTCATTCAAACGATCTAGTGTAGCAGTACCTCTATTTACGTTGTAAATGGCTTGGGATAAGGCTTTCGCTGGGTTAATGATTTGCGAAAACAATGCTACATAGGTTATAAAAGAACCCGGAGATAAAATATCGCCACTCAAAACTAGTTTACCTCCAAACCAAAGTACACCACATAAAATCGTTACCCCTAATAATTCAGAGACTGGCGAGGCGAGGTCACGTCGATTTAGAATTCTATTTTTTAAATTAAAAATATCTTCTACCAATCCATAAAATTGTCCCTTTACTTTACCTTCAGCATTAAATGCTTTGATGATTCTTAATCCTGACAAGGTCTCCTCCATCTGACTCAAAATCTCTCCCCATTTTACTTGAGCACTATTAGTCTGCTTTTTTAAGCTACGACCAATGCGTCCCACAATAAATCCAGCCAACGGCAATAGGACAAAAACAAATAAAGTCAATTTAGCACTAATCAAGAATAAGAAGATAAGAATGCCAATAATAGTTAGCGGCTCTTTAATCAAGCCCTCTAATGCACTAATTACAGAGCTCTCTAATTCAGCAATATCATTGGATGCTCTACTTAAAATATCTCCTTTTCTTTTTTCTGTAAAATAACCAACAGGGAGTTGTAAGATTTTATCATATAATAACTTGGAGTATTTTTTAGTGACCATATTTCGGATGGGTGCCAAAAAATAAAAAGCGAGGTATAAAAATAAATTTTTGAAAAAGATAGAGACTATTATAAACAGACAAATCCAGCCTAATGCATAAGCTTTCCCATTGGCCTTGATAATACCTTGAAGAAACTGGTAGATAACATCTTTAATATTAGAAGTATCTGTAACAGCAATAGGTGCAAGTCCGGCAAATGCATTATTTCCAAAGATAAGGTCTAAGAAAGGGGTCAACATGCCTAGTGAAAACAAGCTAAAAAGGATGGATAACAAGATAAATAGACCATACCAGCCCATATAGGTCTTGTATTCCTTGATATAACTTACAATGCGAAAAAATTTTTTCATAATTAAAACTATTCCCTCAGAATAATCAGCAAAGTAACTAATTTTACAGCGAATCAACGACTTTGATTATGGAAGAGGGCAAAAGACAGAAACAAGTAGCTGGTGCCATTCAAAGCACCTTGAATGATATCTTTTTAAAATTGGGCTTGAACCATTTACAAGGTGGAATGATTTCTATCTCCTCTGTGAAAGTAACCCCAGATTTATTGGAAGCAAGAATCTATCTGAGTTTATTTCAGGTGGCTGATCAAGAAGCCTGTTTTAAAAAAATTCAAGCTCAGTCCTGGGAGATTAAAAAGCATCTTCAAGAAGCCATGAAGCATCAATTAAGACGCATTCCTGTATTACATTTTTATTTAGATGATACATTGGACTATGTATTTAAAATGGAAGAGATTTTAAAAAACCTTTAAGTTGCATTTTCTATTTGCTTGGCGTTATTTCAGAGGTAAGTATGCTTTTCAGGCAATTCAGTTAATTGCATGGGTGAGTGTTTTTGCGATCGCTATTGGTACGGCTGCTCTGCTAACTATACTTAGTGTCTCAAATGGCTTTTCTGACATCGTGAGGGGGCTTTATGCAGATTTTTATGCTGACTTACGCGTGGTGCCTAAATCGGCAAAATTTGTAAAGCTATCGCAAGAGCAATTGAAATCCGTTGGTCAAATTCCAGGAGTACATTATGCAACAGGAATTGTAGAGAATAAAGCGATTTTAGTGCGAAGTGCACAACAGGCAGTTGTATTTATAAAAGGGGTTGACTCTAATTACACTCATATTAACAAGGTTAATCAATATTTAAAGCGAGGTCAGTTTTCGGTAGGTAATTTGGATTCGCCTAAATTGGTTTTAGGAATTGGTGTAGAAGAAAATTTATTGCTTTTTAATTCTGAACTCGGGGATAGTCTAGAACTCATTGCAGTTGGACGCTCTGGCAAATCTTTGCAATCTCTAGATCAGTTAAACCATTTGATAGCAGTGCAGTCTGGTGCTTTCTCTGTACAGCAGGAATTTGATGCACAGTATGTGTTTACATCCAACAAATTTGCGCAATATTTATTTGACCTAGATAGCAATCAGTATTCTGGCATAGAATTATCAATTGATTTGAATCAAGAAAAAAATATTGTCTCTGCAATACAATCAATCCTTGGTCCTAACTTTTTGGTGCAGAATAAGTACCAGCAAAATGCAGATTTGTATAAAATTATGCAAATAGAAAAATGGATCATCTTTGCTATTTTGGCTTTAATTATGGTAGTAGCTTCTTTTAATTTAGTCGGCGCGCTAACCATGTTGGTTTTAGAAAAGCAAAAAGACATTCATGTTTTACATGCTATGGGTGCAAGTGCTGTAACGATACAAAAAATATTTTTGAGTTTATCAATTGTGATGTCGATGACAGGTGCCTTAATAGGCGGAATAATTGCTTCCTGTTTGATTTTTCTGCAAACTAAATTGCATTTTATTAAATTACAAGGTACAAGTTTTGTGATTGACTATTACCCAATAAAAGCAGTCTGGACAGACTATATTGCAGTGATAGGCTTAGTGATTTTTATTGCGATTGTTGCTGGATGGATACCAGCTAAAAAAGCTGGTGCCAGGATTTTTGAAAAAATAGGGTAGCAACAAGTGGCATTAAATACACTAAATTATATGTAATATAATATAACAAAAAGGGAAGCAAGAGCTTCCCTTTTTTATAATCAATTATTTCAGATTAAAAATCTCCTAAAGTCATTTCTAATTGACCTAATGCATTTTCTAATTGATTGTCATTTGGAGCAATGCCATGCCATTCGTGTCCGGTTTCCATGAAGTCAACCCCTTTGCCCATGATCGTTTTCATCAAAATCACAATTGGCTTACCTTGTCCTGTCAATGATTTTGCATGTTCTAAAGTGGTCACAATTTCCTCCATATTATGTCCGTCCATATGCAACACGGTCCAATGGAAGGCTTTGAATTTTTCTTCTAAATTATCTAAATTCAACACTTTACTTAATGGACCATCAATTTGTTGCCCGTTTACGTCTATGGTGGCAATATAATTATCCACTTTATTATGTGCAGCAAACATGATCGCTTCCCAGTTCTGACCTTCTTGTAATTCGCCATCGCCATGTAGAGAATAAATAATACGATCGTCGTTATTGTACTTTTTTGTCAAGGCAGCACCAATAGCAACACTCATACCTTGTCCTAAAGATCCACTGGCAATTCTAATACCAGGTAAATGTTCATGTGTGGTTGGATGACCCTGTAAGCGAGAATTAATCATTCTAAAAGTGGCTAACTCTTTGATGTCGAAATAGCCTGATCTTGCTAAAACTGAATAAAAAACTGGAGAGATATGTCCATTAGATAAAAAGAATAGATCCTCCCCTTTGCCATCCATATTGAATGAAGGGTTATGTTTTAACACTTTAAAATAAAGTGCCGTTAAAAAATCAGTACAGCCTAAAGAGCCACCTGGATGACCACTTTGTTGTGCATGTACCATTCTTACGATATCTCTTCTAACTTGTGAAGCTGTTCTTATTAATTCGGCTGTAGACATAATGGTGTTTTAACGATATAAACAAAGATAGAAAAATTAGCGCCACAAAAAAAGGTCGGGGAAGAATACAAAGGATTTATTAGCTTTGTCTTCGCAAAACGTTGAATTATGTCAGAAGAATTATCGAAAATTAGTAGAGAGGCGGAAAGTGGCATGAAAAAGGCCATCAATCACTTAGAAATAGAATTATCCAAAATTAGAGCAGGCAAAGCTACTCCTTCAATTTTAGAAGGCGTTAATGTAGATTATTATGGTACTCCAACACCAATAAGTCAGGTGGCTAACGTCCAAGTGTTAGATGCAAGGACCATTAGCATTCAACCATGGGAAAAAAACATGTTAGCTTTGATAGAAAGAGCCATAATGGGTGCAAATATTGGTATCACACCACAAAACGACGGGGTGAATATTCGTTTATTTATGCCGCCATTGACGGAAGAGCGTAGAAAAGAAATGGTGAAGAAGGCGGGTGGAGAAGGAGAGCAAAGTAAAGTGGCTATTCGCAATATTAGAAGAGACCATATTGAACAAGTAAAGAAGCTTCAAAAAGACGGAATGAGTGAAGATATTTGTAAGGGTGCTGAAGAGGCTATTCAGGCATTAACAGACAAGCATATTGCCTTGGTTGAAAAACATTTAGAAGCAAAAGAAAAAGAGATCATGACTGTATAATCTAAGTGTAATCAAATCATATTATAGACTAACTAGGCCTTCAATGATTTTATTGAGGGCCTTTTTGTTTTACAAAAGGCAGAAATTTTAAATTGCCTCTATTTACAATATAAACACCTAATAAAATCACTCCTAAGCAAACTACTTGTAAAGGTGCTAAGGATTCACCATAGGCGATACCCCAAGCCACTGCTACGATTGGTATGCCATAGGTCACTAGTGAGCCAAATAAGATACCAGCTTTTTTTACTAAGTAGTAAAAAAGTATGGAAGCCATAGATGTGCCCACCATACCCAAAATACTACTTGTTATGGTACTATGAATGATGAGTGGATCAGTAAAATCGTTTTTAAAAAAGCCAGTGAAATACAATATTGCTGCAGTAGGTATGATTAAAAATGAAAATGCAACAGAGGCAATTTGAATAGAGCCAATTTCTTTTAAATACCTGCCTACTGTATGGACATTGATACCGTACATTAAAGTCGCAACTAATACAAGGCTAGCATAAGAGAGATGATCAAAATGCATTTCTTTTCCAGTTAACAACAAAAAAGTTAAACCAATAAACCCAATTAAAATACCCAACAACTTAATTGCACTTGTTTGAACCTTATAAAACAATACACCGACAAGTATGGTAAATAAGGGCGTAAGAGAGTTTAAAATACCTGCTAGCGCGCTATCAATTCTAGTTTCTGCAATACAAAAAAGATAGGCTGGGATAAAATTGCCGATTAGTCCAGAAACGATCACTTGGCCCATTTTGTCTTTGGGAATTTTTCGAAATGCTTTGATTGCAAACGGCAGTAGAACAAGTCCTGCTGAAAGCATTCTTAAAGAAGCAACTTGGTAGGGCGTAAATGCCTTCATACCTTCTTTCATTAAGATAAAGGAGCTGCCCCATACAATTGATAATAAGACAAATACAAGCCAATTGGTCCACTTCTGTTGCATCCTTATTGGTTTTGAACAAAGATGCCTCATTTTGGCTAAAAAATGGATAAATATTACTTTCTTTGCAAGGATGAATCAGCATACTAATTATTCGATAAAAGTAGACCAGTTTGAAGGTCCGTTTGACTTATTATTGTTCTTTATTGAGCGAGACGAGATGGATATTTACAATATCCAAATTACAAAAATTATCAATGATTTTTTGGAGTTTATCCATTCACAGGATAAGTTAAATATTGAATTAAGTAGTGAATTTATTTTATTCGTTTCTACTTTGATGCGCATCAAGGCAAAATTATTATTACCAAGAAAAGAGATTGATGCAGCAGGAAATGAAATTGACCCTAGACAAGAGTTGATTGATAAGATTCTAGAATACAAAAAGTATAAAGAAGCTGCTGTTCAAATGGCTGATCTGGAAGCCATGAGGATGTTGATGTTGAAGCGTGGAAATATTCAAAAAGAGATGTCTTTGGTTGGTGAAGAGGCGGCTGAGGGAACAGAGTTGCAAACAGTGACTTTATTCAAATTAATGAAGGCTTTTGAAAAAGTCATGACCCGTGTTCAAGATCGTCAAAATAAACCTGTACATACTGTTGTTAGATACAATTACACTATGGAAGGTAGTAGAACATATTTGCTCACAATGGTGAAAGAGGCGCAAACAGTTGCTTTTGAGAAAGTATTTGATGTTTGTGAAGACCGAGTTCATGCCTTATTCTTATTCTTATCTATCTTGGAATTGGCGCAACAGAAATACATGAAATTAATGGTTGGAGAGGGTCGTAATAACTTTATCATCGAGTGGAATGAAAATAGAGAAGATGATTTGGAACCTGGTTATATCGAGCAAACGGATTCATACGAAACCAAATTTGATCAAACCTCATTTACAGATGCACCAGAAGAAGAAGGCGATTTTGATCCTAGCTTGAATTAGTTTTCTAAAAATAGTTAAGTAGTGAAAACGATTGAATCTTGAATTCTGTTACCCTTCTATTAAAACCGATTTACCTAAAAGACTTTTTACGGCATTGGCTATTGCTAGTGCATCATAGTGACATTCTTGTTGCAATTCTTTAACCGAACCATGTTCAACAATGGTGTCAGGAATACCTAAAATGCGTACTTGTCCTTTGTAGTTATGAGCATTCATGAATTCCAATACAGCAGAGCCAAATCCGCCAACTACAGTGGCATCCTCAACCGTTACAACAAGTTCATATTTTTGGAATACTTCATGCAATAAAGCTTCATCAATTGGTTTAACAAAACGCATGTCGTAATGTGCTGGGTCAATACCTTCTAATCTTAAATTACGAATAGCGGTTTGAGCATTGTTTCCAGGATGTCCAAAAGTCAAAATTGCCACTTCCTTGCCTTCTTTCAATCGACGTCCTTTTCCAATAGTCAATTGTTCGAAAGGTTTTTTCCAGTCTACCATCACCCCTTCACCCCTAGGGTATCTAATAACAAAAGGTAAATCTGTTGCTGGTAGTTGTGCAGTATACATCATGTTCCTTAATTCTTGCTCATTCATAGGTGCTGCAATAATTAAATTAGGAATACATCTAAAAAACGCGATATCATAACAACCATGGTGGGTTGGTCCATCTTCGCCAACCAATCCTGCGCGGTCTAAACAAAATACAACGGGTAATTTTTGTAATGCGACATCATGTATCACTTGGTCATAGGCACGTTGCATGAAGGAAGAGTAAATATTACAAAATGCTTTCACACCTTGTGTAGCAAGACCTGCACTCAATGTTACAGCATGTTGCTCACAAATACCTACGTCGAAGGCACGATCAGGCATGGCTTCCATCATGAATTTCATGGAAGAACCACTAGGCATAGCAGGAGTAACACCCATAATCATTGGGTTCGTCTCTGCTAATTCCACCAAAGTTAATCCAAAAACATCTTGATATTTTGGAGGCTGAGGCGTCTCAATTTTTTTCTTGATAATTTCTCCAGTCAATTTATCAAACAATCCAGGCGCATGCCATTTGGTTTGATCTTTTTCAGCGAGTTCGTATCCTTTCCCTTTTACTGTTAGAATATGTAAAATTTTTGGACCTGGAATTTCTCTTAAATCTCTTAAAGTGTCAACTAAGTTGGTGATATTGTGTCCATCAATTGGACCAAAATAGCGGAGTTGTAAAGCTTCAAATAAATTACTGCTTTTAGAGACCATGCCTTTTAATCCAGCTTCCACTTTGGAGGCCATGTCTCTGGTGAATGTTTTACCAATGGGAAGCTTTCCCATTAGCTCCCACAATTCGTCTCTGAATTTATTATAGGTAGGAGAAGTGCTAATGTCCGTTAAGTATTCTTTAAGTGCACCCACATTTGGGTCGATACTCATACAATTGTCGTTCAAAATAATCAATACATCACTATCTGCTACACCTGCGTGGTTCATTGCTTCAAATGCCATTCCTGCAGTCATAGAGCCGTCTCCAATAATTGCTACTGATTTCCTGTTCTCGCCTTTGTATTTGGCTGCCATAGACATGCCTAATGCTGCAGATATAGAGGTAGAAGAATGTCCTACACCAAATGTGTCATAAGGACTTTCACTTCTTTTAGGGAAGCCGCTAAGTCCATGGTATTTTCTGTTGGTTACAAAAGCGTCACGTCGACCAGTTAAAATTTTGTGTCCATAGGCTTGATGCCCCACATCCCAAACTAATTGATCATAAGGGGTATTATAGACGTAATGCAAGGCTACACTAAGCTCTACCACGCCAAGACTGGCAGCAAAATGCCCTCCATGAACACTTACCACGTCAATAATATATTGTCTTAATTCATCGCATACTTGATGTAATTTCTCCCTTGATACCTTTTTTAGGTCATCTGGAGTATCGATTTTTTTCAACATTGGTCCTGCCTCAATCAACATGCTCAAAATTTATGGATGTAAATGTAGGTTATTAACAGAAATCTAGCTCAAAAGTTTAGGGTTATTTAGGTTTGCCGATAAACCAATGATTTGACCACTAGTCCAATAATACTGCCCAATATCGTGCTGTAGACCCTAAATTTGTACGGTGAAAAAACATCAATCAATCTATTGGATTTGTCAAATTGGTGGTTGGATGACCTATGGTTTTACCATCATCTTTTTCTCCTATATGCTTGAAAAGCAACTAAGTCCTGTTTTTTACCCACGTTTACTGGTCAATATATTTTTAGGGATTATCCTTACTCATTTGTTTAGAAAAGCGATGTTGGCTTTTTCTTTACATCCTCCAATGTCTAGACTCAAATGGGGGCAATTATTATTTTCATTATTGACTTTTGCAAGTCTATATAGCTTTTTCACAAGTTATACTGTTGAAATATTAAAACTTTATGATTCTGCAAGAAAACTGAGTTTAGAAAAACGCTTTTTAATTAGCTTAGTAATTGACACACCTATTATTTTTGTTTGGTTGTCTATTTATATTTTGTGGCATTATATTGAATTCACCAATTCAGAAGCCATTCAAAAAATTAAATTAGAAAGTTTAATTAAGGAATTACAATTGAAGACAATTAAGTCTCAAATGAATCCTCATTTTATTTTCAACGCACTAAATAGCATCAGGGCTTTGGTAGACGAAGATCCACAAAGGGCTAGACAAGCTATCACTGAATTAAGTAATATTTTAAGGAGTAGTATTCAAGCAGATCATACAGAAGTTACAAGTTTGGAAAAAGAATTGAATATTGTGAAGGATTATCTTGCTTTGGAGTATATACGTTTTGCTGATCGCTTAGTTGTTGAATACAATATTGAAGCAGCTACATTAGCTAACCAGATGCCACCCATGATGTTGCAGACATTAGTGGAAAATGCCATTAAACATGGCTTAAGTAAACAGCCAGGTAATTGTCTGATAAAAATTATTTCAAAATACGAGGATAGTAAGCATTTATTAATGGTACAAAATACAGGCGTATTAGATAAAGAAATTGGTCAAGATGGATTTGGCTTGCAGAGTACAAAAAATAGATTAAATATTCTTTACCGTGGTAATGCGGAGTTTGATATTTATCAATGTCAGCCAACACAAGTGACCGCAAAATTAATTATTCCTATTGCCTCATAGAAAAAACTGCAATCATGCCAATTAAAGCAATTATTATTGATGACGAAAGATTAGCACGTAATGAGTTAAAAAAATTACTTGAGCTACACTCAGCCATTCAAATCATTGACGAAGCAAGCAATGTAGACGAAGCCGTAGAAAAAATTGATTTATCAAGACCGGATCTGATTTTTCTAGATATACAAATGCCAGGAAAGACGGGCTTTGATTTATTGGCAGAGGTTGAAAAATCACCTCGTGTTATTTTTACCACTGCTTATGATGAGTTTGCATTGAAAGCTTTTGAGGTTAATGCTTTAGACTATTTATTAAAACCAATTGACCCGAAAAGATTAACTGATGCGATACAGAAATTACAAACCGAAATTGCATTAGAGCAGGCAAGTTTACTAGGGGTGAACAGAGGCCCGTTAACGGAAATTGATCAAGTATTTGTGAAGGATGGAGAGCGTTGTTGGTTTGTTAAATTAGCTGAGATCAGGTTGTTTGAAAGCGTAGGAAATTATGCAAAAGTATACTTCTCTTCAAACAAACCCCTCATATTGAAATCGCTAAATGCACTTGAAGAAAGGCTAGATGACCGAGTATTCTTTAGAGCCAATAGAAAACACATCATCAATTTACACTGGATTGAAAAAATTGAACCTTATTTTAATGGAGGCTTATTGGTAGAATTGAAAGGGGGAGAAAAGATTGAGATCAGTCGCCGTCAAACAGTGAAATTTAAAGAAATGATGAGCTTCTAAATTGATTTAGTTCAAGCTATGGATTGCATCAGCAATCATTTGAATTAAATTTGGATCTTTTTCTATGGCGTTACCCACTACAATGATGTCCGCACCTGCTTTACAGTTTTCTATAGCTTTCTCGGCTGTAGTGATTCCACCTCCCACAATAATTGGCGTACTAGTATGTTTTGCTACCTGTTGAATCATGCTAGCAGGGATAGCATTTTTTGCACCACTTCCTGCATCCATATAAGTTAGCTTTAATCCTAACATTTCTCCAGCCATGGCAGTACATGCTGCAATATCATTTTTATTCGCAGGTATCGGATGGGTGTTAGAAATATAGGAAACTGTGGTAGGTGTACCACCATCAATTAACATGTAGCCAACTGGAATAATTTCTAGTCCGCTTTGTTTTACAAATGGGGCACTTATTACATGCTGGCCAATTAATAATTCAGGATTTCTACCAGATATTAAGGAAAGGTATAATAATGCATCTGCTTTAGGAGTAATTTGATCCGGCGAGCCTGGGAAAAGCACAACAGGTATAGTGCATTGTTGTTTTATTTGAGCCACCATTTGGTCTAAAGTGTCTGTCACTACCAAGCTTCCACCAACAAAAATATAATCCACATTGGCTTTAACAGCAAGTGAAATTGTCTTCTGTAAATCAGCATCATCGAGCTTGTCGGGGTCAATTAAAACAGCAAATGCCTTTTGGTGCTTTATCTTTTTATCTAGGATACTTTGGTATACTTGCTTATTCATCTGGCACAAAATTATCAATTTTAATTATATAATCCCGCAGATCTCTATCTATTACAAAAAAAAATTATAAATCAAGGTTTTTTTTCTTAAGAAACTAACATCCTCTGGGGATAAATCATGCAAATCAACTGGGATCTAGGCTTTGGAATTATTAACGTAGATTTTCCACAGCTGTTGATATTTCAGTAAACAAAGTTTGGGTTTAGAAGGATATTTTCGTCTACCCGTTAAGGTTTTTAAAACCTAAGCAGGAGTTCCCCGAATTACTATAAAAAATTGAATAAGACCATGGCTAACCCAAAAACAAAAAAAGGCTTAGAATTTAAGCGCAGATTCACGATCGATGGTGTGAGTCCATTCGATCAGTTCGAGTATGATTACAGAGACAGTGTGATCAAAAATCCAAACGGTGAGAAGGTGTTTGAGATGACGAATGTAGAAGTTCCAAAACAATGGAGCCAAATTGCAACGGACATCCTTGCACAAAAGTATTTTAGAAAAGCTGGTGTCCCTCAAGCCGATGGTTCTTTGGGTAGGGAAACAACGGTGAAGCAAGTGGCACATCGTATGGCGAATTGTTGGAGAGTGTGGGGGGAGCGCTATGGTTATTTTGCTACTACAAATGATGCGCAAGTATTTTACGAAGAATTAGTTTATAGTATATTAAACCAAGCTTGTGTGCCTAACTCACCACAATGGTTTAACACGGGTTTGCATGAGAGTTATGGTATCACTGGCGGTGCACAAGGACATTATTATGTAGATCCTAAGGATAAGCAATTGAAAAGGTCAACTAGTGCATACGAGCGTCCTCAACCACACGCATGTTTTATCTTGAGTGTGAGTGATGATTTAGTGAATGAAGGTGGTATTATGGACTTATGGACAAGAGAAGCAAGAATTTTCAAATATGGTTCTGGAGTAGGTACGAACTTCTCTCAAATTCGTGGAGCAAACGAGAAATTAAGTGGAGGTGGTTCTTCAAGTGGTTTGATGAGCTTTTTGAAAATTGGAGACCGCGCAGCAGGTGCAATTAAATCAGGTGGTACAACACGTCGTGCTGCTAAAATGGTTTGTTTGGATTTAGATCACCCAGAAGTTTTAGAATTCATTAACTGGAAAGTTCAAGAAGAAGACAAAGTGGCTGCATTAGTAGCAGCAGGATATGATAACGGATATGAGGGAGAAGCTTACGCAACTGTTTCAGGTCAAAACTCAAACAACTCAGTTCGTATTCCAAATAGTTTCTTTAAGGCGTTGTCTGAAGATGGTAACTGGGATTTAAAAGCACGCACCGATGGTCGTGTAATGAAATCAGTTCCTGCAAGAGAAGTATGGGAGCAAATCGCAAACGCTGCATGGCGTTGTGCAGATCCAGGTACACAATATGATACTACAATCAATGAGTGGCATACTTGTCCTCAAGGCGGTCGTATCAATGCATCTAACCCATGTTCTGAATACATGTTCTTAGACAATACTGCATGTAACCTGGCTTCTATCAATTTGAGAAAATTCTTTAACGAATCTGATAATTCATTTGACGTTGAAGGTTTTGAATATACTTCACGTTTATGGACCACTGTGTTAGAAATCTCTGTATTAATGGCACAATTCCCTTCTAAGGAAGTAGCACAATTATCTTACGACTATAGAACACTTGGTTTAGGTTTTGCTAACTTAGGTTCTATGTTGATGGTAAGTGGTATTGCTTATGACAGTGAAGAGGCACGTGGTATTGCAGGTGCAATTAGTGCGATCATGACTGGTGTTGCTTACAAGACTTCTGCAGAGATGGCGGCATTCTTAGGCACATTTGATAAATACAAAGAGAACAAAGAAGATATGTTGCGTGTAATGCGTAACCACCGTGCAGCGGCGTATGATGCAGAAGATGCATATGTAGGATTGGAAATCAAGCCTCAAGGTATCAAAGCACAATTTACACCTGACTATTTACTGAAAGCAGCTACCAAAGCTTGGGATGATGCAGTTCAATTAGGTGAAAAATATGGTTACAGAAACGCACAAACAACGGTAATCGCACCAACAGGAACTATTGGATTAGTGATGGATTGCGATACAACAGGTGTGGAGCCAGACTTTGCTTTGGTTAAATTCAAAAAATTATCTGGTGGTGGCTATTTCAAAATTATCAACCAATCTGTACCTCAAGCTTTGAAGAACTTGGGTTATACACAAGCACAAACCGACGCCATTGTGAACTTTGCAGTGGGACATGCTAGCTTTGAAGGCGCACCTTATATCAATAACAAAAGCTTATTAGCTAAAGGGTTTACACAAGAAGAAATTGACAAATTAAATGGCGCAGCAAAATCTGCCTTTGAAATTGGATTCATCTTTAATCGTTTCACTTTAGGTGACGCGTGTTTAACAAGATTGGGATTCAAAGAAGAAGAATTTGCAGACTGGAGCTTTAACTTATTAGAAGCATTAGGTTTCACTGAAGACGAAATAGATGCAGCGAACGATTATGTTTGTGGTACGATGACTGTAGAAGGCGCGCCTGAATTAAAAGACGAGCACTTATCAGTATTTGATTGTGCCAACAAAAATGGTAAGAAAGGGGTTAGATACATTCACGCACACGGTCACATTAGAATGATGGCAGCTTGTCAACCATTCTTGTCTGGTGCGATATCAAAGACTATCAATTTACCACACGAAGCAACCGTAGAAGAAATTGCTGATTGTTATTTAATGAGCTGGCAGTTAGGTTTAAAAGCAAATGCTTTGTACCGCGACGGATCTAAGTTGAGCCAACCATTGAGCACGAAGTCTGATAAAAAGAAAAAAACAGACAGTGCCGAAGCGGAAGCTACTGAAGAAGCAACTACTTCTCAAATGGTAGACTTAAGCAACCTAACAGTAGACGAATTATTAGAGGAAGTTCAAAAGCGTATGGCGACTTCTACGGATACTAAGTTCAAACGTCAATTGTCTCGCATTGTTGAACGTAAATCTTTACCAGCAAAGCGTCGCGGCTTTACACAAAAAGCAAGAATTGGCGGTCAAGTATTGTTCTTAAGAACAGGTGAATATGCAGATGGTACAGTTGGTGAATTATTCATTGACTTAGCAAAAGAAGGATCTACATTACGTAGCTTAATGAACTGCTTCGCTATCTCTATCTCTGTTGGTTTACAATATGGTGTGCCATTAGAAGAATTCGTTGATAAATTTGTATTTACAAAATTTGAACCATCAGGTATGGTGGATCATCCAAATATTAAAACAACCACTTCTATTGTGGACTTTATCTTCCGTTCATTAGCTTATGAATATTTAGGCAGAACTGATTTAGTACATGTATTAGATAAGCCTACAGTAGAGAACTTAGGAGAGGAGGGAGATATCACCCTAGTGGGAAAGCCTGAATTGAGTAGTATTCGAGTGACTGCACCAGCAGCATCAACTACTGCAGCACCAGCAGCTAAAACAAATGTAGTAGCAGCAGTGAACGAAGGTGGATCAATGGACAATGTAACTGCAGCAGCAAAGAGTATGCAAAGCGATGCACCTGCTTGTAGTACTTGTGGACACATCACTATTCGTAGCGGTACATGTTACAAATGTTTGAATTGTGGCACATCTATGGGTTGTTCCTAGGCCATGAAATGAATTAATATACCTAATACCCGCTCATCAATGAGCGGGTATTTTTTTTGTCCTGCATTCAGAAAATAGTTTTAAATTCAAGTCTCAATTCATACAGAAAAAAACGATTGATTTATGTCTGATTTTCAAGTTAAAGTAGCACCTAAAACGTATGACGCAGTCATTGTAGGTTCTGGTGCGGGTGGTGGAATGGCTGCTTATGTGTTGGCCAAAGCAGGTTTGAAAGTGTGTTTATTAGAAGCAGGTCCAGATTTTGATCCTGCAAAACATTCTGCACAGTTAAAAAATCCATGGGATTCGCCTCGTCGTGGTGCCAGCTCAAAATTCCGTCCATTTGGAGAATTTGATGGGTGTTTTTGGGGATGGGAAATCGATGGAGAGCCTTATACACAAACAAAAGGGTCAGATCATTTTGATTGGTGGAGAGCAAGAATGGTAGGTGGTCGTACCAATCACTGGGGACGTATCTCATTAAGATTTGGTCCAAAAGATTTTAAAAGAAAAAGCATTGATGGCTTAGGAGATGATTGGCCAATTGGTTATGAAGACGTGAAGCCTTATTATGATAAGATTGATAAATTGATTGGAGTATATGGTACCAACGAAGGTTTGGAAAATGATCCAGATGGTATTTTCTTGCCACCTCCAAAACCACGTTTGCATGAATTGATGTTTAAAAAAGCAGCAACAGGTATCAATATTCCCGTGATTCCTTCACGTTTATCTATTTTAACAAAGAAAATTAACGACGAGCGTGGTGCTTGTTTTTACTGCGGTCAATGTAATCGATCTTGTAAAGTGTATGGTGACTTCTCTTCTTCCTCTGTCTTGGTGAAACCAGCTGTGATGACAGGGAATGTGGATTTAATCACAGGTGCTATGGCACGCGAAGTGTTAACAGATAATGAAGGTAAAGCAAAAGGTATTTCTTATGTCAATAAAACAGATAAGCAAGAATACCAGATTAATGCTAAAGTGGTCATCCTTGGCGCTAGTACTTGTGAAACTGCACGTTTATTGTTGAATTCAAAATCACAAAAGCACCCTAATGGATTAGCCAATAGTTCAGGTGTGGTGGGGCATTATTTACATGACTCGACAGGTGCTGCATTAGGTGGTGTGATTCCTAATTTAATGGGACGGAAGCGATACAATGAAGATGGTGTGGGTGGTATGCATGTGTATACCCCTTGGTGGTTGGACAATAAGAAATTGGATTTCCCTCGCGGATACCATATCGAATATTGGGGGGGGATGAGTCAACCGAATTATGGTTTTGGTATGGGTATGCAAGGATTAAATGGAAAATTCCAAGTGAATGGCAAAACCAAAGAAGAAGGTGGATACGGTAGCTCATTAAAAGAAGACGTACGTTTCTTTTATGGGGCAAGTGTAGGAATGGGTGGACGTGGAGAAGCAGTGCCTCGTTTTGAAAACCATTGTAAAATTGATCCTGATGTTGTGGACAAATATGGCATTCCTGTTTTGAAATTTGATTGTAAGAATTCAGAATATGAAATCAAACAAGCAAAACATATGAAGGAAACCTTCCGTGAAATCATGCATGAGATGGGTGCAGTGATTACATGGGGTGACCAAGATGACGCAAGTAATAATTATGGTTTGTCTAATCCAGGCAATATCATTCATGAAGCTGGTACAGTGCGAATGGGTGCAGATAAAAAAACTGCTCCTTTGAACGCATGGGGACAAGCACATGATTGTAAAAATTTATTCTGTGTAGATGGTTCTGTGTTTACGTCTCAAGCAGACAAGAACATTACTTGGACTATTTTGGCATTATCAATGCGCACGTCAGAATATATTCTTGATCAGTTACAGAAACAAAATCTTTAGATTTTTATTTCTGTAATCTCAATAAAAATAATAAGGTGGCTAAAAATTTTAATTCATTGATTTTGTTAAACTAAATATTATGGACAGAAGAAAATCCATCAAAGCATTGATTCTTGGTACGGTTTCAGCTAGCGTTGTATTAGATGCTTGTAAAAGTGAAAAGACAACAGTAACCGAATACAACTTAGATGACCGCATGCAAGAGGAGAAAGATTATTTGGTGAAAGTGAATGCAGAACCAAAATTCTTTGATGAACATGAGATGGCTACCATTACTGTATTGGGTGATATCATCATGCCAAAGGATGAAACCAGTGGTTCTGCCTCAGAAGCGAAAGTGCCTGAGTTCATCGAATTCATAGTGAAAGATATGCCAGAGCATCAAGTACCTGTAAGAGGTGGTTTGAGATGGTTAGACCTGCATAGCTTTAACAAGCATGGTAAATCTTTTGTAAGCTGTACGCATGAACAACAAATAGGCATTGTAGACGAGATTGCTTATCCTAAAAAAGCGAAGCCAGAAGTGGCACAAGGCGTGAGTTTCTTTAATAAAATGAGAGACTTAGTGACTACAGGTTTTTACACTTCAGAAATTGGAGTGAAAGACCTTGGGTATATGGGTAATGTGCCGAATCAATGGCAGGGCGTACCAGACGATGTGTTGAAACAATATGGACTCGCTTATACAGAGAAAGAACTTAAAGAATGTATTTAATTTTCTCGCCCTTTCGTAAAATATACGGCTGAGAAAATTATCAGCTTAAAATTTAATAAAAAAGGCCCCAAGTTTTGGGGCCTTTTTTATATGCTTACTATTATAGAATTCATGAGAAAATATACCTATCGCTAGGCTCTCCGCTCGCTTTGCTCGAAGGTTCGCTATGGAATAGTATATTTTCTCATAATCCAAGATAGATAGAAAAGAATATAAAAACTAAGCAATTGTACTTCCAGCAGCGATCGCTTCACTTGGTTGTACAAAGTACAATTTGCCTGCTGCGTCTTCTGCCATTAAAATCATTCCCTTACTTTCGATACCGCGCATTTTGCGAGGTGCTAGATTAGCTACAATCGTCACTTGCTTACCTATAATTTCTTCTGGTTTAAAATGCATCGCGATGCCAGAAAGGATGGTTCTTTGTTCAAATCCAAGGTCAACCAAAAGTTCCAATAACTTATCCGCCTTCTCTACTTTTTTTGCTTCGATGATCGTGCCTACGCGTAAATCTATTTTTCCAAAATCATCAAAAACGATTTCAGGTTTCAAGCTATCGTTTTTAATATTTTCGATTGGTGCTGTAGTGTTTTCCATAGTTGTTTTTTTAGCGGCTACATTGGCTTGTAGTTGTGCTAGTTCTGCTTCAATTTCTTCGTTCTCTATTTTTCTAAATAATAATTCTGGTGCACGTAAAGCATAACCTACTTTAAGCAAATCAAATTTGCCTGCATTTTCCCAGTTCAACATTCTATCAACCACCTTCATCATGTAACACATTTTCTTTGCTGTAAAAGGAATGAATGGATGTGCAAGAATGGCTAGGTTAGCGCATAATTGCAAGCAGCAATGCATTGTATTGTCGATGATTTTTTGAGCGTCAGGATTCTGATCTAAAGTTTTTGCAACAATCCAAGGCTCTTGCTTTTGCATATATTGATTGCCTTTTCTAGCAAGGTCAATTAATTCAAATTGTGCTTCTCTAAATTTATATTGCTCCAATAAGCTTGTGATCTTTTCTTTGGACTCCTTTACTGCTTCCATCATGCCTTTGAAGCTATCAGTTGCATTGTTGCTTATTACTTCTGCATTAATCAGTTCGGTATGGAATGGTGGCACTTTGCCATGGCATAATTTGTGCATTAACACCCAAGTTCTATTCACAAAATTGGCAAAAATGCTGACCAATTCTCCATTCACAGATTCTTGAAATCCTTTCCATGTAAATTCACTATCCTTGGATTCTGGCGCAATTGACGTTAAGTAAAAACGTAAGCTATCTGCTAATCCATCACCACCGTTTTCTTTTTTGATCCACTTTTTAATATAGTCATCCATCTCTATGCTCCATCCTTTAGAAGTACTCATCTTGTCTCCTTCTAAATTCATAAACTCATTGGCAGGTACATTGTCTGGTAAAATATGTCCATTCAATTTTAACATCACAGGGAAAATGATGCAATGGAAAACTATATTATCTTTTCCAATAAAGTGTACCAATTTGGTGTCTTTGTCATTCCAGTAAGGAGACCAATCTTTATTATGGTTGATGGCCCATTGTTTAGTTGCACTGATATAACCAATGGGTGCGTCAAACCAAACATATAATACTTTACCTTCTCCACCTTGAACTGGCACTTTAATACCCCAATCCAAATCTCGTGTAACAGCTCTTGGCTGTAAACCGCCTTCAATCCAACTTTTACATTGACCAACGACTGCAGGTCGCCAATCATTTGCGTGGTCTTTTAAAATCCACTCACGTAAAAATGATTCATGTCTATTCAGTGGCAGATACCAATGCGTTGTTTCTTTTTTGATAGGGGCTTGTCCACTTAAAGTACTCACCGGGTTGATCAACTCTTCAGGGCTTAAAGTCTTACCGCATTTTTCACATTGATCTCCGTAGGCTTCTTTATGCCCGCAACTAGGACAAGTGCCTTTGATATAACGATCTGCTAAAAATGTATTGGCAGCTTCGTCAAAATATTGTTCAGATGTTTTTGTTTCTAAATCCCCTTTCGCTTCCAGGTTTTTAAAAAATTCGGAAGCAGTTTCATGATGCAAAGGATCACTAGTTCTATGGTAGATGTCAAAGGCGATACCTAAATCCTTGAAGTTTTGTTCGATGATAGGATGGTATTTGTCAATAATTGCTTGGGCGGTAGTGCCTTCCTTGGTTGCTTGTATAGGAATAGCAGTTCCGTGTTCATCACTTCCGCAAACAAAAACCACATCTCTTTGCTGTGCTTTTAAATAACGTACATAGATGTCAGCGGGTAAATAGGCACCCGCTAAATGGCCAATATGCTTTAACCCATTTGCATAAGGAAGCGCTGCTGTAATCAAATATCTTTTAGGCGTGTTCATTCCTGCAAAAGTACTTAATATTGCGGTATGATTCAACCTCCTCGATTGGCACCTGGATTCACCATTGGCATTCTTTGTCCGGCTGGTTCTATCCCTATGGAAAGAGTGACTATTTGTACGCATATCCTTGAATCCTGGGGTTATCAAGTGAAGATTGGGTCTACTGTAGGGACTAAGTTTGGTCATTTTTCGGCCACAGATTTGGATAGACAAAAAGAATTACAATCCATGATGGACGACCCTGAAATTCATGCCATTTTATGTGCCCGTGGCGGGTATGGATTGAGTAGAATTATTAACGGGATTGATTTTACAAATTTTAAAGTCAATCCAAAATGGATCATTGGTTTTAGCGATATCACAGTATTACATGCAGCGTTACAGAAGCAGGGTATACAAAGTATTCATGGACCCATGTCAGCAGGTTTTGGTAAAGGAGATGCTGGTTTGCCCTATATTATGGCTTTGAAGCAAATGTTGGAAGGTAATGCACAGCCAGTGGAAGCTAAAGTGCATCCATACAATAAGCTTGGGGAAGCTGATGGGATATTGGTAGGGGGTAATTTATGCTTAATTACCCATTTAATTGGAAGTGAAAATCAATTGGATACCAAAGGAAAAATTTTATGTATTGAGGACTTGGGTGAATTTCATTATAATGTAGACCGCATGTTGATACAGTGTAAAAATGCGGGGTTATTGGATGAATTAGCGGGCCTTGTGGTAGGGGGATTTACCGATATGCAAGATGAAGCAACTGCATTTGGTGAAACTGTTATAGCTATGATACTTCGCCTTACCAAAGAGGTGAACTATCCAATTTGTTTTGATTTCCCTATCAGTCATGAATTGGATAATATGCCCGTGCAATTGGGGGCAAGCTACCATTTGTCAGTGACAACAAATCGCGTTCTTTTAACAAAAATCTAAAGCCATAGATACATTAATGCATTAAATTTGTGTTCTAAATTGTATTCTATGCTAAAATCATTTTTATCATTAATCGCTTTTATTTTGGCAGGTCTGCAAGGCGTTGCGGCACAATCTTATGTTTTGTCTGGTATCGAAAAAACAGATAAAGACCAGATGCAATACGAAGTATTAGGAAAAGTGGATGGTCGATATTGGGTTTATAAAAATAATGAAGGAATTGCGACGATTGCGCAGTATAATGATCAAATGCAATTAGTGCAACAAAACGATTTGGCTTTTTTGCCCAAAAAAATGAATGCGATAGAGTTTGTTACCAAGTCTAATAGAGTGTATGCATTTTATCAATACCAAGTAGCAACAACGATGTATGCAATGGTTGCTGAACTTGATGAAAAAGCACAATTGATAGGTAGCCCTACTGTGGTCGATACGGCAGAAAAAATTAGACCAGGTACGGGTACTAAAATTTTTAATTTATTAGAGAGTCAGGATAGATCCAAGTTGCTCTTGTTTAGTGTCAACACAACAAATCCTTCATCTATCAAAGTTAAAACGATGGCATTGAGTACGCCATTTGGTTTGTTAAATGAAGCAACTATTAACATCAATGCACAAAATAAAAAAAGTAATCTTTCAGATTTTGCATTAGACAATAAAGGGAATTTATTTTGTTTAAGGAATGTTGAGCAGTCTAATGCTGCGCCAGTAGTTAGTTTGTTATATATGGCTGCAGACGGCTCAGACGTTATTGAGACACCAATAGTAAACAATAACATATTACTTGATGATATCCGTCTAAAAATCAATAATGAGAATGGAACCGTATTGGTTCAATCATTTTATGCAACAGAAAAGAAAGGATCAATAGAAGGGATGTATACATTTGTCTGGGATATCCAACGCAGGCAAAATACAATCAGTAATGCAAGTCGATTTACCGATGCCATTAGAGAAGTGGTAAAAGATAGAAAAAATAACCGTAAGGCTTTTGATGATTATTATTTTGATCAAGTGCAGCCAAAAGCGGATGGAAGTTTTACAGTGATTGCTGAAATTGCTAAAACAACGACTAACAGAAATGCTTTTTCTAGATGGGATTATTATTGGGGAGGGCCTTTTTATAATCCATTTATTTTTAGTTATTGGAATCGACCATTTGGGTTCTATCCTTGGGCAAGGTTCGGCTGGGGCATGATGCGTCCATGGGGATGGGGCCCAGGCTGGGGTCTTGGCTGGGGTTGGGGTTGGAACAGTTGGATGATGCATCCTTTTGGAGGTTTTGGCTATCCTTCTGTTACCTATAGTGCTGGGAAAGTGGCTATTTTAAATTTTGATGCAAGCGGGAACATTCAATCTGTAAAGACAATTGACAAGCAACAATCAGATTTAAACGTAGATCAGTTTATTGGTTATGGACAAATTGTTAATGCGTCTGGCATCCATTTCTTATACTATCAGAAATCAAAAGGAGTTAAACAACTAGTGCATCGCAAACTAACTAGTACGAATGAAATAGTGCAAGGCAGTAACATACTTTTGAACGAAAAACAAATTGAATGGATGCCAAGGTCTCTAAAGCAAGTGGGTGAAAAAGAGGCGATCCTACCTTATCAATCGAAAGGCAAATTAGGATTTGCTAAAATTACGATTCAATAATTTATGGTATTCTTATTTAAGGATAGGTCTGATATTAATTTACTTTTCTTAGTTGTACTAAGTGTACTCCTACATTTTCATTTTTACTGGGAATCACCTATTGTAATTGCGAACCCTACGGATGGCTTATTGGCTTATTTATTATTCCATTATATTCAACCTTTGCCGCCATTGGCATTGATCGTTCTGTTTCATGTGATTGTGATTACACAAGCACTAAGGTTGAATATTTTAGTAAGTAGATTTAAAATGTTCCAACAGGTGAGTTACTTACCTGCATTCACTTTTGTATTGTTAACTGCCTTATTTCCATTTTGGGATGCTATAAGTTCAGGATTGATTGCAAATGTTTTGATCATTTGGATTTTGGTAAAATTGAATCGACTATACGATCAAACACAACCGAAAACTTTAGAATTTAATATTGGATTAATTGTTGGCTTTTCAATTTTATTATATGAGCCTATTGCCATTTTAATACCTGTTGTGGTTTTTGCTTTAGCTATTATTAGGCCTTTTAGATTAACTGAGTGGCTAGTTTTAATCATGGGAATTTTACTACCCTTTTATTTTGTTTTTACCTATGTATTTTTAACAGATTCTGCCGCCGCTTTTACTGCTTTTTTACCCAAACTAGATTGGAAAAATCCATTAGCTGGCCTGGATTTAAAATCAGGATTAGCCTTGGTGATTATAGGCTTACAATTATTAATTGGTTTGTTTTTTTGGCAGGATCAACAAAATCGATTCATCATTCAAGTTAGAAAATACTGGGGCGTGATGCTGTTGACCTTATTAGTGACTTTTTTCCAGCCAATTATTTTCTCTACACAAGCTTTATACGCTTCTGCCATCGTATTAACGCCTTTAGCAAGCTTTATAAGCTTTTGTTATGCAGTCCCAAAGCAGTTATTAGTGCCTAATGTCTTTTTTTGGATTTCGGCTGGCCTAATTGTGTATAACCACCTTTTTTAAGTGTAGAATTTGGGCTTTTTATCAAAGCTTATTTAAGTACATTTGTAGTTCAATTTTACTCAATACTTTAAGCTTATACTATGAAATTTGGTGTATTAGTTTTTCCTGGTTCAAATTGTGATAGAGACATGCAAGATGCATTAGAAAAAGACCTTGGATTTGAAGTGCAAATGCTTTGGCATAAAGACAGTGATTTATCACATTTTAATACAGAAGATTGTATTGTGTTGCCAGGGGGATTTTCATACGGAGACTATTTACGTTGTGGTGCGATTGCAAAATTCAGCCCTATGATGCAATCGGTGATTGAATTTGCTAACAAAGGTGGCAAAGTGTTAGGTGTGTGTAATGGTTTTCAAATTTTATGTGAGTCAGGTTTATTACCAGGAGCTTTATTGCAAAATGCCAATCAGCAGTTTATTTGTAAAAATGTATTTATAAAATCAGAAAATAGTGAACCATTACAGATTCCAATAGCACATGGCGAAGGAAGGTATTTTGCCGATGAAGCTACATTAGCTGGTTTAGAAAAAAACAAACAAATTATTTTCCGTTATTGTGATGAACAGGGAACAATTGGTGGTGTTGCTAATCCAAATGGTGCGATTATGGACATTGCAGGTATTTGTAATGCTAATAGAAATGTGTTTGGCATGATGCCGCATCCAGAAAGAGCAACTAATCCTGCTTTGAGTAATACAGATGGTGTGAAAGTGTTTGAATTATTAGGTTTATTAAAAAGTGTAGCAGCAATATAACTAGCTACAATAGTATAAACAGTTGATACAATTTTAAAAAATATAAAATGAAAAAAATACTACTAGCTTTATTTGTCATGACTTTTGCAATACAAGGTCAAACTCAAAAATTAGCACCAGTTAAATGGTCTTATCAAGTAGTAAAAGTTGCAGATAAGCAATACAATGTAGTGCTAACTGCAAATGTAGATGCACCATGGCATATCTATTCTCAATTTGTAAAAAAGGGGCCAGTTCCAACTACAGTTCAATTTTCAAAGAATCCATTAATTGTGTTAAAAGGAGCAACCAAAGAAGTGGGTAAATTGGAAAAGAAATTTGATAAAAACTTTGGTGCTGTTATTGGATCTTTTGGCGGCAAAGTGCAATTCATACAGGCAATTAATCTAAAAGTGGCTACTAAAACAAAGTTAACAGGTTCGATTGAATACATGGTTTGTAATGAAGAAAGATGTTTACCTCCAACAAAACAAAATTTTGAAGTAGAAATTGAATAACCATTGATTTAATTCTAATCGCTTAATGCTTCACATTCAATTATAAAAATGCGAAATATAATGCTTACATGGGTTGCTTTGTTTTTGACTGCAACTCAGTTACAGGCTCAAACGGATAGTATTGCAACAGCAGCTGTAAAAATTAAACCTGTAAACGATACAGTATATACGGTAAAAATAGCCCTTCAGGTACAAGAAGGATGGAAAGTGTATGATGCCAATGCAGAAGGCGTAGAGGCGCCAAGTTTAAGATTCGATTTAGAAACAGCCACGCCCAAAAATAAGCCAGCATTTTCAGTGGCTTCTACAGAACAAAAAGATGTATTGTTTACCAAAGCTAAATCCTTTACAGGTCAGTTTGAATTGTTGCAAGACGTTCAAATAAGCGGATTTCAGCCAGATAGCCTTAAGGGCGTGCTTGTATTGAATGTAGGGAAAGGTAAGCAATTTTACATTTTGGAATTGCCTATTGCAATGCCATTGGCCTATGGACAAAAAGGGAGTCAGTTTAGGATATTATTACCAGAATCAGCTCGTATTGCGCCAGCTGATGCATGTGGTGTAACTACAAGTAGTGCAAGCGCTGATAGTGGTGCATGGGGCGTTTTCTTTTTAGGTTTTTTGGGCGGATTGATTGCTTTGGTAACACCTTGTGTGTTTCCAATGATACCTGTTACAGTTTCCTTTTTTACCAAAAGATCTAAAACAAGAAAGCAGGGTATACAAAATGGACTGATCTATGGATTGAGTATTTTCTTAATTTATGTAATTGCGAGTGTGCCTTTTCATATTGTTGGAAATGTACAACCAGAAATTTTCAACAGCATTTCTACCAATGCTTGGTTAAACATTGCTTTCTTTGCTATTTTCATCTTCTTCTCTATTTCCTTCTTTGGTTATTTTGAAATTAGTTTACCATCTGGTATTGCTAATAAAGCGGATGCAAAGAGTGGCTTAGGAAGTTTGGGTGGTATCTTTTTTATGGCCATCACATTGGCAATAGTTTCATTTTCTTGTACTGGTCCAATTTTAGGTACATTATTAGTGGGCTCTTTGCAGGGTGGTGCTTGGGCATTAACTCAGGGCATGGCAGGATTTGGATTGGCCTTGGCCTTGCCTTTTACTTTATTTGCTATCTTCCCTCAGTGGTTACAAAGTTTACCTAAGTCTGGTGGTTGGTTAGATACGGTGAAAAAAGTTTTGGCATTTGTGGAATTAGCTTTGGCATTTAAATTTTTATCAAATGCGGATTTAGTTCAACATTGGGGGTTATTAAAAAGAGAAGTCTTTATAGGCATATGGATTTTAATTAGCCTTGGATTAAGTGCTTATCTTTTTGGCTTCCTTTTATTACCGCATGATGTAAAAGGAGCTAAGATTGCATTTGGAAGAAAATTATTTGGGGCGTTTGTTTTGGGTTTTGCAATTTATTTGGGTGCAGGCCTGATGCCTAAAAATGCGAACAACTTAAAATTATTAAGTGGGTTCCCTCCTCCAACACATTATAGCTTATTTGCAACAGATAGTACTAGTCATGGTTTAAAAGCGGATGTGGTAAATGATTATACAAAGGCATTAACTATGTCGAAAGCGCAACAAAAGCCAATCTTGATTGACTTTACTGGCTGGGCATGTGTGAATTGTCGAAAAATGGAAGAGCAGGTATGGACAGATCCATCGGTTCAAAGTTTTATTAAAGAAAACTTTATTTTATTATCCTTATATGTAGATGATCGTGCGAATCTACCCGTAGCAGAACGATTTGTTTACACGACACAAGGCGGACAGCAAAAGCAAATCAATACAGTGGCTGATTTATGGGCCACATTTGAGACTGAGAACTTTAATCAATCTTCTCAACCTTTGTATGTGGTATTGAGTCCAGACCAAGTGCTACAATCTAATCCAATTGGTTATACACCAGATATTCAACAGTACCTAGCATGGCTAAAATGTAGTGCGAAGAAAAAATAATTTAGTTGCATCAAAAAAGAAGGCCCCAAACGGGGCCTTCTTTTTTTGTTGAGGAGTAAAATTATAAACTTACATCGTCATGCCACGCTCGTTCATCATTTTTCTTAAGTTAATTAATCCGTAACGCATTCTTCCCAAAGCGGTATTGATACTACAGTTGGTTAAAGTGGCAATTTCTTTAAAACTTAAATTGGCATAATGTCTTAATACAATGATCTCTCTTTGTTCTTCTGGTAACAAGCCAACTAGTTCTTGAATATTTTTATGCGTTTGAGCACGGGTCATTTTATAATCAGCAGAATGATCGGTGTGCTTAATCACTTCAAAAATATCTTGGTCGTCACTCGTTTTAATAACGGGTGTACGTTTCACTTTTCTAAAATGGTCTACACAAAAATTATGAGCTATTCTTAAAGCCCAAGGAAGGAATTTGCCTTCTTCAGCGTATTTTCTTTGCTTTAAGTTGTCAATGATTTTGATAAAAATTTCTTGGATCAAATCTTCAGCCAAATAACTGTCTTTCACCATAAATAAAATGGTATTGAAGATTTTTTCTTGGTAACGATCAATCAAGGCATCAAAGGCACGGGTATTACCTCCTTGGAAAGATTGGATCAATTCGTTGTCTGTCAGTTCAACTACTTTGTTCATGTTTGTTTTTTAAAGGTTCTTCTTTGGTCAGGTAGTAGGGGCTACCTTGGATTAGTTTTGGAAAATTACTAGCTTATTGTACCCAAATCGTATTTGTGGGAAACAAGAAATTTGTTTCTAGGATATCCACATTTCATTATTTAAAATAATATTCTGGATGAATACAACCAATTAGGCCTCGTTGGTGTTATTTTTGTAGTATGGCTGTAACAAAGAAAGCAGAGGGAAAGAAGGAGCAAGACACCATCGAAGTGGTTGGAGCAAGGGTGCATAATCTAAAAAATGTATCTGTTGAATTTCCAAGGAACAAATTGATTGTGGTAACAGGGGTTTCAGGTAGCGGAAAGTCCTCTTTAACAATTGACACCCTTTTTGCCGAGGGGCAACGCCGTTATGCGGAAAGTTTATCTTCCTATGCAAGGCAGTTTATGTCTAGAATGGGAAAGCCAGATGTGGATTATATTAAAGGTTTGTGCCCAGCTATTGCCATAGAACAAAAAGTGACAACCCGTACTCCGAGAAGTACAGTGGGTAGCATGACAGAAATTTATGAGTATTTGAGGGTTTTGTTTGCAAGAATTGGAAAAACCTATTCCCCAATTAGCGGGAAGGAAGTGAAGAAGCAAGATGTCCAGGATGTTTTATCCTTTATTGAAAAAGGCAAGATGGGTGATAAGATGGTACTCTTGGTTTTATTCAAGCAACATGCCAAAAGAGATATACATGAGGAATTGAATATACTTATGCAAAAAGGTTTTGCCCGAATCTATTTGAGGGCACCTAAGACTGCACCAGTGATCTTGAGGATTGAAGATGCATTGAACTGGACAAAAAAAGAGGTACAACAAAATTTCAAGGATAAGGAAATATATATCTTAATAGATCGTGTCATTGTTAAAACATTTGAAGAAGATGATATTCATAGATTAACTGACTCCATAGGAACCGCATTTTACGAAGGGGAAGGCATTGTATGGGTAGAGCAGAATGAATCTCATTTAGTTAGCTTCAATAACAAATTCACATTAGATGGGATAGAGTTTGACGAACCAAGCCCAAATTTATTTTCATTTAATAATCCATATGGTGCCTGTCCAACTTGCGAAGGCTATAGTCAGGTGCTTGGGATAGATGCCAACTTGGTGATACCGAATCCACATTTATCGGTATATGAGGGTGCTGTGGCGCCATGGAAGGGAGAAAAACTTTCTTGGTGGAAGGATCAATTTGTGAAAGAAGCAGGTAAGGAAGGATTCCCAATACATCAACCTATCCATAAGTTAACCAAGGCGCAATTGCAACAATTATGGAAGGGCGTGGGTAAAGCTTATGGGATAGATGATTTCTTTAAAGATGTGGAAGCGCATTTATACAAAGTACAGTTTCGCGTTTTATTGAGTAGGTATCGAGGTAGAACAGACTGCCCAGAATGTCATGGTTACCGATTACGCAAAGAAGCCTTGTATGTTAAAATTGCTGATCAACATATTGGTCAATTATGTGCGATGCCTGTAAAAGATTTGCAAGTTTGGTTCAATCAATTAAAATTGAGTCAAACAGATACTGTTATAGCAAAGCGTGTCTTGATGGAAATTGAGCAACGTATTCAAACTTTAATGGATGTCGGTTTGGGCTATTTAACATTAAGTCGTTTGGCTAATAGTTTGAGTGGTGGAGAGAGTCAGCGTATACAGTTAACAAGATGTTTGGGAAGTAATTTAACCAACTCTTTATATATTTTAGATGAGCCATCTATTGGATTGCATTCAAGGGATACGGAAAGATTGATCAAGGTGTTGCAAAATTTAAGAGACTTAGGTAATACGGTTGTGGTGGTAGAACATGATGAACAAATTATGCGTAAAGCAGATCATATTATAGATATGGGCCCATTGGCTGCACACCAAGGTGGAGAGGTTGTTGCAGTTGGTAATGCAGTGCAGCTGATGAAGGATAAAAATAGTTTAACCGGAAAATATTTAAATGGAACTTTGTCCATTCAAGTTCCAGCTAAAACGAGGTCTGCTAAACATACCATACAATTAGAAGGAGCCTTCTTACATAATCTAAAAAATATAGATGTGCAATTCCCTTTGCAATGTTTGACAGTTGTATCAGGGGTAAGCGGAAGTGGAAAAACGTCTTTGGTAAAACAAGTTTTATACAATGCGCTCTTAGATGCAAAACATTTGCCAACAGATATGAAAGGAGGATTCACCGCCATAAAGGGAGACTTGCATTTATTTGATCAAATAGAAATGGTGGATCAAAATCCAATTGGTAAATCTTCTAGAAGCAATCCTGTGACCTATATTAAAGCCTATGATGCGATTAGGGATATTTATTCAAAACAAGCTTTGTCAAAAATAAGGGGTTTCTTGCCAAAGCATTTTTCATTCAATGTGGACGGTGGCAGATGCGATACCTGTAAAGGAGAAGGAGAACAATTGGTAGAGATGCAGTTCTTAGCAGATGTACATTTAGTTTGTGAAGATTGCGGAGGCAAGCGGTTTAAAGAATCAGTATTAGAAGTACAATATAAAGGTAAAAGTATTCATGATGTATTAGAGATGAGTGTGGATGAAGCCATTGATTTTTTTAGTGAAGAAAAAAATATCGTTATGGCCATAAGCCCATTGCAAGAAGTTGGATTGGGTTATGTCAAATTAGGACAAAGTAGTAGCACATTAAGTGGAGGTGAAGCTCAAAGGGTAAAGTTGGCCAGTTTCTTAGGGAAAGGAAAAGCAAGTAGCAAGATGTTATTCATTTTTGATGAGCCAACAACAGGTTTGCATTTCCATGATATTCATAAATTACTAAAAGCATTTAATGCTTTAATTGATCAAGGGCATTCCTTGATTGTGGTGGAACACAATACCGATATCATTAAGTCAGCGGACTGGGTGATTGATATGGGTCCAGAAGCTGGCGTCGATGGAGGCACAGTCGTGTATGCAGGTTTACCAAGCGGTTTAGCTAAATCTAAAGCCTCACAGACGGGTAAGTACTTAGGCAAATACTAATTTCACTAACAAGTCACTTTGCTATGACTTTCTTTATTGAAACCCTAGGTTCACTTTTCTGCCTATTGGCTTCTTTAATAGCTTTATCCAAGATCATTTCTATTTGACCATTAACTGAGCGAAATTCATCCTCAGCCCATTTAGCCAATGACTTATAAGTATCTTCATTGATTCTAAGCACAAAGCTCTTTTTCGTTAAGGACATAAAATTGATTTATAGAATTAATAAAGCGTTCCAGTGTTTAATACAGGAGCTGCAGCTTTTTCGCTACATAGTACAACCATTAAATTACTTACCATTGCTGCTTTCTTGTCATCGTCAAGTACAACGATATCTTTTTCAGATAACATGGCCAAAGCCATCTCAACCATCCCAACAGCGCCTTCTACAATTTTAGTTCTTGCAGCTACTATGGCAGTAGCTTGTTGTCTTTGTAACATAGCGCCAGCGATTTCGGCAGCATAAGCTAAATGACTTATTCTTGCCTCTGTGATTGTAATTCCCGCTTTATTTAATCTTTCATTTAATTCTTGCTCAAGCATTTCAATTACTTTTGCACCACCATCTCTTAATGTAATAGTAGCGTGTTCATCTTCAATATTATCATAGGGATATGAAGTTGCTAGATGACGCACTGCTGCTTCGCTCTGATTTCGCATGTATTCGTTAAAATTAGTCACATCAAATACTGCTTTATACGTGTCACTAATTTCATAAAGGATAACTGCAGCTATTTCAATTGGGTTACCTAATTTATCGTTTACTTTTAATTTAGTGCTTTCGATACTTTGTGATCTTAAGGATACTTTTAATTTAGTGTAAAGGGGATTCACAAACTGCAATCCATTTTCTTTTACTGTGCCAACATATTTACCAAAGAAAGTAAGTACAATACTATAATTTGGATCAACAACTGTTAGGCCTTTCACTAAAAAGACGCTGATTAATATACAAAGTAGCCCGAGCCAGATTAATACAGGTTCAGTATTTAGTCCATTGTTTGCATTTACAAAACATGCAATACCTAGTAGTGTGCTCAACAAGGCAAAAATGGCTGCAAAACCACCATTTATAGGTTTTTTAATTTTTTCCATAATGTTAATATGATATTATATTGATATCACAAATATATCTAGAAATTTTTATGTTTAAAAAATTTGTATAACTAAATATTTAGTTATAATATTGACTAAGAAATTAGTTAAACAAGTAAATAATGCCATATGAAGAAGCTAACACAAGCAGAAGAACAAATCATGCAAGCTTTATGGTCCCTTGAAAAGGGTGGGTATATTAAAGACATTTTGGAAGCCTTGGAAGCGCCCAAGCCACATCATAACACAGTAGCTACTTTATTAAAAATTTTAGTGGAAAAAGAGTTTGTCGGCATTCAAAATCCGAATCGTAATAATTTTTATTACCCGCTAGTGAGCAAAGCGGCTTATTCAGGTAAGAGAATAGAAGGCTTGACTAAAAGTTTTTTTGAGGGCTCTTATGCTAATGTGGTTTCTTTTTTAGTAGATAAAAAACAAATGTCGATTGAGGATTTGGAATTGCTTTTAGAACAACTTAAAAACAAAAGCCATGATTAGTCAATCCATTTTGCTGTATCTATTTAAAATGATCCTTGTTGCTGGAATTTTTTATGGTTATTATTGTTTTTCATTAAGGGATAAAAAATTTCATCAATACAATCGTTTTTTTCTGTTGTCGGCATCTTTGTTGAGTATCATAATACCTGCTTTACAATTAAATTGGTTCACGATTCAAAAGGATCAAACAACTAGCAGTAATGCTCTAATAGGTTTTGTTATTGATAAAAGCAGTTTGGTTATTCAATCTAAATCAATCTTTACAGTTGCAACTATAATTTTAATTTTACTGTTGATAGGTGCTGTTTTTTTACTTTTTAAATTAACGCATAATCTCTATAAAATACAGCGACTGAAGAAAATTGGAGAAGTGGTAATTATGGAAGGATTTGATTTCATCTATACTGAAGAAGACAAAGCGCCATTTTCATTTCTAAATAATTTATTTTGGAAGAAAACTATTTCTATAGAAACCGAAAGTGGTCAACAAATTTTCAAGCATGAACTAACACATATTCGAGAAAAACACACCTGGGACAGATTATACTGTCAATTGGTAGCCTGTATTTTTTGGATGAATCCATTCAATTGGCTTATTCAAAAAGAATTAGAGACCATTCACGAATTTATTGCAGACGAGGCTGCAGTGGGTACAAATAATACTGAGGCATTTGCGAAAATGTTATTGCAAACTCATTATGGGCATCATTTTTTAAATCCTACCCATACATTTTTCTACGCTTCTATCAAAAGACGAATAGCCATGTTGTCGAATACAAAGTATTCAAAATTTAATTATGTCAGAAAATTAATGGGTATACCAATATTGCTTTTTGTACTTATTCTATTTGCTGTAAAACTGAAAGCAGAAGAGCGTGTGAAAGTGGTTTTACAACAATTTGATAAAGTAATACTTGTTGAACCCAAATTGGATACAATGCCGAAAGGTAAAATTTTAAAAAATAAACAAAAGAAAAATACAAACGCTAGTCTTTCAAATTTATCAACCTTAGCCATATTGGATGGTGCTTTTGTGTCAGTTGATATAATTAACAATTTAAATCCAAAAAAGATTAAATCACTTAATGTGTTGGATACAAAACATGCAATGGAGAAATATGGTCAAATAGGTAAATATGGGGCAATTGAAGTGGTGAGTCAACCAGAAATGAAACAAATTGTCATGATTCAAAATCAAGAAGATGTTAAGCAAATAAAACCTTTGTATGTTTTAAATGGTGTTGCAATTGAGTCGCTTCAATTTGATAGTTTAAAACTGAGTGATATTAAAGCCATTCACATTAGAAAAGACGAAGAGGAAAAGCAGAAGTTTGGAGAAAAGGGTAAAAATGGTATCATCTATATAACTACAAAATGGTAATAAGAAAACAAAGTAGCTTTTTATTTGCTGTAGTTTGTTTAATATTAAGCCAAACTGTATTAGCTCAAGTCAATGTAGACAGAGGATTGGTGTTAGATCAGTCAACGAAGCAACCTATAGCAGGCGCTTCAATTTTTATTAATGCAAGTGGTATAGGAACTGTTTCTGATATCAATGGAGCATTTAGTTTAAGCAGGTTCATACAAGCAAATCTGGGCAATCCTAATCTAACAATTGCTGCTGTTGGCTATGAAACTGCAACCTATAATATAATAACAAGAACTGGTGAAGTAGTTATTTATTTAAAGCCGTTGGTTAGAGAATTACAAACAGTAGTAGTCTATGCTGCAGAAAAAAATGGTTGGCAAAAGTATGGGCCTGATTTTATTGATAATTTTTTGAGTTATTCTGATTTTTCAAAACAATGTGTGCTTAAAAATCCTGAAGTGCTTTCTTTTTATTATGATCCACAACAACTTGTTCTAAGGGTGGTAGCCCAAAAGCCGCTTTTAATTTATAATAAAGCATTGGGGTACAAAATTACTTATTGGCTAGATGAGTTTGAGCATAATTACAAGACTAGAATCATGATTTTTAAGGGAAGTAGTTTGTTCGAAGATCAAATTAAAGCAAAAGGAAGAAAAGCACAAGCTGCAAAATGGTTAAAAAATCGAGCTGAAGCCTATCATGGATCTGTGATGCATTTTATACGTTCTGTATATGCGGGAAAATTAGCTCAATCTGGATTTGTGGTTAGACGATTAGATAAAGTAGAAGCCAATAGAAAAGGAAAGTTTACGAATGTGCTGGATCCTAAAGTATTAGTAGAAGCAGATTTTTCGGAAACCGTTTTAAATGACTCAGTGATTGCACAAAAATTCATAGAGTTTCCAAAATATTTATATGTTTTGTACAATAAAGAGCAAGAAGAGCTGCCTTATCTAAATAGACAATATCTTTTCAATCAACCTAAGCCAGGCCCACAAACAAGTATTGTGCATTTAGTTGGGACAGATAAAGTAGATATTTTTTCTAATGGCCATATAGAACCGGCGATTGCTTTTTTCTTAGAAGGCTATTGGGCTTATGAAAAGCTTGATAAATTATTGCCTTTGGATTATAAAAGTTTTGATTGATTTTACCTCAATCTATCTGCACTCTTCACCAATTTTTCGTCTTGGTAGATTTTAAAACAAGCAATCAATTGCAATACAGGAATTAAAAATAAACCAGCCGAGGCAAGTGTAAAACCTCCGCCTGGATGTGCTATGACAATAGTATAAATAAAATAGCCAATCAATCCTGAAAGTAAAAAATTAGCTAAGGTTACTTTTAATTGAAGCATTCGATTGCCATACAAAAAGATACTAATAAAAGACAAACAAGCACTAAATGCCAAAGTGATTAAAGTACTATATTGAGCCGCTCCATTAATCTCTAGTGCATTCGGTTCAGGTGTATAGTAAAAAGGGAATTTTAAAATGGAAAATGCAGCAGCGCTAGCAATCAATAACCATATGGTTTGTATTCTTTGTATCATAACCTAAAGTTAAACATTTTTAATAATTTGGTAGAAATAAATAGGCCCCTTCCTTGTAAGAAGAGGCCTGTTAAAAGGGGTGTTTTTAAATTTTATTTATCCCAATTCAGGATACAATACAAATTGCTCCATGAACTTATTTACTTCTTTCTTTGTATTTGCTAATACAGTTTCATTATCTGCATTCATTAAAGCAGAATCTATGGCGTCTACCACAAATGAGATATGCCCTTCATTCATGCCTCTTGTTGTTATTGCTGCAACACCAAAACGGATACCAGAAGTGACGAAAGCAGACTTATCATCATAGGGTACCATGTTTTTATTTGCAGTGATATCTGCCATGCCTAATACTTGTTCTGCTTTTTTACCACTGATATTTTTATTCCTTAGATCAATCAACATTAAATGATTATCTGTACCACCACTAATAATTTCGTATCCTTTAGCGACAAATGCTGCAGCCATAGTTTGTGCATTCTTTTGAACTTGTTTTGCATATACAGTAAATTCATCAGAAAGAATTTCGCCAAAAGCAATTGCTTTAGCTGCAATCACATGCTCTAATGGTCCACCTTGTGTGCCTGGGAATACAGCCATATCAATTACATTAGACCACAATCTTAAATTTCCTTTTACATCTTTCAAGCCTAAGGTATTCTCACCGTCCTTAGCCATCATGATCACGCCACCTCTAGGCCCACGTAATGTTTTATGGGTAGTGGAAGTTACAAAATGACAATGGTTAAAAGGTGAGCTCAATAAACCTTTGGCAATCAATCCAGCAGGGTGTGCGATATCAGCTAAAACAAAAGCACCCACTTCGTCTGCTACTTTACGAATCCGCGCGTAATCAATATCTCTACTATAAGCACTCGCTCCACAAATAATTAATTTAGGTTTATGTTTTCTTGCTTGACTTTCTAACATTTCGTAGTCAATTAATCCAGTTTCTTTTACCACACCATAAAAATGAGGTTGATAAGTTTTACCAGAAAAGTTCACCGCACTACCATGGGTTAAGTGACCGCCCATGCTTAAATCTAAACCAAGGATGGCATCACCTGGTTGTAAGATGGCTAACATCACTGCCGCATTAGCTTGTGCTCCACTATGAGGTTGCACATTGGCATATTCTAATCCAAACACTTCTTTTAATCGATCTATGGCTAATTGTTCAGTTTTATCTACAATTTCACATCCACCATAATACCTTCTTCCTGGATAGCCTTCGGCATATTTGTTCGTCATGACACCCCCCATTGCTTCCATTACTTGTAAACTTGTAAAGTTTTCAGAAGCAATAAGTTCTATACCACGTCTTTGGCGTGCTAATTCTTGATTGATGATGTCGAAAACAAGGGTATCTCTTTTCATATGTGTATTTTGTAAATGATGGGGCAAAATTAATTCATTATCAGGCCTTCCCAAAGCTTTCTTTCAACAGTTATACGCAGGAATATCCACATTTGGCAACTCTTTTGGTTTATTCCTATATTTGGGGCGATAATATAGCTCTAACTAACAGTTATTTGCTACTTTTATCCTCCCCAAAAAAATAACTGAATGAAGGCAATTATACCGGTTGCAGGAGCAGGAGCGAAATTAAGACCACACACCTATACACAACCCAAGGCCTTGATCCCCATTGCGGGCAAGACTATTTTAAGTTTTATTGTGGACCAATTAAAGGCTGAAGGGATTAGTGAATTCATATTTGTGGTGGGCTATTTAGGAGAGAAAATCCAAGATTATGTGGAGCAAACTTATCCAAATCTTACCACCCATTTTGTTTATCAGAATGATCGTCAAGGTACAGCACATGCCATCCAATTGGCTCAAAATATTGTAGGAGGTGATGAAGTTTTTATTGCATTAGGTGACACCATTTGCGAATATGATATTAAAGAGGTTTTAGAGAGTCCTTGTAGTATGTTAGGTATTCAAAAAGTAGATGATCCAAGACAATTTGGTGTGGCAGAGATCAATGATGATGGTTTGATTGAACACGTGGTTGAGAAACCATCTATCCCAAAAAGTAACCATGCCTTAGTGGGTTTATATAAAATTAAAGAGTCCAATATTTTATTTGAATGCTTTCAGCAGTTGGTTAATGATAATATTAAATTCAACGGAGAATATAATTTAACAGATGCATTGGATTGTATGATCAAAAAGGGTGTAACGTTTAAATCCTTTAAAGTTAAAAACTGGTTTGATTGTGGTAAAAAAGAAACATTGTTAGAAACAAATGCAGTCTTGTTAAAAAAGTCAGGTGGCTATGCCATCAATCCAGAATTATATACCAATAGTATCATTATTGCGCCAGTGAGTATTGCAGATGGATGTATTATAGAAAACTCGATCATTGGTCCTCATGTGACTATAGGCAATAATACCACTATAAGAAGTTCAATTGTGAAAGATAGTATTATAGGCTCATTTACTTCATTGGACGAAGTGGTTTTAGACAATTCATTGATAGGTAGTGATGCAGCAGTCAAAGGTATGAGCCGTACCTTAAATATTGGAGATAATACAGAAATTGACTTTGGTTAAACTTTAACCTAGCTATAATTTTATAAAAACAATGTGCAGGTAATTACTTTTGTAAATACATTGAATTCGCTTGTGCAACACAGGTTAATACCAAATCATTAATACATACATGTGCAGGGGTGTTGGCGACAAACCAAACTGTGTCTGCAATATCTTCTGCTTTAAGTGGCGTATACCCGGCATATACTGCTTTTGCTTTTTCTGCATCTCCCTTAAAACGAACCAAAGAGAAATCTGTTTCTACTGCACCAGGATGAATCGCAGTTACTTTTATTTGATAAGGTAATAGGTCAATTCTTTGTGCTTTACTTATGGCATCCACTGCGTGTTTAGTTGCGCAATAAATATTACCATCTTTGTAAACTTCTTTACCGGCAGTACTTCCAATATTAATGATATGTCCTTTCTCTTTGATTAGATGTGGCAATACTGCTTTGGTAGCGTATAATAAACCTTTTACATTCGTGTCAATCATCGTTTCCCAGTCTTCTAAATTAGCTTGCTCAAAGGAATCTCTTCCTAATGCCAATCCTGCGTTATTCACCAAGATATTGATTGCTTTCCATTCGTCTGGCAAATTTTGTAAATGCGCGAGAACAGCTTTCTTATCTTGAATATCAAAAGCCAAACATAAAGTCTTGATACCATAGCTATTCTCAAGTGAGGTAGCTAATTCATTCAATTTTTCTTTTCGCCTAGCAGTTAAAATTAAATTCCATCCACCTGCTGCAAATTTTGTGGCGATAGCTTTACCAAATCCTGCACTTGCTCCTGTAATTAAAATGATTTTTGACATACTATATTTTTTGACCTAGTCGTTTCTACTAAGTTGTTTCTATGAATTGTTGAATAAATTGATTCACTTGATCGGGTGCTTCTAACATGCCCATGTGGCCAACTCCCTTGAGTGTCAAACCATGATTTGAAGGTAGTAATTTTATTTGTTCTAAGCTATCTTGAATTGGTACAGCCAGGTCTTCCTCACCTGCAAGTATCCAAATTGGTATACTTGTTTGGCTAAGTAAATGTGTGAAGGCTTTACGATTACGCATCGCAAATACAAATTGAATCATTGCTTCTTGGCTTATATTTGATCCACTTTCAATGATGTCTTGGATTGCAGCAGGATTATTTTTTTTAAAAGCGTTACCAAATAAATTAGGTGTAGCAGTCTCTAAGTATTTAGAGACACCCCATTCTTCAATGAATTCGGCGACTTTCATCCTGCTCTCTTTTTTTGCTTGATTGTCTTCGTAACTAGTGGAGTGGAGTAAAAGTAAACCTTGAACATGGTTCACATAATAATCTGTAAAAGATAGGCCAATATACCCACCCATACTATGTCCAACTAGATGGTATTGCTCAATTTGCAAATGGTGCATTAATTCATGTAAAACTTCTACATACATACGAATATTTGGTGCTTGACTGTGGTGTAATGTCAGCGGCTTACATTGAACACCTGGCAGATTTGGTGCAATCACCCTATAATTTGTAGCAAGGAATTCGATTTGATTTTTCCAAATGTTGTGGTCTTCTCCAAAACCATGAATGAGTAAGATGGTTTTTTTACCTTCTCCTACATCAAAATAAGAGAGTTGATCCACACCATAATCATATTTGTATAAAGTAAAGCTAGTAGTATTTTGCATCAGTTCCTTTTTTTATCAAACGGTAATTCAATATTAAAGCAAGTAATATTATGATATATACGGAACTAGAAAATGATTGTGGTAGCCAATAACTTGTCAATAAAATTCCAAGTGTGCATGCAAAAAAGATGCGACCTAAATAGCCCGCCCAAACAGGACGAATGGAATAGCCAATCAATGCTATCCAGTAGAAAGGATGTAACCAGAATATATTAAAATTTTCATGACATGCCGTGTGTAATGAAAACAAACTCATGTAAACTATAAGTAGGCCTCCTAAACCAAATAAGAATAACAATAAAATGTCTAAAAATTTTGCCGTGAGAATTGACCATCTTGCATTCCAGTTGGCTACAAATAGATAAAAAACAATCAAGGCAATTAAAAAATAAATTGGTTTAATTGGGGTAACAGGTGTAGTGTTCAAAAATGAATATTCCTTTACTGCAGCAATGTTTTTTGGTTGAAGAGCAATTTGATCGTATAGTAAATCTGGCAAGAAGCCTGCCTGGAAAGGACTTGGTGCTTCATCAGATACTGCACCTAATAGCAAGTCAATTCCTAATCCAATCCAAGGGATACCTTGTTGATAGGGGGCTTCAACTACATGTGTTCTAAAACTTTTAATATTGGAACTGGGGATTGCACTACTTGTAAATTGATACAATCCGTCTTTCACCCTAGTGGTACAATTATCCGTTATGAAGTTATATAAATAATAGCGGTTGTTTCCTTCTAAATTTTTTTCCAATGCATTTTGCCAATGAATTTTTTCCGCATCTGTTAAAAGGAGGATTTGTTCTTTGATGCTTCTACCTTCGTATTGGTATTCAAGTATAAAATTTTGAAAATAGTCTGCAGATAGAAAATACTGAAGATTGCCTTTTACAAATTTGGCTAAAAAATTAGGTGTATTGAAATCAAAAGTTCCAAAATTATATACCACATCAGTTTGCTTTGTTGAATCAACAATTCTAATGGCGGTATGTCCCCATGCAGTATAGACATCTTCGCCTGGTGCACAGGTGAGTATGCTAATTTGTAATGCGGACTTAGTACTATCCTGTGCGCTTGATTTACTCGAATAAAATAATCCGAGTGTGAACAAACAAAGGATTTGTAAACAAAGTTTACGCATTGTGTCAATTTATAAAAATTCGCTTATTTTCTGCTGTAGTTTGGTGATTCTTTAGTGATATCAATATCATGTGCATGGCTTTCTCTCATACCAGCATTGGTGATTTGAACGAATGTAGCATTTTGCAAGTCCTTTACAGTCTTTGCACCACAGTAGCCCATGCCTGCTTTTAGCCCACCAACAAATTGATAAATGATTTCACCTAATGTGCCTTTGTAGGCAACACGACCTTCAATACCCTCTGGTACAAATTTCTTCGCATCTGCACCTTCTTGGAAATAACGATCACCACTACCTTGAGACATGGCACCGATGCTTCCCATGCCACGGTAACCTTTGAATTTCCTTCCTTCGTATATAATGGTTTCACCAGGGCTTTCTTCAGTTCCTGCAAAGATGCTTCCCATCATCACGCAATTGGCGCCTGCTGCTAAAGCTTTAACCATATCACCTGTATATCGAATACCACCATCTGCAATGATTGGAATATTTTTTCCTTTTAATGCTTTGGCTGCTTCCATGATAGCTGTTAATTGTGGTACACCTGCGCCAGCCACAATTCTTGTAGTACAAATAGAACCTGGACCAATACCTACTTTAACTGCATCTGCGCCAGCTGCTACTAAGGCCAGAGCGCCTTTTCCTGTAGCCACATTACCTGCAATCACAGGTAAGTTTTTAAAATTCTTTTTGAGTAATTTCAATGCTTCGATAACGCCTTTGCTATGACCATGCGCACTGTCCAAAGACACAATATCCACCCCTACACTTTGCAATGCAGCTGCACGATCTAATACGTCCTTTGTGATACCTAACGCGGCTCCAACTAATAAACGACCAATAGTATCTTTAGCTGCATTAGGGAAAGCGCTTACTTGTAAAATATCTCTGTATGTAATTAAGCCAATTAATTTCCCTTGTTTATTTACTACAGGTAATTTTTCAATTTTATATTGGCGTAAGATTTTTTCTGCTTTCTTTAAATCAGTTCCTTCCGGAGCAATAATCAAATTGTCTTTGGTCATGACTTCGCTAACCTTTCTTTTACGATCTGTTTCAAAACGTAAATCACGATTGGTTAGGATGCCCACTAGTTTGTGGTTTTTGTCAACAATTGGAATGCCACCAATTTTATTATCACGCATCAAATTTAATGCATCGCCTATTGTTGCAGTCACTTCTAAAGTAATTGGGTCAACAATCATGCCGCTCTCACTACGTTTTACTTTACGCACTTGTTCAGCCTGACGATCAATAGACATGTTTTTATGTAAAATACCAATGCCGCCTTCTCTTGCTAGAGCAATAGCCAATTGTGCTTCAGTTACTGTATCCATTGCTGCAGATAAAACAGGTACATGCAATTTGATCTGCTTGGTCAATTGTGCGTGGATATTTACGTCGGAAGGAAGGATTTCGGAATAGGCGGGCATTAATAGTACATCGTCAAATGTTAAGCCTTGTCCAAAAATGCGGGAGGTAGAATTTCTTGTTGCCATAGGCAAAGATAGGGCAAGCCCTTATTTAGGCAAAATACTTTTTTAGCAAATGCTATAGAAAGCACCGCCATGTGGGAGGATTAGGCCATTTAACTCAAGGGTGAGTAGATGCGTAGAAAGCAATGCTATATTGAGGTTGAAGCGATTAGCAAGTTGATCACGATGAATGGGGCCTTGCTGTGCAATACATACTAAAATTTCTTCACAAATGGGTGTTAGGGAAATAGGTATGGTATGTTGTTTCTGGCTAGGGGTATCGGATAATGCCCAGCCCAGACATTCGAGTAGATGGGTGGGGCTATGATAAATTTGTGCCGTATTGGATTGAATTAGAGCTATACAGCCCTTACTTTTTTCATCAAATATTTTACCAGGTACAGCGAATACCTCTCTATTATAACCTCTTGCTAAACCAGCAGTAATCATGCTTCCGCCTTGAGTGGCAGATTCAATGACAATAGTAGCATCTGACATGCCCGCAACAATTCTGTTACGCTTCGGAAATTGAAATGGAAGTGGAGGTGTTGCTGTTGGATTTTCTGTTAGGACGCCACCATATTCCATCATTTTTTTTGCCAAACTTTGATGCTGTGCAGGATAGATGGCATCTAATCCTGTAGCCATAACGCCCCAATTTGGAATTTTTAATTGACAGGCTTTTTGATGCACAATGCCATCAATCCCTAGTGCCAATCCACTTACTACACCAAGGTTTAAATGTGCTATACCTTCTAATAATTCTTGAATGACTTTGTCTGCATAAAGGGTATGATTGCGCGTGCCTACGATACTGACTAAAAAAGGCAGATTCCATTTTTTTAAACCCTTTGAAAATAAAACTGTTGGTGCATCTTCACATTCAAACAAACGGTTCGGATAAGCAGCATCTTCTAGACAAATTGAATTAATATTTAAGCGCGTAATCGTCTCTAGCTCTGTAGCTGCAGCTTTCAGTGGCCATGCTGCCATAATAGTTTCTCGAGAGGAGATTTCCATATCAGAAAATGCAGCTGCTCCTTTTTGTCGCTCTTGGTAGATGGCATTTGCTGAGCCGTAAATTTTTATTAATGATGTTCGGAGGTAGGTTTTAATGCCATGCATTTGTGCAAAAGCAAGGTCATATAAAAGAGGATTGTTCATTGTCTGAAAATCCAAAGAAATTTTATTTACATTTCAAGTATTAATACGCAATTGATTATTGCAAAGTGATGGTAAAATTAGTTCTTCTATTTTTAGCTCTGCCTGCAGATGAATTGTTATCTGCTATTGGCATAGAAGCTCCCAAACCTTTTGTTTGAATACGAGTAAGTTCAATGCCTTTTTGTACTAAATACTTGGCAATAGCATTCGCTCTTTGTAAAGAAAGTAAATTATTCTGCGCGACGGTGCCGGTATTGTCGGTATGGCCTTCAATTAAAATACTTGCATTTAAGGTGGTTTTCAAATAGGTTGCTAATGCATCTAGTTCTACACTAGAAATTGCTTCTAATTTTGCTGAATTGGTTTCAAAATAAACATGATTGAATGTTTTTGTAAACACTTTTTCAATCGGCGTAAGTGCAAAATTAAAAATCTTTCCAGACATAGCTTTCACCGAATCCATTGGCAGGATGCTGCTTAAATAATCATGACCGATACTGTTGATTTTTAAACCAAGGCTATCAAAATAGGGGAGTGCCAATAAAAATTGCCCTGTACTATCCACCTTTATTTCCATAATAGGATAGCCCGATGCGGGGTCGACTAAATTTAAATCAGCAGCAATAGTTTTTTTTGTTTTTGCGTCAACAATTTGCCCTTTAATATACCAGGTTTTATGTGCTCTTGTGTTTTCTGCAAGTGTTATTTTGTAAATATCTAATTCGCCTCTACTGTCTGTTCTATCACTTGCGATATAAGCAGTGGCGCCATTGCTGGCGACTGCAATACTTCCTTCATTGTCGTAAGTATTGATAGGATAGCCAAGATTGACAGGTGTGGTCCAGTTACCATCAATTTTTTTTCTAGTCACATAAAAATCTGCTCCGCCAAATCCAGGATGTCCATTACTAGAAAAATACAAACTCTGATTGTCTGCGTGAATAAAAGGAGTCTGATCATCTCCCTTTGTATTGATAGTAGGGCCAAGGTTGATGGCTTCTTCCCAATAGCCTTTTTCATTTTTATAGGCTACATAAATATCTATGCCGCCAAAACCTTCTGGGCGATTACTTGCAAAATAAAGGCTGTTGCCATCTGGTGCAATACTAGGTGCACTATCCCAATAATCACTGTTGATGTTTTGTCCTAGATTTTTAGGCTTTGACCAGCCCCATGGCGTGCGTTGTACTTTGTAAATATCATAACGTCCAAAACCTTGTTCTGCATAATCTGCGGCATAGTATAAGGTTTGCAAATCGGCACTTAAACTCATACTCCCTTTTTTTGCAGCAAAATTTAACGTATCAGATAATGGTTGGGCAGCTCCAAAACCATTTGTGCCCATATTGCTTGTATAAAAATCTTCTCTACTTAAATTTTGTCTACGCATGAATAAAAATAAACTGTCTTGTATACTTACTGTAGGAAAATACTCAGAAGCTGGTGAATTAATGCTGTCTCCCATGTTGTAGATACTGATTTCTGGTGCTATTTTCTGAGTAATCGCAAATTGACAAACAGTGTAGAGTGCGTTTGCTTTTTCTATTAAGTAACTTGGCAAATTATGCTTAATTATATATGGCGCTAATAATGCAAAGGCAGCGTCATATTGTCCAAGACTAGCCAATGCAATGCCTTGTTTTACCAAAAATGGAATCGCTGTAGCACTATCTATTTTTTTGATTTGATTAAAATAATGAATGGCTGATTGGAAATTTTTTTTATCGTGATATACCTGAAACAATGCAATAGCAGGATCTACATATTGACTGTCTTTTGCAGCAATTGTAAAATATTGAATAGCTTTTTGTGTATCGCTTTTTTCTAATGCACGAACACCTAATTCATAATTTTGGATTGCTATTTTGGATTGTCCAAATAAATGGCTATTTCCTAATAAAATGCAACTGAAGATTAAGAGAAGCCCAATTCGATATCGTAATTGAAAAAACATGTTTTGTAAAGGTAGTACAACTACTTGAAAGGCTTAAGGTACTTGAATGTACTTATGTAATTGTGCGCTTAGCTCCCAGCTTGGGTTTGCTTTGATATATTCAATCACTAATGGTGTCATAGCGTCTGACTTCTCCCATTCTGGTTGCAAGTATTTTTTGCAATCAATGGCTAGCTCATTCACAAATGAATTAGCCCAATCAAAATCTGATTTATTGAACACCACCACTTTTAATTCATTTGCAGCTTTCACCGATTCAGGTAATGGCGCTTTAAATTTTTTTGGAGATAAACAAACCCAATCCCAGTTACCACTCAATGGGCTAGATCCTGAGGTTTCAATATGTGTTTGAAAACCTGCGGCTTTTAAAGCGGTGGTTAAAGCATCGAGTGGATGTAGTAATGGTTCACCACCTGTTACAATGGCAATGCGACTAGGATGTGCTTTTGCAGCGTTCACGATTTCATCTACCGTCAAGACAGGATGTTTGCTTGCATCCCAACTTTCTTTAACGTCACACCATACACAGCCAACATCACATCCTGCAAGACGAATAAAAAATGCAGCTTTGCCTTGGTGATAGCCTTCACCTTGTAAAGAATAAAACATTTCCATTACTGGATAGCTTTGCGGTATGCTCAATGTGTTTTTTTTAAGTGGTTTATAAACCTTGGTAGGCTTTCATGGTGTTCATTAATAATCCTGCTATGGTCATTAAGCCTACACCACCTGGAACAGGGGTTACTGCAGAGGCTACAGTGATAGCAGATGCATAGTTGACATCTCCTTTAATTCTAAAACCTTTTGCTGCAGTCGAGTCTGTGACTCTTGTAATTCCAACGTCAATAATCACAGCGCCAGGTTTGATCATGCTCGAGTCCACAAAATCTGGAATGCCTACCGCTACAACAATAATATCTGCTTTAGAGCAAATGTCTATTAAATCTTCTTTAGGGGTATATCTATGACAACAAGTGACTGTGCAATTTCCTTGAGGATGTTCTGCACTTAATAAAATACTCATTGGTCTACCTACAATATTACTTCTTCCAATGACTACAGCACGCTTGCCCTTAGTTTCGATTTTAAAATGCTCCAACATCAACATCACTCCATAAGGTGTGGCAGGAATAAAGGTATTAAGTCCTTGAACTAATCTACCCACATTCGCAGGATGAAATCCATCCACATCTTTTTTAGGGTCAATCGCTTCAATCACTTTAGCATCGTCAATGTGTTTTGGCAAAGGCAATTGTACTAGAATGCCATCCACATTTTTATCTTTATTTAATGCTTCAATCTGCGCTAATAAATCTGCTTCACTAACTGTTTCCTCAAATCGGTATAAGGAAGAACCAAATCCAGTCTCTTCGCAATTTTTTACTTTACTTGCCACATAGGTCTCACTAGCACCATTGCTACCAACCAAAATAGCCGCTAAATGGGGTGTTCTTTTCCCCGCTGCTTTTAACGCAGTGGTTTGTTCTAAAAGGCTGGCTTTGACTGCTGCCGAGGCGATTTTACCGTCGAGTACTAACATGGGACAAATTTAGTTCTTTTTAAGATTCGTTCCCTCGTATCTTTGTGGTCTTAAATTAGTTTATGGAACAAAACCCAAACCAACCCCTAAATATTGAAATCAGCGAAGAAATTGCAGAAGGCACTTATGCGAACTTGGCGATCATTACCCATAGTAATGCAGAGTTTGTGATTGATTTTGTGAATGTGATGCCTGGCACACCTAAAAGCAAAGTAAAGTCGCGTGTGATTTTAACGCCTATGCATGCAAAACGTTTCATGAAAGCAATGGTCGAAAATATTGAAAGATACGAAGCAGCACATGGCGCAATTGGAGATATGGAACAAATTGAGATTCCTATGAATTTCGGCGGTCCGACAGCACAAGCTTAATTTTTTAAAGTTTCACTTACCAGTCAGGGTGTTGTTCTGCATAACTATAATAGCCTTCAGTGCTAACAATTAAATGATCGATTAATTTAATGTCAAATAGTGCTGCTCCATTTTTAATCTTTTGGGTTAAGAGATCATCCATTCTGCTTGGCTTCAATTGACCACTTGGATGATTATGACAGATAATGAATCCTGTGGCCCCATGACTGATGACAAGTTTGAAAACAATTCTTGGATCGGCGATGGTACCCGTGATACCACCTTCGCTTAAAACGGCTTCATGAATGATTTTATTTGCTTGATTTAATAAAAGTAGCATAAATAATTCTCGCTGTTCGTATTGTAATGTGTGCTTTAAATGTGTCGCCACATCCCGACTATGATGGATAGTGGCATGTTTGTCTATTAAATGCATTCTTCTGGAACCCAGCTCTATGGCGGCTAAAATCCTGACGGCCTTAATCCGTCCAATACCTTTAATTTTTAAATTCACGATATCTTCCACACTGTATTGTGCAAATTTTTGTAAACTATTTGAAGTGCTGGCTAATAAGCTCCGGGCGAGCTCAATGGCGTTTTGCTGGGGTGTGCCATATTGAATCAAAATGGCCAACAATTCTACATCGCTTAAATGCTTGGCACCTTTGGTACTAAATTTATAAATAGGTTGATCTTGTTCTGCCCACAATCGGATATTGCTGGTTTCCATAAACAATTTTGCTCAAATATATTTTTTAAATCCTCGCTATTTCTGCGTACAAATACGAGCTTCATGGCATCTGTTGTGTATAACTTGACTATTTGTTGAAAATTTGCATCTTATTAGCCAAAAATTTGTGCACGATATCAATACCTTTGAAACATATTTTACCCACCATGAATCCTTCAGTTAAAATTTTTGCGGGCACAGGCTCGCAGGCTCTTGCAGAAAAAATTGCACAACGTTTTGGCGCCCCTATTGGTAAAATCAATATCCAGAAATTTAGCGACGGAGAATTCCAGCCTATTTTTTTAGAAAGTATCAGAGGGGATTATGTTTTTTTAGTACAAAGTACTTACGCACCTACCGATAATTTAATGGAATTATTGATGATGATAGATGCGGCTAAAAGAGCAAGTGCCTACAAGATTATTGCAGTTGTTCCTTACTATGGTTTTGCTAGACAAGATCGTAAAGACAAGCCGCGTGTGGCAATTGGTGCCAAATTAATTGCAACTTTATTAGAAGCAGCTGGTGCAGATAGGGTCATCACGATGGATTTACATGCTGCACAGATCCAAGGGTTTTTTGATGTACCAGTAGATCACTTAGACAGTTCGGCTATTTTTATCCCTTATATAGAGTCACTTAATCTAGAAAATCTTGCATTCGCTGCGCCAGATGTGGGCAGTACCAACCGTGTGCGTGAAGTAGCTAACTATTTCAATGCAGAAATGGTTATTTGTGATAAGCACAGAAAACGTGCCAATGAAATTGCGAGTATGGTTGTTATAGGTGATGTGACTGGAAAGGATATTGTAATTGTTGATGATATCTGTGATACAGGTGGAACTTTAGTGAAAGCAGCTGCGCTCCTTAAAGAAAAAGGTGCAAGAACAGTTCGTGCCTTAATTACCCATCCAGTATTGAGTGGAAAAGCCTATGAAAACATTGAAAACTCAGTATTAGAAGAATTGGTAGTTTGTGATACCATTCCTTTAAGACAAGAGTCTGCAAAAATCAAAGTCTTGACCGTGGCCGATTTGTTTGCAATTGCTATCCGCAATGCCTACGAGAATAAGAGTATTACAAGCTTATTTGTACACGCACAATTGAAGGCGAGAAACCAGTAATATACTGATTTACAATACTTTACAAATAATTAGGAGCAACTTTGGTTGCTTCTTTTTATTTCATTACCTTTGCCGTCCATATTTAAAATATAAACCATGAAGACAATTACAATCGAAGGACACTTGAGGACCGAGTCTGGCAAAAAAGCC
>JACCDN010199182.1_pt1 | contig 62497 bp, 92 predicted proteins | sample 7441691 | NCBI WGS metagenome assembly JACCDN01 (sample SAMN15323439, study PRJNA562643) | freshwater metagenome | isolation source: river surface water | place: USA:Blue River Watershed | collected 2017-08-16 | reverse complement strand
TGCCAGAACTTCCTGCTGCTCCTTGAGCACCTTGAAAACCTTGAGCGCCTGCAGCACCTTGAGCTCCATTCACACCAGATAAACCAGAAGTTCCTGAGCTACCGCTTGAACCTGAAGTACCATTATTACCTGCAGCACCTTGTGCTCCATTTACGCCTGAAGTACCATTATTTCCAGCAGCACCTTGTGCTCCATTATTACCAGCAGCTCCTTGTGCACCTGTTGCGCCTTGAGCTCCAGTCGCACCTTGAGCTCCTGTGGTTCCGTTACCAGTTGCATTATTCCATTTATCAATATTATAATGAACTGGAATTGGTGACGTTTGTTGAGCTGGAGCAGTTAAAGTTAATAAACCGCTTACGCTTATATTACTATCATTAGTAGCATTAGGATCTGGATTAGGAACCGCGTTTGTGGTTACTCCACCATCTAAACTATAATTTTTAAAATAAATTTTAACATAATCAGTTATACCAACATTATCATAATAACCATCAGTTATTTCTAAATAAGCATAACCATTTCCTGAAAGTTTTGTTATTTTTATATCAAAAGTTCCTCTATATAATTCTAAATTATATTGATCTAAATAATTTTCTGTCGTGAGAGTATCTATATATGGAATATACAAAATACCACTTTGAATGTCCATTAATACAGTATATGCTAATGATGTTGGAACCATAGGTATATTTGTAATTTGCCACATCGCATGCGCACCACTAGCATTAGCTCCATTTACACCGGAGCTACCTGAACTGCCTGATGTTCCAGCTGCACCCGCAGCACCTTGAGCACCCATAGCACCCTGTGCTCCGTTAGCACCATTTTTACCAGAAGTACCACTGGGACCAGTTGCACCTTGAGCACCGGCAGCGCCTTGAGCACCCGTAGCACCTTGAAATCCTGTAGCACCTTGAGCACCTTGAGCACCATTACCTCCACCTCCGCCGCTTTGAACCACTTCTAATGCCCAGAAATAGTCATCATTTCCATCTTTTCTAAGGACTAAAGTTTTACCTATATCACCAGGTAAATCTACTTCATTATCAGTACCATTTCCTCTAACTTCAAATTGTTTTATAATTTCACCAGCTAAGGTTAAATTATAATCCATTTCATCGTGTGTTAACGGTCTACCAAGATCTTCTTTTTTTAATGGTAAAAATTCACCATTTGGACCACGGTGAATATTTCCACTAAAAATATAATCATTAATCTTTTTTGACATCTTTATATTTAGTTGTTTTTATGATTCGATTTGTATGTATCAAATAACGCTTTTAATTTATCAACATATGGACCAAATAGTGTCTGAATATATCCGCAATTGATATACTTTCTAATATCTATTGTCGGCGGATAATTATTCTGATTTAATATGTATTCTTTAAAATCGTCAGAGTATACTTGATAATATGTTTCTTCAACATCTTTAAAAAATTTCTTATAATCTTTATAAATTGAAAGATCGATATTTTCTATGTTTTCAGAAGTAGACACAAATACACCGTTGATATTTTGATTGACAAAAATACGTCCTATTCTAAAACTTTTTAATTCATATAAACCCATATTAGTACATTCAGCCTCTTCTTGAGCCTGATTTTTAGTAGGTTTAGTTGATTTTTCAATAAAATCTGCTAAGCTTCTAAGATCATTAAATTGCAATAATGTAGACACAGATTTAAAATTAGAAGTATACGATAATTTTATCTCACTAACTCCAGCTTGTTGTTCAAATCTATAATTGGCCTCGGTACCACTCATATAATAATGAGCTACCGCTAATGTAATTCTATCACTTAGCATGCTGTAAGAAATTTGTTATAAAATATGTTAAAAGACCACCAAGACCAGTTAAAAGAGCCCAGAATAATTTAGTAAGAGATGCTTTCCATTTTACTAATTCATTGTGTTCTGCAATAATCTTTTCCATTTTAATTTCAATTTCTTCTTGCGCTAAACGGAATTCAGTATTTTTCTGAGTTTCTACAATTACACCATCGTATGGATTCAAGAGTTTTTGCTTCAAATCTGAAATGCTATTTTTCATTTCAATTTGATTTTCCATTAATTGTTTAATGGCACCTTCTATTTGTATATAAGAAGGATCCTCCATTTTACGGCGAAATGATTCAAAAGCTCTATATAAGCCTTCAATCAATTCTTTTGGAGTAGGTTCATTTGAATTTGGTGTATCAAACATAATGTAAAAAGTCTTTTTAGTCTACTTATATATCGACCAAAAAGACTCTTTAATTATGTGAAAATAATAATATTATTTATCGTGACCATCTGTAGAATGGCCATAATATGCTAGATATTCTTGAGGAGTCATACCGTGCATTGCAGCTTGTGCCAACAAAGCATCAGGATATGCATTATTAGGTTGAACGTTTGTAGTATTTTGAGCCCAAGTACCGAAGTTTAATACTGGTGCTTGTTTAGCTAATGGAATAATTTCATCTTCTGAATCTGCACCAGTTGAAGTAGTCGGTACACCAGCAATACCGTTTGCAGTGCTATGAACTTTAACAGCTTCAGCAATAAAATTTTCTAATGATTTAATGTGATTTTTCATAATTATACACCTTTAAATTCTGGAAAACTAACAGGATTTTCTTTACCTCTAGTTTCAGTATATTTTTTATAAGCTTTTTTCTTATCATTTGTTGATAATTTAGAATAAAGCTCTTTTATTTGTTTTTCATGTTCTACTCCAGACTTCCAGGCTCTATGGTCATCTGAATACATGTAATATGAATCAAAAGAATTAAAGTTCATTTCCCATCTATCATAAGCTGATAATAGAGTAGAACTTAAATGCTCTTTTATATCTTTTGCACTCTTTTTCTTTTTATTTAAATACCATTCCCATTCATTGTAGTAATTACCTACTTTAAAAGCATGAATAATATCACCATTGACTAGCTTAATTTCAAATTTAATGCCTTTCTTTTCGTCCGATTGATCTTGAATTTCTTTAATCCATTTTTCATCAAACGTAGGTGTTAAATGTTTAACACTAATAGTAACGTCCCTTAACATAGTTTCGGGTGTAGCTAAAGACTTACCATTTTTAACATAATCATTATATGTTTTATAAGCCTCAAATGTCATTACTATTTTAGAGCTATTCATATTATCCTAAATATAATTCTTCAAAGTGTAAAAGATCTAATCTCTTATCAATGTCAATCAATTGTAAAGCATTTAATAAATCTGAATATTCAGCAACTGCTTCAGTTTGACCTTGTCTAAATTCTTGTAAGAAATCAAAAGTAGTTAAATCACTTGTAAATAAAGCTTGTGAATTTTTAATATACATTTGATATAAATCAAATTCCAATTTATAAGCTCTTTCAATGATTTCTGGTAAATTACCAAAATCAAAATGAGTTTCTACTTTAGGAACAACTGGTAAAACATTCCAATCTACTAAATATTTTTGTAATTTTAGTGCATGTTCTAATTCATTAGCTGATTCTTTAGCAAAGAATGCTCCAGCTTTTTTATAACCTGCGCCCACACACCAATTAGCGGCTGAATTATAGAAATAATGAGCAGTGTACTCATCACCAATTCTTTCTGTTAATAGTTTAACTGAATCTCCAGATAAAACTACAGGTTGTTTTAAACCATTATTTAAATTTGGTGCTGCTGCAGCTTCGTTGATCGACTTAATCATATTCTTATTTTAAATTTTTAATAATTTCTTTATCGGCGTCAATTTCTGCCATTGGAATTTGTAAATTTTTAACTAACATTTGTACAAAATCTACAGCTGCATCTTTTTGTTTAAAAGAAAAAACATCTGTCGATGGTCTTTTACCATATTTTATAAACATATCATTAAAAAGAGCAATTGCGTCTTTAGCATGTCTAAGACTTACTTTAACATCATACGCTTCATTGATTTGAATAGACTCTAAAGCTTTTTCATTTTTAAATGGTAAAATATCACCTACTTTAGGTAATTTACCAAATTCTTTTTTCCAATCATCTTCTAACATCATACCAAACATACCTTGAAATCTCTGTGGAGCTTCAGTACTATTGGGATCCTTTTTCGCATAAAGAAATTTATTAACATCAGCAACATAAAGCTCTTTAGCTTTTTGATCAACTTTATATACAACTAATATTTTATTGAAATCTTTTGCACTAAAAATAGCTTCATTTACAGATTCTTTAATACCTAATTCTTTTAAAGATTTAACTTGTTTGCCTTTTTCTTCGCCATTTTCATCAGCATACCAAAGTAAACCTGCTTTAATTAATCTATTATAAATTTCGCCAGCTACTAATTCAAAATCAATAGAATCAGAAGAGTTTTCCCATGTATCAACTACATATTCCGGATCAATCCAACCGATACCTCTTTTGATTGAATTTTCCATATCTTTGTAATCCATCTCGAAACGCTTTACAGCACCTTCATTTAACAAAGATTCATTATAATTAATTACCCCTAATTTTTGATCAGCTTTTGCAATTAATTCTTCGATTTTATTACCAGCAGATTGAATACCTTTAAGAGCTGTTATCCATTTTGGATCTGCAATATCCCATTTAAGCATTGCATCGATTTGATCTTGTAATTTTACAAGATTTTCACCCAATTCATCGAAAATTAGAGTTTGTTCTTCATTAAGAATATCACCTTTAATAGAAACTGATTCCATTTTAGCATTAACGATAACTTCTGCTATAGTTTCTAATAAATCTTCAGATTTCTTTTTAACAGGAATAAGACCCATGTCCACAAGCTTATTAAGTATTTTATGCGCAATAATTCTACCACCTTTAATAGAAACCACGCCTTCGTTTGTAGATTCTGTGTGATTAAATTCTTCAAATAATTTGATTTTCTTCATTTTTATATTCTATTATTATAAACTATATATCTCTTAATTAAAGAGTTGTTTTAGTTTGTATTTTTCAATAGTTGATTTCAAAACACGTATATAATTTGGATCTTCAGCATAACTAGCTGACAAATATTCGAAATATTCAGCCTCTGAGTCAATAGAATTTAAATAACGACACTGATAAAACGCATAATCATACACAGATTCTCTCCAAGTATCATAATATGCATGGTTATTTTGAGTACCTTCTGAAGTAGTAATACGCTGTTTGGCTTCTTTCATACCAAAAAGGTTATTATTTTCTACAAAGATATTAGATTTCCAGTGACCGGTTTCGACAATCGATTGAGCCATAGGAATCCACGGATATTTAACATTTAATTCTTTCATCATAGCCACTAATTTGTCTTGATTAAAAGAATCTTGTTTTTTGATGATAGTGACTTTTTCAAATTCTGTCAAGCCATTAATAGCACGATTTACACCCATTTTATAAGATGCAAATGAACAGATTCCAAATGTTAAAATTACAAATAAAATCATTTTTAAATAGGTTTTAAGTCTAAGAGACCTAAAAACCAATTGTTTTTTGTCATATCTATATAGCATAATCTTAATTTTAAGTTATTTTTGATAAGGATCTTGTCCTACAACATTATTTCTCCACCACCTAGTGAATTTATTTTCTTTAGAATTACTAACAATTTTTTCTATCAATACACCTATAAGCAATGAGCTTAAACATATCGAATAAATGATAATGTAAACCAAATAAGATTTTAACATTTTTCTCTATTTTTATTTAATAAATGTAATACGTGGTCTATAAAATCTCCAGCGTGTGTTTTACCGCCAACATTCCACACTTCATTTTCAGATAGTGTATATAATCGATCATATGTTTTCCAATCGTAAATAGTAAAAACTTCACCATTAAAATCAAATACCCACTCTACTTGAACTTTATCATCTCCACTGGCTATATCATGTGTTGGAGCACCTAAAGCAGCGTATAATTCAATAAATTTATAACCACTAAAACTACCCTTTAAACATGTTCCTACAGCAACATCAAAATCAGCTGTCATTTTTTCTAAACTATTTACCATATTCTATAAAATTAGGCCGTGACTGTTTTTGTTTTGCGTAATATGCATCCATTTCTTGTTGAAATTTAGCATTTCTAATTCTTTCCATCAAAGATTTTCTTTCTGGTGTAGATTCCTCCCATCGAGAAGAAACACCATACTTAACAGCCCACTCATTAAAGCTAATGCGTTTTTGTTTACCTTTCATTGTTTTCAGTTTTAGATTCAATTAATAAATATCGAATTCCTGATTCGGTTTGTTTTAAAATACCAGATGTCATCAATTTTTGTATGGTTTCTGGTTTATCTTGAGTTAAATGAGCAATTAACATTAGAGTTTGCTCCATATAAATTTGCTTCATATTAACAATATTCTAAAGATTCTTCACCCATCATATTCCACAATTCCATATCGTAACGCGTATCTTTTTTACAAGCTGCGCTGCAAGCTCTTTTAAGAACTTCGTAAGTTTCACTTTTAATCTGTGTAAAACCAAAACCAGCTACTACGAAATATTTACCATCATAATTGATTACATCGCCTACTGAAACTGAAGGCGCATCTTGTGGTTGGAACATATTCTGACCATAATGATATACCAATTCTAAAACTTGATTAATATCGTTAGTAATTTCTGAAGTAGGAACTTCAACGTTACGATATTGACCATCATTAAATCTGAATTGTTGAACCTGGATGATTGTTGTGTTTGACATATAGTTATCTTTTAATTACATAGTAAATATACGAAAAAAAGCTCAAATAAAAAAATATTTGAGCGCTTTTTTCGATTATTTTTAAACTTTTTTATAACTTATTGGTTTACAATAGCTTCTAATTTCTTTCTTGTTTTAAGAATTTCTTTTTCAAGAGCTTTATTGTTTTCCTGTGGCCAAACTATGTTTCTTTTCTTCCAAAATTCAACACTGCTTGCCTCAGCTTTAGCTTTTTCTTGATAATAATAAACTTCATCATTATTATAATTGTTTGCGGCGCCATTTTTAATGATCTGTTGCCAATCTGGCCATTTATATGGTTTTCCAACACCATTGCCATTTTCATAATAATCTGCTAAAATTTCTTCATCAGTCAACGTTAAAGAAGTTTGAATAAGCTGATTATTCTTTTCGATTCTAGTTTCTAAAGATTTAATTTCATTATTTAGCTTTTCAGCTTTTGTCATTTTCTTAATGCGCTCAGCATATTCATTAGCCAAAGTGCCCTTAACTTTAGCATTAGGTAATTTAGTTTTAGTTAGATATCGATAATGAAAAGATTGAATATTATAACCGCCTGCGCCGATTGCTTCAGTGTAATATGAATACTCTACACCTTCTCTTTCGATTGTTGCAGTAATCTCAACACCTTTACTTCCGCCTGTAGCTTGAATTTTAATAAGTTTATCAGTTGGCTCAGTGTATTTTTCAAAAGATTTTAACATGTCGACGATTAAACTTAATCTAAGCATTTCAACCTCCCATGCATTAAATTCATAGTTAATGCCTCTTTTGGCGTAATCTTCAATAATTCTTTTTTTAATATTCTCCACCATCTCTAAGATAGTTGACTCTAATGCTGATAAAACTGCATATGAAAATTGAGAATCTTTAGATTCATTAATAAATTGCTCAAATAGTTTAACTGATTTCATATTCTTTGATTTATGCAGTAAATATACTAAATTCCAGTGAAAATAAAAAATATTTTTACATTTTTATTTTCCACCATCTAATATTTTACTTCCTTTTTTTCTTTCGGCAACCTCATCTTTTAATTCTTGTATTCTACATTTTAGACCACGTATTTGTGTATCTACGATCATTTTAAAAAGAAGTGTTCCTGGTTTCTTACTTTCTAATTCAGCTAATCTGATTTCAAATTCTTTAATTAATTTAAAGAGTGCCATTTTTTGTATGCTTATTTTATGTTTTATTTATTCAATCATTTTTATTCTAGATTTCACATCTTTAGGCACTTTACCTATTAAACTTCTAAAACAAGCATCTAGCATATAAGTAACAGCCCAATCATCTTTACTTCTAACTGATCTTCCAACGCCCTGTAAAAAAGAAACCGAGGTTTTCCAATCATACCAATCTGGCATATATTTTATTTTGGCCTTTATGTGTGGACTATTTAATGAAGGATATGGCACCTTAAAAAAGATTTGAAATCTACTAATATCATCTTTTAAATCTAAACCTTCCAAAATAGATGGCCCAACCAAAACTGAACCCTCTTTTTTCTTAAATAATTCTAATGCATCTGCTTTATCTTTAGAATTTTCATAATTGATTAATCTAAATGTATGCTTACTTTTAGCCATGATATAATTCATGAATTCATATGATCCACAGTGAATAACACCTCTTTGACCTTTGTGTTTATCTATAATTTTATCAAGCATTTCTAAAACTTTAGGTAAACTACTTTCCTTTTCGCGCATTGACATTCTATACTTATTGATAAAAACTATAGGCGATTTATCGTAATTAAAATCATTAGAAAGTCTAATAAATTTAGCATTTTCTATACCCATAATTTTCATATAAGAAGCTGGATCCCCAATAGTAGCACTCATAAAAACTTTGAAATTAGCTTTAGCATGTAAATGCTTTCTAATTAACCATTGTTCTTCAATACATGTAAAAACTGCTTCTTCTTGTCTTTGATCTACGACCATTTTATCTAAGCCGACTTCATCAATAATATCAATATAATCGTCAAATTTACAATAAACGTCTTTAATTCTATCAATTGATGTCATTGCATTTTGCCAATCTCTTGGCACTGTAGATGTATTAAATCTTTTCTTAGCAGCAGTTTTAATTTCATTGCCCATTGATTTATACTCACCTAAAAAATGTTTAAGATATTTCATATTTTTAAATATCTCATTTTTGTCAGTCTCTTGCATCAATGCATAAATTACAGTCTCTATTCTAGATTTTGTAACTTTTGGCTCGGAGAATCCCCATTTAGTCAGAAATGAATTCACTGTTTGTATTTTACTAGAAATGGTTGTGTCTATTCTTGGACTAAAATGATTTTGAACAATCTCATCTACTTTATGGGCTTCATCAAAAAAAGCAAAATCACGTTGTTCGAATGGACTTCCACCTTCATCAGCTCTTTGATCTTCTACGTAATTTCTTTGTAATAACCAAAAAGCATAATTTAACAAAGTGACTCTATGATTAATGGCTCTTTCTCGATTTTGAAGATATTGACAATTGCCATAGCATTCTAATTTAGAAGCTTGATCGTAACTCATGCCTTTTAATCTACAATCTCCCAAAGAAAATGGCAATCCATTAACTGAACACTCATAATTGTCAACACCTTTTACCGAAGGCCAATGTAATCCTAATCTATAAAAATCAGATTCATATTGATCTTGTAAGCTAAGATCACTCGTAATCATATAGCCTTTTTTATCAAGCATAGATAAAACTAAACTTGAAGCCATGGCTATGATAGATTTACCAGTTCCTGTTGGCGCATCGATAACTATTGTGGCTTGTGGATCTTCGAAATATGCTTTGCAAATTGCAGTGATAGTTTCTCGCTGCATAGGTCTAAATGAAAAATCAGATCCTAATTTACCATCTTTTATTATTTGGTCTAATATTCTATTGATTTCTTCTAACACGTGAAAATTTTTAAGGATCTGTTCTTATATGCAAGGATTTCAATATGTTTCTAAATAAAAAAGGAATCTTATTCAGATTCCTTTAATTTCTTTTAGGCCGGGCCACCAACTCCGAAGTAAATCCAGCTTAACTCTTCATCTTCATCGTCTTCGTCAACAAATAGTACTTGATTAACACCAATTGCTAACATTTCAACGGTTTCTTTTAGAAGATGCGTTGTTTCATTGGGTTCGCTTACAGAAGTTAGGCCGACTTCTGTAATGAACTGTTCCATAAAAGAGTATTTAGATATTTTTTGTAGGGGATTGAGATCTACAAATTATATATTACGCTTTTATAAGAAAGTTTCAAAAAATTGTATTATTTTGATGATTTTTCTATCTTATCATCGATAAAATCAGTAAGATCTTTAACAGAACCTCTAAAAGCTCTAATATCTACCATTCTTTTATCTTCACCTGGATTACCTTCAAATGTATCGGAATCTTTTGATTCTAAAATTTCATCATTACTAAATTTAACAGTAATTGAAGGCCAAAATAGTTTTCCGCCATCGGTTGCCTCTAAACCATAAATATCCTTTAAAGTTTTAATAACTTTAGACATATCAGATTTATTTTTTAAATGAAGATATGTATAATTATGATTTGGTTGTTGAATAATTCCTTTAACATAATATGACAATGCTTTTACTATGTCTTCAGCAGCATCTCCAGAAAGATTACCTTTAAATTTTGATTCTTTAATTCCTAATTCATCAACAAATTCAATCATTTCTTCATAACCTGCGTCACCTAATACTTCTTCTATTTCTTTTAAAGAGGCTTTAGGATTCTTACAAACAACAGCACCAACTTTTTTCTTAGCAAAAGAACCAGAATTATACATTGCAACAATTTCTTGATAATGAACATCTGATTTTGCCATTTCATCGATTGACTCTTTTAAACCCAATTGTTTGTGCAATTCTTTCATAAAAGGTTTAATATTATGGGTGCCATATTCTTCATTTAGAATTTTAGCAACTGCTGCGGCTAAATCAACGTATGATAAAGATTCATCTACTTTTTCAATGGCTTGAACAAATAGAGGCGCTAATTTATCTGACTTAGCAGATTCATTTAAAAATTCATTAAAATCTGTTGTATATTTCATAATTTTATTAATTTTTTGGCCATAACATTACTGTTCCTGGATCTGCGAATTGACCATACCAACCGCATTTGTCAAGGAATTTAGCAAGATCTTTATGTACACCTTGTGGATATTTAGAACCACCGTGATAGTAATTAAACATTGCATCTTTTGCATTTGGCATTAATGGATCCGTACCACCTAACCATATACCACCTTCTTCACCATCAAATTCTTCTGATTTCTTTACAAAATTAAGACCATATTTCGTATGCATAATTTTCATCATCTCATCTCTTGAAAGCTCTTTAGCTTCATTTAGAGATTCGAATATACCAACATTAATACTGCCTTTTTGAAAACTTTTTAATTCAGCGCCAATCATAGTTCCAATTAAATTCCAAGTCTTTTCACTACTCATGTAACTAGACATTCTTACTTCATATTCTTTACCGACTTTAGTAACTTTTTTAATAGCGACTGGGCTTATTCCTATTTCTTCAACGGCCATTTGTAAATCATATTTAAAATCTGAAAGATTACCGCTATAAGCTTCATTTGTCTCTTGTTCAAAAATAGACTTAATGTCTTTTAATTTTAAATTATTTGACTTAATATGAGAAATAGCCCACTGCATTAAATCTGATTTGTCTAAATCATTTTTAACTTCTTGCCATTCTTCATCTTCGGCATAGAAATCATTACACAAATCAAATAAAGCATCTTCATCTACATATTTGTCTAAATATTTTTCTATTTGATCAATTTCTGATTTTGATAAACTCTCATTCACATAAACAAATTTATCTGCTTTAAAAGCTTTTGTTAAATCTTTAATTAGATCTTCAGGTCCTTCATGCTCTGCTGTTGAAAACCATTTATTTCTATATTTAAATTCGCCATCGTAATCAACTTTAATTAAACCAACATCTGAAAAGACTAATGAATTTTCATCGTCATTCCAATCGATAGTTATAGTTTTTTCATTTGCGAATTCTTCAAATAATTTAATATATTTCATGATTATATTTGTTTTTAACTTTCTTGCGCAATCATTGCTTGAGCAACGTTAACAGAAATCCAACCTTCTTTTTTAAAGAATTCTTTTGCGATTTTTTTAGCTTTGTCAGCTTCTTTGCTAGTTATTGGATCTTCAGCTAAATCATTCCAATCTTTTACAGCTTCTTTAAAAGTGCCTTCAAAATCTTTAGATTTATTTGCATATTCTGGATTACTTTGACCAGACGTGTCAGCGTTATAATCTGCCCAATATTTAGTATTTATTGACTCGTTGATAAAATCTTCAAATGCCTTTATTATTTTCATAATTAATAATTTAGTTTTATTATCTTGGAAGTCCTAATTCATCTGTCATAGAGTTCCAGTCGAATTCAGCTATAACTTCTTCTGCAGACATGTTGTTTATTTCTCCCCATTCTGAAATATAATCAAACATTTGTTTAGGTGAATAGTCTTTAGCCTTGAAATACCTACGATCTGCTAATGAATAATCATATATGATTTCTTCAGATATTTCTGCAGCAAATTCTTTTAGTTTTTTAATGTCAGAAGACGAATAATATCCTTCATTAAGAAATTGCTCGAATAATTTAACGTGTTTCATTGTTATATTTTATTTTTTATTTTTAAATGTGTAACTTTATTTTATTATGCAATATACGCGTTTAATTCATATTTATTACCCATTCCATAAACTTGAATTTGAAGGGCTTTCTTTTGTTCTTTACCGTCTTTGTAAAGAGTAATAGTAAATTTGTTTGTAACACCATCTTTAGGTTTTTTATCACCCATTGATATTTTATTCCAAATATCATCTTCATCACAAGTGTATCCATTTTTTTGAGCATATTCTAATGCTGTACTAATAGCAGCAGAATAAGTATTATGGTAAACTTGATAATCTGATTTCTTTTCAGTTAGAAATTGTTCAAATAATAGAGTATGTTTCATATTATTTACCTAATGCTTTTTTTACTTCGTTAATAAATTTAACTAATCTATCAGCCGCATCTTTCATATTTTTAGCAGTTGATTTTCTAAATTTAATTTTCAAACGAGTTTCATAAGATTCTGGTTTTCCTGGCTCATATAAAGATTGTGTGAAAACTTCCATTTTACCATTTTCTTGGATACTCATTCTAAAATAATTAGAATTTTCTACGTAACCATTAGACCATTCGGTTTTTGGTTCAAAAGAAACCAAAACCATAATAGTGTCATTACCAAAAGCACCTTTACTCAAAGAATAATAACCTGGATTTTCTTTTTTTAAAGCGTCAGCCAAAATTTCACTGGCTTGAACGATATCCATAGAATCGTTATTAAATATTGATCCTTCATTTAAATACTGCTCAAATAATTTTACTTTTTGCATATCCTAGATTTATTTTATAGACTATATATTATTTTATTATCAAGTAATTTAGAATTTGATCCCAGTTTTCAAAACCTTCTGTACCAAATTGAATCCATTGACCTTTAAATTCTGCAGCTCCATTATTTGGCCTATCATCAATAAGATAATCACCCATTAAAAGATCTTTTCTGTGAGAAAGTATAAGTCTTTTGTGTGCTAATTTACCTAGGTGTTTTTGTACCCATCTGCGTTTAGAGCTCCAAGACTCTGCATTTGACCAAGGTGCTGTGCTTAAGAAGAATATGTCATATTGTTCTGATAAGGTTTTGACAGCTTCTAGAGCTCCTGGGATAGGCTCAGGATTCTCAAATAACTCTTTATCTACAGAAGTTAATCGCCCAAGGTGTTTAACTGCGTCTGGGCCATGTCTATTGATAGCGTGTGATTCTAAATCAACCATAACTCCATCTAAATCAATGTAAAGTATCTTTTTGTTCATCTTTTCTTTGTTATTACTTAGTAAATATACAAAAAAAAGCCCAAATAAAAAAATATTTGAGCACTTTTTTATAAAAAATTTATCTTTTTTAAGAATTTGCCTTAACCCATTGCTTACCAATGCGATTCTGTAAAGGTTTTCTAAGCAATTTAGCTATAGCACCTTCCATTTGTTTGATATGGGCTGTCCCAGATAATGAATTATCAATAATTATAATGTTTTCACTACCAAATAATGTTTGGAAATGTCCAATATTGTTTTGTACTGCCTGCCAGATCTCTTTAACTAAATCTTCTGGCAAAGATCTAGATCTAGCTGCATTTCTTTCCAAAGCAACTTCCAATGATGTATTAACAAAAATCATAAAAGTGTCGTAACCTAATTTTTCAATTAGATTTTTCTTTGTTTGAATTTTCTTATAATCATCTCCAGTGCCATCAATTAACATACCTAAACGTCCTTTCATATACAATGTTTGTCTACTCATAGTGATCTTTTTAGCTCTTTCTCTAGGAGAACCTTCACCTTGTGTTACTGCATCAAATTCAGCCGGAGTCATAGTCGCTAAATTTTTAGGATCTATGCCTATTTTTTGAAGTTCAAATTCAAATGCTTGGTCTGAATTAATAATTTTAAGTCCAGAAGAATATGAAATAGACTGAATTCCGCCTTCAGGTATATCAAAAAGTTCTTTAACTACTCTTGATTTGCCTGAGCCTGGTCCACCCGCCATAAAAATAGCTTTTAAGATATTTTTATCATGTATACCTTCATTAATAAATTCTTCAAATAATTTAACTAATTTCATTTTAATATACCGTATATTCTTTTTGTAATTCTTTTACCAGCTTTTGACAAATATCTTGTATAATAACCATCTTGCGTAAATTCTGGTTTTTTATCTAAGCCAACTACATCTATAATCATTTCTTTATTATTAACAACTGGGGCTTTAGCTTGACTAAGTAATTCTTCCATTCTTAAAGAAGCCTCTATGAACCAGCCCCTAGTATTAACTAATTGTAAAAGTTTTTTAACTATATCTGATTTTGCTTCTTTTTTGCCATTAGTACCTAATAAAGCAATCTTATTTCCCCATTTAGTAGGTTTATAAATTATAAATGCATCTGGCGTATGATCTGAATCTACATCTTTTAAAGCAGTTGCTTTATATTTAGCTTGCATTTCTTCCCAATCGTCAGCAGAAAGATCCATGCCAGCATCTAAATATGTTTTAGTGTACATATCCCAAATTTGTTGCATACCTTCCTTATCGATCCTTTTAAGATCCATGTCAATCCATCTATTAGAAGGTATTTCAAATTCATTTACAAAATCTTCAAAGATTTTAACTCTTTGTTTGATTTCAACTGATTCCTTTTTAGGAGCTTCTTTTTTAGGAGCTTCCTTCTTAGGCATTTGTTTTTGCTGTTGTAATTGTTTTTGCTGTGCAGCTACTTCTTTTGCTTTTTGAATTTCTTGTTTGATTTTTACCTCAGCTTGTTGTAATTTAATTTTTTGAGCATCTAATTTAACTTGTTGAGATTGATTATTTGTCAAGGCAACTTCTAAATTACCTTCTGGTGTTTTCTTTTGTTTTGCTTTCGCTGCTTTATTAGCTATATTATCACTTTTATCGGCTAAAGTTTTTGTTTTTTTAACTAAAGATTGTAATTTATCTAAACCTACTTTTTTAGCAACACTACTAGCTATTTTTTTACCTACATTTTTAGCAACATTTTTAACGGTATCTCCGATACCTTCGTTTACAAATTCTTCGTATAGTTTAACGTTCTTCATGTTATTGCGGTAATCTTACCATTGTGTTTCTAGTTTCACTTTTATCAGCATTCTTTACGAAGCCATGATCTTTATAAAACTTTTCCAATCTAGACGTTGAAGTAGCTCCAAAATCTTTAGATGGTGTTAAATATATTTTTAAACCTTTTTGATCAGCATAATTATTAATTTTATTCATAATTTCTGATCCTAATCCTTCACCTCTTTTATCTTTTGGAATAATTATTCTTGACAATTCCAAAAATTTACCATTATCATATAAATCTAAATCTATACCATATTCATCTTCTAGGTCTCTTAATACAAATTGACCTTCGTTAATAAATTCTTCGTATAGTTTTACATATTTCATCTTATTTTAAATCTTTGTCGTGGCCACCATCTCTAACTTCTTTAGCTAAATCTTTATCAGCTCCACCCCAAGTTCCTTTTTGTTTAGTTAAAAATGAATTTACACGCGCATAACCCCATTGTTGTTGATTTGCACCTGGTCTATGTCCAGTTTTCCACGCAGCTAAACCTCTTCTCATTACCGCTCTAAGAATTCCAATAGGAACTCCAGTTTCTTCAGATTTTGTTGCTAATGCAGTTTCTATAGCCTCGTCATCAATTGGACCTCTGTCTGTTGATTGTTCTTCAACAACTAAAGATTCATTTTTCTTATCTCCGTATAATTCGTGATATGATTTTGTATGCTTAGAAGTTTTTACTTGCCCCTTTTTTCTAGCTTCTTTATCACCAGGTAATTCTTTATAAGCTGAATCATCGTCATCATCCATTTCAGCCTGTTTTTTCATTTGATCCTCTTTTTCTTCTTCAGTTTCATCATCTAATCCTGTCATATATGGATCTGGGCCTGGTTTAGCTTTAGCTTCTTCAACACCATCATTACCATCCATGGCATCATGAACAGCATTTAAATTTTCTAAAGCAATAGTTAATTGAGAATACATCCAAGACTCTAATTGTTCGCCCTTGACCATTCTATCTTTAATCATCTTTGCATAATCTGCAATTCTTTCTAGTTGGCCTAAAGTCATTTCATTTAATTCAGCTAAAGTATCTCTCTCGGCCTCGTTAACAAAATTATTAAGCGATTTAATATATTCCATTTAGAATCTTATTTTTTTCTATATATTTGATTATAAACCAATTCTGTGTTTTGAACCATCTGGTTGACTATAAACAATATATTTTGGTTTAAGCTCTTTTTTAGTATCATCTAGCATTTCAATATATTTCTTACCTAAACCAGATTTTAAATAAGCAACTGTCATGTGAGGATGATAGTCTGGATAATCTGTTGTGTGCGGCAATTTGCTAAGTTCAGCATTACATTCATGTAAACTTGGACCGTCTACATCATATTTTAAAACATCAAATTTTTCATTTTCAAAAAGAGATGGATTTGTGATAGTGCAATTACCAAAAACAAAGTTTTTAGCAATATTTTCAATCACTTCAAGTTTTACATCGCTGTGTAAACCATAAAGTAATGTGCAATGTGGTTCAGTTTCTAAACCAAATGTAGAATCACTAGGATCTACAAAGACATCTTCTTCATCTATTTGCTTGTGTAAGTTTTCCATTTCAGGAAAATCGAAGTATAACATAGCGCAGCCATAATCATACACTTTTTTCTTTTCGGTCACGAATTCTTCAAATAATTTTATATGTTTCATATTTCTAATTTATTATGCACCAAAACCTAAGTCTAAGTCAATTTCTTTATTTTCATCAGATAAACCCATATCAACATCTTTGAAATCTACTCCTTCAACTTTAATCTTTGGTCTAAAATGACCATCGCCATCAAAAAATGCTCTCATTGTTCTAGCTGTACCAATAGCTCCGCAATATTCCATGAATGCAAACATTTTTAAAAAATCATCAGCAGTTTCTCTATCTATGTTTGAAATAGTTACGTTTAATGTAACTTTATCATCTTCTGCTTCATTTAAGAAGTCTTCAAATATTTTAACATGTTTCATTATTTCTTACATTCTTTTTTATCGTAATATTCCCAAACTTGGTCTAATTGTTTAGGATCTGCTAACCAGCTTTCCCACCAACCTCCGCCTTCTTCTTCAACTAGAGAACCGTCTTTTAATTTACGATATTCTTTTTCTTTGACATCTATTGTAAAAGTTTTAGGTTGAAATGGTAGATTTTTAATATATTGAAACGATCCAATTTCTTCTTCACTTCCTTCAGATAACGCTACTCTACCAGTAAACGTGTAATTCTTTCCTTCGGCTTTCCAAACAATTGCATTTAAATAATAAGGTTTACCTTCTTTACCCTCTTTAAAAACCGAACTTAATCTATTGTTTTGATATGTGCCTTTTCCTGGTTCAGTATCCTCATACATAGAACAATCATTCCATTCATCATCGGTACATTCGATGCCTTCACCTAATGGTTCATGTGCTAGCATTTTTTTAATAGTGTCTACGATTGCGCCGGCTGTAAATGGAGCAGAGCCGCCTGATTGACCAGATTGACCAAATTTATCAACTAAAGCCTCAATTTCAGGTACAAATTCTGCAACTAATAAGGTTTTACCTTCTTTGTCAGCTTTATCCAATAATCTCTTTAATTCTGGATATTTCGATTCATTTAATGATTCAATTTGAACCATTTTTACACCTTCGTGTAAAGCTTTAATTACCGCCAAATTTAATTTAGCTTGTAAAAATTCTTCGTAAAGTTTAATTTTCTTCATCTATTATATATTTTATCCTTCTCCGCCTAATTCTTCAAACTCATCAAAGTTATTTGAATCGTCTTCTTTAATTCGACTAATTTGATCCCTTATTTCTTGAAGTCTTACTTCAAAATCAAAAAGTTCACTTGCACTCATTTTACCATGTTTGTGCATTTTTTTAGCTGAATTAAATTCTGCTTTGGCGCGAGCTAAAGCTTTATTAAGCTCTATTAAAACCTTTTCTTTATTTTGTCTACTTAATGTTTCTTTAGTGACTACTGGTTTTTCAGGTTCTTTTTGTACTTTAAATTGAATTGATTTAAATAAAGCACAAAATTGGTCAATTTTACTGGCCATAGCAGTATTATTTGTTTTTATAATCGGCGTAAGATTTTTCTTCTGTAAGATTAGAGCCAGTTAATGCATCTATTTTCTTTTTAACTAAATTTCTATCGTCATTAGTCCAATAAACTGCTCTAGCTAATCTAATAAATTCATCACCAAAATCATTATTTCTTTCACAATCTCTAATGTCATCTTCGATATTCCAAAGTCTTAAATTAACTGCATACATTTCTTGATATGCGTTATGAATTTCTGGATCTTTACAATTGCCAACAATTTCTTGCACAATTGGCGTTAAAATCATCCATTCCTTATTTAAATTTGCTACTTTGGTAGGTTCTGTAATTTTTTCTAATTTGATCTTTAAGATTGTGTGTTTGTCTAAGATCTCTCCGTTTGAAACTTCAATTTTCATAATATTAAAATTTAAATATATTCTATTTATTCTCGTGAATCCACTTGATTATGTTTTTTGTTGGTGTCCAACCCAATTCTATAGTTGCCATTTTAATGTCAGCACACGACTGGTATGGTTCTTTTCTGGCCGGAATATACGTTATTTCACCGCCAAAAGATTCTGCAATTTCTAAAATAGTTAATTCTTCACCTGAACCTAGATTTAAAATAAAGAAATTATCTCTTGTCATGGCTATAATTAAGGCAGCGACTATGTCTTTAACATAAATATAGTCGCGTGTTTGAGAACCGTCACCTGTCACTGTAATTGGTTCAAAATTTTCATATTGTGCCATAAATCGTGCCACTGCCGGAGCATAAGAGCCTGAAGTTGGTTGTCCTTCACCAAAGACATTAAAAAATCTTAAACACGATGTAGTTAAACCTTTACCGTGACAATGCGCTAAATGATTTTCAGCTCTCCATTTGTATTCAGCGTATGGTGACATCGGATTCACTGGTACACCTTCATGTGTTGGTATAATTGATGGATCGCCATATACTGCAGCAGTTGAAGCCATAACAACTCTTCTAGCACCAACATCTTTAGCCCATAATAAAAGCCTACGAGTAGCATTTAAGATGTGATTTTTATATTTAGCTGGATTTTGTAAAGACTCTTCAACTGAAGTAGTCGCAGCTAGATGATAAACAGCATCTACGTTTTCTAAATTAGGTAACTCATCAACTGTTAAATCTAGTTTATAAAAATTGACACCTTCGGGTAATCTGTCTCTTTTACCAGTTGATAAATTATCAAAAACTACAACAGTTTTACCAATATCTACAAGTCTATTAACTAGGTGATGACCAATAAAGCCACACCCTCCAGTTACAATAGTTATTTTATCCATGTTTGAATTTTATTTATGACATCTGTGGCCGTAATTGTTTTAGTACATTCAAATTGTCTTTTAGTGCCGGCGTGAGCTGGACACCAGTGCCAATTACTTTTATCAAAATGATCCCATTCCCAACAAGAATTACAAACAGATTTATTAATAATTCTTAAAGTTTTATCTGTAAATTCACAAATTTCAGGTGTAAAGCCAGAGATTAAAACTACGTGTGTATTTAAACTCCAAGCCAACCAACTTAAACCGCTTGAAATACCAATAAAGTATTCGGCGTATCTGATCCAATTTGAAACTTCTTCTAAACTATTTGGCAATCTATGTGCACCTTTAGGATACCAGTTACCCATATAACCATCTTCTTCACTTGAGGCGATATAAACTGAATAACCATTTTTAATGTGCCAATCTACTAATTCTTGCCAACCTGTAGGATTATTCCAATATTTGGCTTGCGCTGTACTTTGAGTAGCTATGACAATATACTTATTTGTTGTTGGACGACCCAAATCTTTAAAAGCTAATTTAGGTCTAACTTCACCGATGGATTCTAAACCTAAAATATCAGAAGCTACATCACCTAAATAAATTTTGCGCCAATCTCTAGGATTTCTATGAGGTTGCCATGCTTCACCTTCACCAACATCTTTAATATGTACACCTAATTCAAAGCGTATATCTGCGTCAGGCCATTTTGATTGTGGTTGAATACTATAAATGCCTAAAGAATTATAATAGTCCCAATCAAACAACCAGTTTTTAAAAGTTAGTAAATTTACTTTAGCCAAATTGTGCGCGTTTTTAAAAGCTACAACAGCTTCCATAAAAGCTAATGAGTCACCTAAGCTTGAACTACCAAACCATAGATTAGCCACTTTGTTATTTAAGTCTAATGTCCAGGTGCCAGTAGTACCGTCTTTAAAAGTCCAGTCTAGTTGCCATTTAATAAAATAGGTTTGACTTGGTGAGGCCCAAAAACCAGGTTTTAAGTCAGTTGTGTAAACAGCTTTGCCAGTTTTAGTGTCTGTAAAAGTAACTATACAATCTTGAGTAGAACGATTATAGAATTTAATACCATCGATAACTTCAATTTTGTAGTCTTGGTCTACATACTCTGGGAGCGCACCTCTTTGCGTCGGCCGCTGTGCAACGTTTTTATAGAGTTCGATATGCCTTTGGGCAAATAGAGCACCTCCGTCGATCTCAAAGCGTCTAGGCTTTTTATTCCAACAGAGTTTGATTAATGCCTCAGCGTCTTCTTTGATTTTACCAGTAATATGAGTTATTTTATTGGTCCATTGGTTACCATACTGCGGTAAGTTATAGGCCATAGTTTTAGTATTAAAAGCTGCGGCTTCTGCTAACACTATCGGATTGCATTCCCACGTTGATGCAAATAGCATGACATCGCTCATATTTAAAAAGTTGTGCGTGTCTTCGCGTTCGCCCCAGATCTTACAGTTGGGTGGCAGGTTGTTCATCAGTGGTTGCCAGTACTCTGCAAAGTTCGGTGCTTGGTTACCAATAAAATGAAACTGGTACGTGTGCTTGTATTTGTTATACAGTTCTCTCGCTAACTCTATGACATAACCTTGGTTTTTACCAGGGGTCCAGAGCCCTATAGTGCAAATATGAAATTCTCCTGTAGTACGATAACCAAAATTTCCTAAAATCTCCTCTCTATCTCTAAGAATAACATCTGGTGCAAGACTATGAGGAAATGTAATTAAATCTTTGACTACTTTCAAATCTTTGAAACGTGTCTCGTGTTCTGGTGAAACTAGTGCGAAGCCATCAGGTTGAATCTTTTTCATTTTATTAGGTTCAAACCAAATATTGTGACAAGTTTCTACAATACGCCACGGATGTTTAGTATCATATAATTGCTTTTGCAATTCTAAAGGAAATGGTGAAAAACCGTCAAAGCCTTCTGGAATTTCATCAATATGAATAACATCAATTCCCCATTCATAACACTTATCAATAATTTTAATTCTATTATTAAAATGTGTTTCTGGCTCTTCATCTAATTGACCTAAACAAATATAATTATTTTCGCCAACCAATTCTTTAATTTTATTCTTTTGTACTGTAAATGTATCTGAATAGTTTGTCCATTCGGCCACAAATATTTCATTTGAATTATCATATGCCTTTAATTCTTGAATTCTTCGCAATAGAAATGCCGGCATGCCACCTGTAGAAAGGTGCGGTGCTAAAAATAAAATTCTCATTATATTAAATACTTTTTAATTTCGTTAGTAATTTGATTCATTATTTCTGGTCTTTTTTCACCATGAATAAACATTATTTCTTGTAATTTTCCAGGCACTTTGGTCCAACCATCTAATTGTTGAAAAGCACCATTAAATTCTAATTCACTCAATAATTTTGGAATTTCTACAGAACCATTAACATAAATTAAAGTTAATGCTTCAAATAAAATATTGTATTTCCAAAATAAAACATTTAAAATGGTTTCTTCATGATATGGTGCATATTTAGTAAAATCTGCTAAAATCTTAGGATGTCTACACATCCAACTCCATTCTTGTAAAAACATTTTACAAGATTGATCTGCTACAAAATAACCAGTTTGTCTATAAATTTCTCTAACTTTTTGATTTACGTTAAATAATTCACAAGCTTCATGTTCTAATGTAGTAGAAAGATCTTCTTTTGTCATTGCTCCACCTCGATTGCCTAAATGTAAATAATCATGAATTCCTGTTGTAAAATATGGAAATCCACAATTATAATTATACATATCAAATATCTTGTCAACCCATGGCATAGCCACTGAATCTGCATCGACATACGTTACCATTTCAGCAAAATTATCTAAAGCATGCTTGACAATATCTGGCCTTTCTATTAAAATGTTATATACATTTTCATCTTCTCTGTTTATAAAATAATTTCCAGATTCTGTTGTAATTACACCTACTTCTTGATCTCCGGCTCTACTTGACCAATTTATACAAATAACATTTGGAATATCGATTTTTGTATGTGTATTTAGAGTATAAACAAAAACTGGCAAATCACTAAATTCTCTTAAAGATTTAATACTACCTTTAATAGTTTCTAAATAAGCTTCGTTACCATAATAAACATATGCCTTTAAATGTTTATTTTTATCAATTATAACAGGTTCTGTTAAATTTGAATAGTGTTCATGGTTATAAGAATACGCATGATATTCTTCAGTTCCCATATATCTTAAACCAACTTCTTGCTCTAAATAAAATTCTCTAACTGGAGAATTAGAATATGGTGTTTTATGTTCTTGCAAAGATATTAAAATACCTTGACTATAAGGAATTGGACCAGTTGTATGTAATACTCCAGATTTTCCATAACCAAATTCAAAATTTCTAATGTTATCTTTAACTATTTCAATAACATTTTTTAAAAATGGATGTCCAGGTTTACAAATAATATGCCAGTTCTGAAATTCACCAAATTCATAATTTAATTCTTTAGCAAAATCTTTACCTTCCCAATGAGTTAAAATAAATTCATCAGTATCTAACAATGTATTTTCTAAAGGTTCCGTAACAATGCTCTTAACATCTAAATATACACCACCCTGAATATACATCAATAAGTATCTAAAGAAATCTGCTCGAGCTGCGCCATATTTTGGATTAATATTTAAATATAAATCTAATGTTTCTTGATCGTAATTTTCTTTAATAAAATTAATACAATCTTGATCATCATAAAATCTATATTCAAAAGAAGGATTTAAAGTTTTTACTAATTCGGTTGTTAACTTTAAAGAATCTGGCAATTCTTTTGTTGAATATGTCTGGTGTATAACTCTGGGAATCTTGTGCTTTTTAACTAAAATATAATCGCTAATATCTTTATGAATTTCATAACCTTTAAATCTAGTTAAAAGCTTTTCAATTTCTTCTATATCAGATACTGCATAATGACATTCAAATTTAATTCGATCTGCTAATAATTCCGGTCTTTTTTCACAAATATCTAAATACGCATTTAGTATAACATGATCGTGTCCTTCTGTATCAACTTTAAGATATTTGATTGATTTAATTTTATGATTGTGAATCAATGTATTCCAACTTATTACCGGAACTGATTCTATCGTAACTAATTTATCATAAAGTTCTTGACCAATTTCTTGAACTGTAAATGGGTGCGGTTTATTTATAGAATTAGAACCTCTAACCCACCACGGTAAACCATATGGCTCAATGTATTTTTCATCAATATAGTAAATATTTAATTCGCCGTCTTTGTCTGAAAGTGCTGCATTTACTTTAGTTACATTTTTTGGATTTGGTAATTTATTTAAATAATATGAAATAGGTTCTACACTTAATCCAATTGTATCATCTGATGCATCTTCAATAAGTGTTTGGAAATCTGAAGTTCCTATTTCTATAAAATCATAATCAATACCTTCGAACAAATCTTTCATATTATTTCTTATACAATTTTAAAATGGCATCTAATACTTGTTCTACGGTTGGATGACATTCAAACGTTGGTTTATTTTCTAAACAATAAACTTGAGGTGGAACGCCATGAATAGAGCCATGTACTTGTACATTATATTTCATATTGCTTGAACAAAAAAGTCCACAACTACCACCAACATATTGATATTTATATTCCTGAGAATTTTTACGATATGGTGCCCTAAGTTTAGGATTAATTGAACTGCCTAATTGAATAATATTCACATCAGTTGTGCCTGCTACATGTAAAATACCAGAGTCCATTGTCACAACACATTTAGCTCTATTATTCATCATCCATCTCAATTCAGCAATATCATTATCTGGATCATCTAATAGATTAATTCCATTAGCTATATGAAGCTGCATAATAGGTTTATCTACATTATAAAAACCAGATTCTTTACTTGATCGACCGACAGCAACGACTGGAATATCTCTTTCATATAATTGATCGACTAATTCTTGCCATGTTTCTTCTGGCCAAGTTCTTGTTGCCCAAGTTTGAGTTGGATGGATCATGACATAATCTTTAATAACACCATTATTAGACAATTCTCTAGGTCTTGAAACATAGACCTTAGTTTCCATTTCATCCTCAGTTAGAGTGAAACCTTGAGAAACGGCGTGAAACTGGCGAATATCCATATTTGAATATCTCCATTCTACTTTTTCTCCACCAAACATTTCATAAGATTTGCCAACTATTGGTCCAAAAAGTCTATGAATTTTAATGTTTACAAAAGTTTGTATAGATTCTGGACCTTGAATGCACAATGCCCAAGGTTGATCTAAAAATATTTGAGGATGTGTTGTAAAAATAGCAACCTTTGTTTGGTATGCTTCTGAAATTTTTTTACAAGTAGGAATTGCTGCTATAGTATCGCCCAATGCCGGTGTATCAATCCAAATGCCAATAATCATACGTATAGTTTTATATACTATTTATATGAAAAAGTGGGGCTTTGTTTATGTAAAATTAAAAGCTATTTAGTAAAATTTGTAAATCTGTAAAACAATCTTCTATGTGTTTATAGATAACTTCGGCTTTTATTGAGGTTTCTTTGTGCTTATAAATAACTTTATTAGATTTAAGTTCTTTTAGAGAACAAATTAAAGTATATTTAGGCTTAATTGACAATAAAGGTTTAAAATGCGTTATTGCCCAAGATTGAGATTTAGCTTTGCCTATGACAGCATAATCGACTTTAACATATGCATATAATTCATAGTTATCATCTTCTAAATATGCGAAATCATATAAAGCTTTATAGCCGTTTTTAATAATCAAAAGATTTTTAAAAACAGAATCACTGGATCCTAAAACCTTTTTTAAAGATTCAGTATCCAGTGATTGTGATAAGTAATATTTCGGTAAATTAAAATGTATTCTTTCTAACATTAGAGAGTTGGATTAAATCCTGTCGGACGATCATCATCTAAAGTTTTAATTTTTCTTTTTTCTGGAGATTTACGAACCAATCCAGCATTTTGAGCTTCAGATCTTTTAGCTAAATATTCATTAAGATCGTCTTCATTTTTAATAACTTTAGCATAATCTGCTTTTGGTTTTTCTACAGATTCATCTTCTTCAATAGTTAAACCTAAAATATTTTCAGCAGTATCTTCAGTTTCTAAAGCTTCTACAGCTTCTTCAATGCTTTCATCTTCTAAGCCGTCCATTAAAGTATTGTCCCAATCTTTGATTTCTTCTTGTAAATCATCATAAGCTTCAACTACTTTTTTCATACCTTCCATTTTTTCATCTAAAGGCATTTCTTTAGCAACTTCACCGCCGTCTGGTTTAATGTAATCAACTAAAGACTTAATAAATCCTAAAGCTACTAAAGGTAAAATAGCGCCCGAAACAAAAGCTAAAATTCTTTTTTGATATAATGGATCTTCTTCAACTAAATTAAAAAGTTGAACCCATTCAGTATAATCTTTTAGATTTTTAAATGCGTAGTACATATTACCTTGCATTTGCATTGCTGTAATAACAAAGAATAAAATCCATACAATAGTTTTATTCATTTTATCTAATGCAATTAATGATGCTAAAGATGCTGCGGCACCCAATTCAAAAGCAACTGCTAATGAAACTGCCAACCAATATGGATTTGATAAACTAAAAAAGTCTATCACGTGAATGGTTGAAATTATAGATACGCAAAGATATAATAGAACGAATGTACTAATTACAAATCTATTTACCAGTGTTTTCTGTGTCATTGTTTTCTTGATTTTTTTTACTATACGGGAATAAATCGTTTAGATATTTGTGTCTACCCTTCGTTGCATCCCCACATCCGCAATCTTCAAAACCTAAAGAATTGGCAACTGCTTTAGCAACTTTGTCTAAACCCGTTGCTTTTGTAAACTTAGCAACATCATCACCAAAACCTTCTGATCTTTTTTCAATAGGCATATAAATTAGCTTATTTTTCTAATTTTTTAAGTTCTTCGTCAATTGCTGTTTGTCTTTGCACATCTAACATTTTTCTGTCAGTTGCTTGAATCATTCTTTTCTCAGCTTTTAAACCTTCGATTTTAAGATCTTTTGCTGAAGGTAAAGAATCAACTACAGCTTTCTGAGCTTGAAATTCTTTTTTAACTTTAGTTAATTCCGAATCAATACTGCAAGATTTCATATAACCTAAAAGCAATAAAACGATGATAACTTTCATGCCATGTTTGGCCAAAAATTGATTTAATTTTTCCATGATTAAATTGTTTATTTTTTTCTATATATTTCTATGATAATTGTTTAAATGCAGCCAAGCGTTCTTGAAACATTTTAAAATAAATTTTAATATCTGATTCTGCCAATTTGAATATTTGTGGACAAGAATCTTCTTCATTAGCTATCCATATTTCTACTTGTCTTGGCCTAATTCCAGTTCTTTCCCAAAAGGCAATAACATACGCTGAAGCTTGTATAAAATAGTCTTGAATCCAACGCTCTTCTTTAGGCTTTCTTGAATTTTTATAATCAATAACAGAAATAGTATCGTCCATCAATTCTGACACATTATCTACTGTACCAGCATAACCTCCGCCCTTTACACACCATAAAAATTTCTCAGCGGCTAAAACTGTTTTAACTCTATCAAAAAAGTGACTTGAATTATTATAAAATTTCATAAAGAATTCCAAGCCTTGATCTATATAAATTTGATCAAAACAAATAATTTCTTTATCGGTTTTCATTAATTCCAGTAATTTAGCTAATTTTTCTTCTTTAGCACCTTCCATCGGTTTATACAACTCTATTAATCGATGCATTACTGTACCTCTATTCATAGAATTAGTTGATATACGATTGGCTTCTTCTTCACCAACTTTAGCTTTCCATTTTTCTATACCTGATTTATCGGAAGTTTGACCTAAAATAGCGGTCACAGAAGGAAAGGTTCCTATGATTTTAGAACCTTGTTTAATTTGATAGTGTCTAATGCCGTCAATTTCAATTCTTTTTATCGACTCTTTCATTAATTAAAGGATTGTGCCGTTTCTAATAACCACTTAAATGGCACATATTTAACTGCAATCCAAATAATTACCGCGACAATAGAAGTCACAAATAGATTAATAAAAAATGCTGAAAATTCTACATAATCTCTTTCTGGCCAACAAACAACTAAATAAGACGAGCTGTTTTCTATTTTAGAAATTTCTGGAAATGAAGTATCGGCCATACCGTGTTTCATAAGTACATTTGTGATTGGCCCTAATTGACCCAACACATAAGATTGTTGCATTAATTCAGGTTGATTTAACAATTCTTCTTTAAGATTGATAACTGTATAAATTCTACCTAAATTATCTACTCTAAGACCGTTTTCTTCTAACTCTGCTTTTAAAGAAATTGCAGCTTTACGATATTTATAAAGAATTCTAAATTCTTTAATAAAATTAAACCAATATTTAAAAATTCTAATCATAATATGTTTTATTTATCTTAAACTGAAAATGCACAATATAAGATTATATCATGCATTTTTAATTTGTTTCAGAATAAATCATTAGATAAACTGATCTGAGTCTTTTGCTTCAGCAGCTTCTCTATACAATCTAACCCATGTTAGAAAAATATCAATGGGTGCTAAAATCCAACACATTAACAGTAATGCTATAGTGTCTAAACCTGGAGTAATTCCAAGTCCACCAGATCTAACTTCTCGATTCCATTTTTTAAATGACATAATCATACAATATAAAAATGTAATGATGTAATAATACAAAAATATTTCCATAATTAATAAATTTGATCTTATATTTAAAAGAAATATTTTGTTTCATAAAAAAAGGAACTGTGTGCACTAGTTCCTTTTTGCGATTTATACATTACAGTTTAGTATAAATCTTTTATGTAAGTTGTTTTATTTCAAACTTAGAAAGGCATTCTCATCGCCAAAGAAGTTTCATTTTTAAAGCCAAAATGAATAAAAACTCACCGCTTATTATAAATCTCTGTTTTATTTTAAGATGTAACAGAACCGTCACGGATATGGACCACTAAACATCTACTGTACTTATTATATAGATGATATTTATAAAGTTTCAAAATTACCACCCGCAATTCTCATTCTCTGGCAAAAGACCGTTGTCATCTAATGCTTTGATAATTGAATCCATTGCCGTTTTCATATCTCGTGTCGATTCATTAAAATGACGAGTTAAGCTATCAGTTGCATTGTTCTTACCAGCTTCGTATGCGTAATGCATCAATAGGTTAACATATGGTTCAGTGAAACCGAAAGTTTCTCCAGATCTAAAAGTTTTTAACTTATCATCTGCTAGATTCTCAATCCGCTCAATACGGTCTATCACCGCCATTTTTAACCAAAGAATATGTTGTCCAACTTCTTCTGGAGATCGTGGAAGTTTCTTAGCATCTTCCATGTTTCGTTCGCGCATCTTTTCATATGCAGATTTCTCTTTAGGAGGTTCGATATATGATTCACATTCAGTGATTCGAACTTTAACTGTCCTACCTACCATCCAATCAACTTCTTCATCTGGAATAGTTCCTTGAATAAAAACTTTAGTTTTTGATTTGACCGTAACGATTTTACCAGTTGGTAAGTGTTTTACCTTTGAGCCTATTTTGATTTCCATATCTTTTATTTTTTAGATTCGTTATTAACCGAATCGTGATACTTCTTACAATATTCAAGGGCTTCAAACAACCCCATCTCATTTACCTTCTCTATCTCTTTTTTAAATTCTTCAGAGTGTTCTCTCTTTGCGGGTTTCTTAAAACCATTCATCATAAAATTCACTGCTGCAATTAATGCCGGATTCATTTTGTTGTTTGTTTTTAATTACATAGTAAATATACAACAAAAATCTCAAATAAAAAAATCTGGGGCTAATTATTTTCTCTTTATTTTACATTTTTTATAACTGATTGATAATCAATAGAAATAAAAAAGCCCAATCCTAAAAGAATTGGGCTTTACCGAGCGGAAGACCGGGCTCGAACCGGCCACCCCGACCTTGGCAAGGTCGTGCTCTACCAAATGAGCTACTTCCGCAGTTTGGGCAGGTTCAGCCTAGGACTGCCTACCGAGACCTCGTCGTTGACTTACGCCAGAGCGTACCGAGACACGCGTTGATTACTTAACTACAGCAGTAGTATCAACTACAACAGTATCTACAGTTGCTGATACAGAATCTACGGGAGTAGCAGTTGAATCTGCTGCACCAGTTTGAGTGCCTGTACCATTACCGCAAGATGCGATTGTCATTGTTGCTACGATAGCTGCGATTGCGAAAAATACCTTTTTCATTTTGTTGTTTTTGGTTTTTAAATTTAACTGATTAATTAAGTTGAGATAATTATATAACGATTTTTAGTTTTGTTTACTTTTCCTCGTTATTTTTTTCAGAAACCTCTTGTCTTACTGCTTGTGCTAAAGCTTTAATCTCCTGCATTGCCTTTCTAACTCGAGTTCCTGCTGCTTTGTTTCCTTTTTCAAAAAACTTTTCAGCGTCTGCTTGTACGTTTTCTAGTACTTCTTTGATTTTGTTTAAATTTTGCATATATTTGGTTTTAAATAAGTGGAGGATAACGGATTCGAACCGTTGACCCCCTGCGTGCAAGGCAGGTGCTCTAGCCAACTGAGCTAATCCCCCAAGAGAGTTAGGGCTTGAGTCTTATGCAATCTAGAATTTCTGCAGCTCCGACCATACTCTTAATTTTTATCGATTAGTGTTATCGTAACCGTATTCGTCTTGATCGTAGCCATTACCATAGCCGTCACCAGAACCTGAACCATTGCCAGAATTACCTGATTTTGGTTTTTTTGTCTTGAAAATAAAGTAAGCAACTCCTGAGAAAAGTGCAATTAATAAAATGATTTGCATAATCTTTGTTTTTAATTTATGTTAATTATATATCCCAATTTAATTTTGTTTCAAAAAAAGTTTGATCCAATTCAATGGCATTTGTTTCCAATAACCTATTTCTATTTTTTCATTTCGTTCTGGATGCCATTGAATACCTAAAATAGTATTATCTGCGTTTTTATAGGCTTCAATAGAACCATCTAATGATACGTGTGTTGGAATTAAATCTGCGTGCAATCTAGTACAATGTTGATGGTGTCTTGAATTAGTTGTAAATAATTCTCCGGTATTAATATCTTTTACCCAATGAAAATTAGAAATTTTTTCATTGTGGCATGTATCATCTTTAAAATGATCTGACGTATGATCTTCTACAATTTTATCATCTAAGTCATCTACAGAACCGCCTAAAAAATAATTAATAAGTTGCATACCTCGACATATGCCTAAAACTGGTATATTTTTATCTAAGGCTTGTTGTAGCCATTGAAATTCTAAAACATCTCTGGTTGGATTGACATCGATATCTGGACCTCCGCATAAGATTAATAAATCTTGAACATCATCACGTTGTTTTAAAATTTCAACATTAAAATCTTCAAGCCAGTTTAAATAATTATTTAATTCAGTCTGGCTTTTAGGAGGTGCAAGACTTATCGTAAACTTAGACATTTGTATCTTTTTTAATTATAACGGTTTGAATTCTATCGAATAATTTTTGTAAATCTTCTACACCGTCGATAGACCATTTTTCTGTTTTTAAAACATAAAAACATCCATTGTCTCGATCAATTCCCAAAGAAGATTCACATTCGATGGTTAGAAATTCACATTGATCAGAATCTGATATACAATTTCCATCCTGAGAAAATTCAAATGTTGCTCTTTCTAAAATTATGCCTTGTTCTTCCATATCTAATTATACTTAAAAGTTTCTTTGGGTTTCATAGATAGCCTTTACAGTTGGAAATCTTAGACTAATTCCACCGTTTTGATTATGAGATTCTTCGAAATATTGTACGGTTATTTGTTTACCAAGAATAGCATTAGGGTTCTCTTTATATAACCTTCTTTGTTCAAGACTAAATCCAGATCCAACATCTACTCGATAACCTTTATGCTCGATTACAACGTGTCGCATTACGTTTTCTTCAACTTCTTTACCATCTACAATTACTCTAAATGGTCCATTTTGTACATCAATTACTACATATTCAGCATCATGAAACTGTTTTACTTTTAAAATATCAGAACTACGTTTACCTCGATAAAATGTATCTTTACGAAGCATAATACCTTCCCAACCTTCTTTGGTTCCTTTAGCAATAAAGGCATTCATTTCATCTTCGTTTTCAATTCTAATTTGTTCTAATTTTTCTGTCAAGAAAAGCTCACTTGCATAATTTTCAAACCAGCCTCGTAAATATTCTTGACGAGCTGAAAATTTACGAATCGACATCTTCTCAATAAATTCAGTATGGGTTAATGCATCAAATACCAAGAATTTTGGCCGCTTAATAGTATGATTTTTACGTTTAATCTCTTTGATAATACCTTGAAAATCTTCTTTACCGTTCTCATCAACCATACAGATTTCACCATCAAGAACAATATCTTGAGCTAAACGAGATAATTCAGTTTTTAGATTACCAAGAGTTTCAAATTCATTACCAACACGAGAATAAAAATTAACATCTCCATTTTTTCTTAGAATAGCAATACATCGTACACCATCCAATTTACGACTCATATACCAACCATCTTTAAAATCTACCTTTTTTGCTGTTTTGGCGTCATAAGCCTCAGCTAAAGCTACATCAAATGTTGGAATAGCGCCTGGAATTGCTTTATTAATCATAGAAACAGTAGATCTGGTCTTTAAATTGCGATCCAAGACACACCAAATGAGATCCTCGTAGTCTTTATTATCTGCTATAAATCTATTAACGGCTTCGATAGCAGCGTGGCCAGTGATTTTACGTTCACTCAGATCGTCTAATAAATCAAATATGTTATCGTGCGTTGAGAACGGCGTAATAAGATCTGATCTTTTTTGACAATTTTGGCTTGTCACATAGTATTGCTTAAATGAATTATATGTATAATTTAATAGCTTAACTAACTCACTATCATGAGAATATTTTGAAATAATTGAAAGTTTGTCTGTGTTAGAATTGGTTTTATTCGATTCATTGACAAAATTAGATAATTGCTTAAGTACTGACATATTGTGTTATTTTATACTGTAAATATACTAAAAAAAGCCCAAATAAAAAAATCTGGGCTTAATTATTTTTAGCAGAAATCTATGGCGCTTGAAATCCTTAAGCCATCTACTTCTCTATCATAGTGTTGTCGACCAAAACGCCAATAATTTGGATTTTCTATTGCCATTTTGTCTTCGTATGTTTTATCGAAAACTAAACCATCTGCTTGGCCCCAAGTTAGTGCCATTTGAATAAACTCATCTGGATTTAATTGCTCTCCATATTCATTTACAATTCTGCCACTTCTAATAAATTTAAACAATTCTTCTTTATTAGAATAGTATCGATTATCGTGAAAATTCCATAGAAATTTCCAACCTCCTGAACGTTTACCCAAATGAATGCTCATTTCATCCGTAAATTCTTCCCACGGATTATGACGCTCCCAATCTCCTTTTTGAATTATTCTAAATTCACTTTCAACTTCAGCTGCGTTCATACTATCAAGCTGTTCTACTCGTTTAAGCAGTTTAACTCGACGAGCTTCAACTTCTTCAACAGTTGGTATTCTATAATAATTAGTTCCCATTAGATAAAATTAATTTCATTAGTTTGTGGATCCCAATCAAATGTGACTGGTTTATTTACATAATCATATCTTTCATTTAAAATAGAAGCATTAAAGAAATGAGTTCCATTGTGAAATTTGTAACCATATCCGCCATGAATATGACCGAATACGTGTATTTTCGGAGGTTGTTCATCTACTTTTTCTCTTAATAAGGCACAGCCTAAATGTGGTTCATTATATGGAGGTCCGCTCATATCTAAATGATCTTGTGGTGGACCGTGTGTAATTAAAATATCTGTGTCTTTAGGAATTGCTTCCCATTTCGACATTAAATCTGGACCACCTTTTGGAAGATTGAAAGCCCAATTGTAAAATTCAGGTTGCCATGGACTTCCATAGATTTTAGCAGTTTTTACACTCGGATCATGAGGATCTGCATCACCAACTATAATCCAATCATCTTGAAGATAATCGATATTTTTGTAAGAATTAACAATTTCCATTGCTCTTTCTGGTAAATTCTCGAACATTCGATCGTGATTTCCAGCAATAAAAACTTTATGGTCGTATTGTTTTAAAGTATCAAACCATGCACAAAAACTTGTAATATCATTCGAATTATAACCAGAATTCATTAAATCACCCGCATGAATTAATAGATCTCCGCCTGGAAGATCATTTTTATCCCACATTAATTCTTCGTGTTTAGTGTGCGTATCTGATATTAATGTAATTCTCATTAGATTTTATTAAAGGTTATATATGGTAAAGCTTTAAGTGCTTCATTAAATTGTTTAAATGCGCTTCGATAAGTCATAGTTTTACCACTTTTAGTTTGTAATTCTGTTGCACCAGCTAAATGCATATCCGGCGTATTAGACCATAATAGGTAATAAGTTGGTTTTAATCGACTACTATTACTATAAGTATTCCAAATTCTTCGATCCTCTCTACGCACATAAAAAGATTTAGCAAATGCAATATATTGAGGTCGACCGTAATGTTGAGTTTCGAATTGCAACAGAATTTCCATTGCACCTATGTGATTATGATCTATTTTCATATTGCTTTTTTAAAGTTTTACGATAATTTATGGCAGCTCGACAAATAATTTCCATGCGAGCTTCTGGATCCATTTCTAAAATACGTTGTTTACATACAGCAGTGCGTTCATTTCCATAATAATCCGTAAATGAAATTGGAGCCATTTTGGTTTTATTCAATTGATAAATCGTATTGATAATATAACCTCGCCAATTTCGAACTGAATATTTACGACGCACATATCCGCTTTCATAACTTATGTAATCACAATTTGTGATGGGATCGTGATAGCATACGGTACCGTTATCTGCTTGTCGTTGAGACGTTACTTCTACCAATTTTAAAGTTTCAGCTTTTGTCATAATTATTATTTTAAAATTACAGTTCCTTCCATTACACCCATATTAGATTTCTCTCGAAAATATGTTATCCCTGTTATAGTGTCTCTTGTGCAAATCCACATTGATGCGTTATCTTTCCAAGTTACATTAAGTACAACTTCATTTGGTTTTAACTTAACTTCTTCTGTTCCGCCCCATTGACGAGCCAATTGATTATCAGTACACGATGCGAATGATAAAGCCGCAATAGCAATAAAGATTAGTTTTTTCATATTATGTTCTTTTTAATTATAATGTAAATATACTAAAAATAGTTGAGATAAAAAAATTTATTTTAAATTATTTTTAGTCTTCTTCTCCAAAACCTATCTTCTTGGATTTACTCTTAATTTTAGGTTTAACTTTTAAGCCATTCAATCTATTAATAGTGTCTTCAAAAGAATTATCCATGGTGACTACAGAAATAATTAATTCTCGCATGTGAGCTAATGACATTCCTTCTGTTTTTTTAACCCAGTCTTTAAGATTAATTTTAGAAAGATCTTGTTTACTAAGTTTGTTTTTGATATAAGATTCTCTAACTTCAGCATTCGGGGCTTCAATCTCATATCTTCTATCAAAACGAGATGGTCTATTTGTAATTCGCTCTTCTAATTTTTCTGGGTAATTGGTAGTTGCAATATAAACAACATTATCAATCTGCTTTACGCCATCTAATAAATTTAAAAGCATTGAAGTTGACCATGTACCTTCACCTGCAATTCCATCAATATCTTCTAAGATTACAATAAGTGGTCTATTAGGTTCTACAGTTCTTAATGAACTAATAAATTTACTGTATAATTCAATTTGATCTCCGTTTGTTAAATTAATAACAATACCGTTCATTTTTTCAATTAAGTGCTTTGTGCATAATTGAATAATACCTGATTTGCCAGCACCTGGATCACCATACAATAAAATACCTCTTTTATGCAAAAAGCCATATTCTTTATATTTGTCAGCTCTGTTCCAAAATTTTTCAATATCTTCAATAATATCTGTCAATTCCGGTGAAGGTAATTGATACAATTCATCAGTATTAACTTTCTTTAATTCCATAAAAGTTCCTATCTGACCTTCATGACCAATTTCATAAAAACCGGAAGGCAATTGCGGAGTGGTAGACATAGCTGGTGTATATTTACCGCCGCTATGAATTCCCCATTGAGAATAATTTAAAGAATTTTCTTTTTCAGTTTTAGGAGCTACCATTTCTAATGCATTTTTATCATCTGCATTAAAGCCCATTTCATCTTCGTAAATTTGTGTCATTTCGTTTTGAGTACGTGGATTCATTACTTTAGAATTTTATAAATTAATTAGTCCCACCAGCCTTGTAAACCGGAGCCATCGAACCATTCATTAAAATTATTTGGATTTTTCTTTTCTTCTTCTGAAAGAGTTTCGTGATATTCTTTATAGCTTTTACCTTTTAGAATTTCAAATAACTCATTCCATTCTTGAGCTTCTAACTCGTCTGCTCTCTCATAAACTTTTCTATTATGCTCTTTTTCTTCTGGCGTATCTTTATCAACCAATTGATAAAATCCTGGACTATCTTCAGCATCTTCAAATTCCCACGGGTGATGAACGATTTCACCTAATTCAGCTTCAGCCATTGAAATATAATCACCATCTTCAATATTTTTTAAAATCTGAATGGCACGTTGCATTTTTTCAATCTTTTTACTTCGAGATTCATACACTTCCATTCCATCGTGCATGCCTTTTTCCATAATTTCAAGAGAAGTTCTAAGAGTCGTAAGCGTGAAACGGTAATCCCACCATCTATGCTCCCACAAAACTTGACGAAATTTGTAGATATTTTTAAAAAAATAAGGAATCTTATAACGTATAGTTTCATACGTTTTATACCACCATGTTTGATGTCTAATTAGAGTTTTAATAGAATCACCAAAACTACTTGCAAATTTAACTTCCATAATAAGCCTGTTTAGGACTTATATTATAAAAGTTATAAAAGTTTCTTTTTTCCCGTTGAGATAGGATTTAAGCCTTTGTTTCTATCAATATAGATCCATTCATATTCTATTAAACCAAATTGATCTAAGTGACTCAATACTTCTTCAGCACTAAAACACGAGCATGAATAAATGTCAAATTGAAACATCGGTGGATTTTCTTTATCCCAAACATGAATAGCAGCATGAGAAGTTGCTAACGTGACTGTTCCTGTAATACCTTCATTTCCAGGTTCGTCAACATAGACTGAAGTTGGTCCGGCAACTACTACCATTCTAACTTTTTGTACTAAGTCTTTAAACCACTGATTTAAAATCTCTTCAGATTTCGGTGGGTTTGAAAATGTGCCTTTAACTAATAAATGTAAATGATTTGGCTTAAACATTTGAAGTATTATATTTTTAATTATCTATTCATCGGGCCTTACTAATTTAATTAAAAATTAAGATAAATAATAAAAATATTTAGAAAATTATGTATACTAGAGAACAAATAGAGAAAGCTGTAAAATCTAAAAAATATGTATGGTTTAATTCTAATAAGGATTATGACGTAAATATCATAGGTGTCAGAAATTCAAGCACTGGTAAAAAAGTTACAAATGTATTTGATGATTTTCTAACTATTTCTTTTAGAATTGGAAATGTATGGCAATTTTATTGTTGGAATGCAACCACCGAGCCCGGTAAAAAAGGTATGCTAGAAGGCAAAGCTAAAGGTGGTGTAGCAAGATTAGTTCCTGGCCAATATAGAGGTGTTTGGCAAATTGATAAACATCAAGGTAAATATGATGCATTGTGTCAAAGAAAGGGTGATGTTACAGTTTATAGAGATGCCAATAAAGATATGGTTTTTGATGAAACCAAAACTGATACTGGTATGTTTGGTATTAACATTCATAAAGCTGGTCAAGATTCAACATGGGTTGAAAATTGGTCAGAAGGTTGTCAAGTTTTTAAAAGAGTTAAAGACTTTGATCAATTTATGAAAATTTGTAAAATGGCTGCTAAGATTCACGGCAATCATTTTAGTTATACTCTATTAGAAAGCAAAGATATTATTTAGTAAAATAAAGAGCGGCTTCGGCCGTTCTTCTTCTTAATAGACCTTTTAGTGTTTGTTTTTCACCAGCTTCATCAATAAGACCATCATTATCATCATCTTTACCATTATGTGTTCCATCTGCTTTGCACCATTTTAAAAATTCATCCTTAATAGTAGGATCATTTGGATTTTGATTTACCTTTTTTAATAAGGTACTTGATTTTAATGCATTAGGACCGGCATTATATGCAAAACTAACTAAAGCATCAAATTGATTTTGTGTAATTGTATCTTGACAAAAAGCATCCACATATTTCTCAAAGGTAGATAATTCATGTGCTAAAATTTCGTTTGCTCGATCTTCAGTAATTAATTTATCCTTTAATGTAACTTTTTTGCCGTTTTCATAATACGTGCTTCCGTAGCCTATTGTAGGCACTCCAGCCGGACATAAATATGGTTTTAAATATAAACCTTCAAAAGATTTAATTAAATCTAAACCAGCTTTACCAATTTTAGTTATCTTTTTCATAAATTATATATCATCTATTTTAAAGATCTGATATATTCGGCTAACCTATCTTTAGGTTTCCATCCTAGTCTTTCAATCGCATCATTATTAACTCTTTCAGAATTTCTATAATTTCCAAGTTGATCTGGAACTATAATTTTATCTACATCGAAAACTGACTTGAATATTTCATATACTTCATTGATAGAATAATTATGGCCTGTTCCTAATTCCCATGCATCTTCGTGTTTTTCAACACCAAATCCTATTCTAATCAAACCGTCTACAATATCTTCAATGTGTGTAAAATCTCTTCTTTGTTCTCCATCTCCAACTATTACAAGAGGTTGATTATTTTTAATTTGAAATCTCCAAATCCCAATTAGTGCAGCCCAATCTCCATCTACTAATTCTCCTGGCCCATATACATTATAAAATCTAACTATTTCTGCTTCTAAATTATAAATATGTTTATATAATTTGACATATTCTTCTCCCATATATTTAGCGCATGCGTATGGAGAATTTAAATGATTATGCCACCTGGAAGAAGATCCCGCATATACAACTTTAGCTTTAATTTTTCTAGCAAATTTGCAAACATCTAAAGTGCCATTTGCATTAACTCTAAAAGTTTCTTCAGGATTTTTAAAAGATGGTTGAATTCTACTTAATGCGGCTAAATGATAAATTAAATCAAAATCTTTATCCATTAGATTTATGTGTTCAATATCTCCGTAATGATAGTGACATCCAGGAACCTCATAATCTTTTAGACCAATAGACAAATCGTCTAATGATACTACTTCGTGATTTTCTTTTACTAGGGCTTTAATGAGATTACTGCCTATAAAACCATTGCCGCCCGTAACTAATATTTTCATAAATAAAATGTGTGCTGTAGTGGATGGATTCGAACCACCAAGTGGAGATTCAATTGATAACACAACGCTTGCAAGCTGGTGGTCTACCCCATATTATCAATCTATTTCTTGGTCCACGCCCACGAGACAGGTGGGTGCGTTTGCCGAGCGTACGCGTTTCGCCACACTACAGTTTAGAAATTAACTAAATAGTCTTCTAACTTTTTCTCCTAATTCATAATTATTAGGAGTTTCTTTAATTAGATCTTTTAACGCTTCTTTTTGATTTAGATTTTCAACAGCGTTAAAATTTTTATAATCTTGATCTTCTTCGGTTATTTTATAAGATCTACTATAACACTCTTTACAAAATTGGCCAACGCCTTCAATATAATTTGATCTTAAGTCTATGTGTGTTTCGAAATCATATACTGTTTCTACTCCACAACTAACACAATGTTCTTTTGCCATAATATCAGATTTTTTATATTTTAATTCTTCGCATTTCCAACAAGGTTCTTTGTCTCTATCATCCCATATATGTCTATCACATTTTGCCATTAATAAAGAGTTTTATCTTGTTTCTGTGGCGCAGATTGACCAATAAATTGAAATCTAGTGCCACGTATAACATCTTTTGTATAATGTGGGTGTGTTAAACCACCTGGAAATATTAACATCTGTCCTTTGTTAATTTTCATAGAAAAATTTTGTCTTGGAAATACTAATTCTCCACCCTCAAATTCTGAAGCATCTGTCAAACCACAACTAAATGTATAGTTTGAAAAATCAGCGTGAATTATATTATTTAAACCGTTTGAATTATCCTTATGATAAATCAATATGTAAAGATCTCTCCAAATAGTCTTAGCATGATCTTTAATTTTATTAAGATCTTCTATAGAATATTTATATAAATCACTGGTGCCATCTTCTTTTAGATATAACCAAAATTTCATGAATTCTACTTCTAATGTAGAATACCAATAGTCCATAAATTCATTAAATATTTCTTTATGGTCATATAATTTTACACAATTCATTTCATTTGTTTCAATAACTTTAGCCTTTATTTTTTCTATAAGATCTAAAGGCAAAGCATCTTCTATTAATAAAACGTCTTGCGCAATTTCAGTTACTTTCATATTTTAATATCTGATTTTTCACCCTCTTTAGGCACTATTACAATATTATTAAATGATTTTAATTTAAGACCATGACTTCTCATTATTATTAATTCCCAATCTAAAGCTCTACTAAAACCAAATTCTTCTATTTTATTTATTACTTTTTGTGCAGCTTCAGGTTTTATAATATATGCAACACCTGAATGAAATTCATACGCATCTCTTATATAATATGGATCTTTAACTAATTGCCCGTCTAAATAAAAAATATCAAATTCTAATTCTTCAAATTTTGTATTTTTAAAAATATTGATGGCTTTTTGATCATAAAAAATTGCATCATCTTCTAATATGAGAATAGGTTCATCTAGTTCTACGCATTTTTTCCAAAGATTAAAATGGCTCTTAGCGCACGCTATAACGGCCTCGGGTTTATATAAATTAGCATATTTATAAATGTCACTATCTTTAAAATAGTCTTTGAAATCTTCTATTTGCGTTTCATCAAATGCTTTAAATTCTTCAAATTCTATAATATGACTCATTCTTTTTCTAAATGATTCTATTCTTTTACCCAGCGTTATGACATAAATTTTCATGTGTTTATATCTTTGTGTATTTCTATTAATTGTTCATATGATTCCGCAATTTTATTTTTTAATTTTTTAAATTCTAAAATAAAACCTTTGCTTAAATCTAAATTATCTAAATTTAGATCTACGCCAAATTCTCCGCCGACATATGTGCCTTCATAATCAAATTTATTATATGATAATTTTAATCTATCAAATTTATTGGTGTTAACATGAATTTCAAAACCATTTCTATTTTGATCTAATTCTTCTATTAATCTGGTATAATTTGGTTTTACTATGAGATGATCGATAAAATAAACAAGATTAGGCATTTTTGTAGATATAACTTCTAATGCTAAATTACATGAAATATTTTCAACTTCTCTAAAAGCTAATGATTTTTCTAAAATCATTCTAACTGATAAAGATCCATCAAATTTACCCATCAAAAAACTAGTTTGACCTTTATTTATTGCAACCCCCCTTTCAATCACAAAAAGAGGATTAAAAGTTTCTAAGATCATAACATGCGGTGTTATTGCAATAACAATTTTATCTTCATTTTGTAAAAAATATGAGATAAATGTTTTGTAGAATTCCCAACTAAATTGATTAGTGTCTTCTATTTCTACAATAGAATGTTTAATATTATTTTTTTCGGCCCACTCATTTTGAGTAGCTACACAATCTTCAAAATCAAATAGATCTTTTTTGGAACCTACTGTTATTAAAATTCTTTCCATTTTTTATAATTTATAATCTGTTGGTTTTTCCAGATCTTCTGCTCTTCCTACTAAAAATGCTTGAATATTCATAGTAATATTTACAGCATCTTGTCCATAAGATCTAAGCACTTGTAATATTTCATAGAATTTTTTAATTTTTAAATACTCTCCGCCTGGCTTTGAATAATTAGACTTTTCTCCCCATAAATGAAACCATTTAACTCTTTCTATTTTTAGGAGTTCAATCGTATCATATTCTTTTTCTGTTTCTTTACATTTCCATTTTAGTGTATCTCCTATATAAGTGTATGGAAATAATTGTTTGGTTTTATAAGATCCATTTTCTATTACTGCACCTAAAAGTCTTTGTTCTGCAAAAAGAGGTTTCCAAAATTTAATTAAACTTTCAGGAGCCCATTTTACAAGTTTAGGCATATTAGAATTTTTATGCATAAAATCCAAAGCCAATTTACAGTATTCTTCCTTTAATTTTTTATCATTAATAACAAAAAGCCCCACATTTATTGGATTAGCTGTTTGTAAAGATTTAAATTCTGGAAATCTATAATCTTCTCTTGGATTTAAAAAGGTTAAAGGCGGATAATTCTTCCAAAATAAACTTTCATCATGTAAGTAGACTATGCTTTGATCTTCTACAGAAATTTTATCTCTATAAACTAAATCATTATCTATAAATGCGACTGGAAATTCTTGAATAGAATTTAAAACCTTTAATTTAGTTGCTGCACCAAAATGTGGCCAATAAATTTCATCTGGCTCATCTAAGACTGATGTGTTGATATAATCATAAAGCTTTGTAATTCCTAAAGCTTCTAGAAAAAGTCTATCTTTTTCAGAAGTATAAAGATGTATAGGACCATTGTGTTTTTTCCATTCCATAGCTGAGATGCACTGTATCATTAACACATGCTCAGAATAACTATCAGCTGAAACAGATTTAAATGTATGTATGCCAGTTATTGCCAAAATATTAAGTTTTAGATATTATATGTATTTGCCTTATTTTGGTTCATAAAAAAAGCCATACTATCGCATGGCTTTCAAATATTTAAAGGTATTTTTAATATCCTAAAGTAAATGTAAATTTATTAGTTTCTGAATATGATTTTTTAATGTATTCATAAACTATAACATTACCTCTTTTTAAAACGATTACACCGTTTTTAATTTCATTTGTATTAGTCTCCATTAAAACTTGCTTTGGAGTTTCATCATTGATATTTTCTAAAACTACAACCTTTAATGTGTCTTCAGTGTTATCTGTCTCTAATTTAAAATTATAATTCACATTAGCGCTTTCATGGATTGTATATACCATAATTGCTGCGGCTGATCTAGCATCAAGACTAGCAGATTCTCCAGTTAATAAATTACCATTTTTATTAAAGAAACATGCCATTACATATTTGTTTAAAATAGTATAATCATTTTCTAAAACTTGAGGTTTACCGGCTTCTAATAATTTTTTATTATTTAAATAAAAATCATATTCTATTTTCGTAGCCTCTTTTTCAGAAATAGAAATATCATTAAATATTCTATTTTTCCATAGAGTGTTTTTAGGAAATACCTCAAACTCATTCCACGATGAATCTATTTCATTATTCCAAATCACATCTACTAAATATTGATTTTCAAAATCAACGCTTTCGAATAAGGCTGGGTGATTTGATGCCGATACTGGTTGAGTATTATCAAAAGCTGGATTAGGCTGTGATGTTTCTACAGTTTGCGCAATTGGCAAATTATTTAATATAATAGCAGAATTTCCTTGAGCAATAGAATTTACATATTGATTAGCTAATTCTTCTGTAGAAAATTTATATTTTCTTAATTTTTTCATTTTATTTTATATTTAATTTAAATTGTTTAAAATATTACCAGTTACCGCAACCCGAAGCTGTAGATCCATAGTAATTCATAACCCCGCTATTTACAAAATACATATCCCAGATATATCCTTCCCAATAATCATAATATGAATAAACGTATAGGAATAGACCATCCGCTGGTGTACCGGGAACTTCATATAATTTACCATCTGATCCCATATAAAAAGTTTGAGTATAACCGCATGGATCTCCAACTCTATATCCTACTTGAGTATAAGACATAGATTGCCATGCGAATCCAAAAAATTCGCTCATGCCGTGAGGGGCTGTGCCTAAACCATACGTATAAGGTGCAGTCGTACCTGTTGCGTATTGCGATAAATATGATAAACTGTTTGCTGCGCTAATACCCATTTCTCCAGCAATAGAACTGAATGAAAGTGCGCCACTTGAAGGTAATGCCATTTTGAAATTTTATTTTTTTATAGTCTATATATCTTAAAGATTTTCTTCCAAATAGCCTTTAATAGCAAATACTCTATTATTAAAATCTATTTCTTGGATAGCTGTAAAAGCAGTCTGAGTAAAGTTAATTTGAGCATTTATTTGGATAATATTTAATTCTGCTATATTTCCAGTTAATACTGAACACATAACCGAGCCTTGAGTGCCATCTGGATCAGATACCACTTTAAATGATTTAGCATCTGCGTCCATTGCGTAAAATGCGTTATCTGCGTTTCTTTTGTAAAATGTGTATGCCATTTTTTATTTATTTGTTTTTATAATGCAATATATTGATTGTATCTTGTTTTTCCATAATAGTCAGAAAAGCTTGTGCTATAAACATAATCTCCGCTCGAGGCTGGAAAACCATCTATAGCATATAGATAATTTAAATAGCACTCGCCAAAAGCATAACATGGATAATATATGAAAAATGAACTAGAGTAATTACTATATTGGGGTATATCGGCAATTCCAACCATCCCATCTTCATTATAATAACCATTCCATGCACTATATCTCGTATCATATGAAACATTTACATCGACTGTAAATCTAAATGCATGATAGCTGTTAACTACACAATATGCATTTGCAAAACCACTATTATCATCATAACCTATAGGATACGAAGGTTGAAAATCAGCAAACCACCAATTATTTCTAACACGTAAAATATCCTCATCTTCACTGGCAGGATTGCCGCCACATTCTTGATATATTTGACCGATACTTATAGCACCTGAAGAAGGTAAACTCATCTTTTTTACAAAATATTTTTAATGATCTTTAGCGTGATCTTCTTCGCCATGTTTTTTAATTAGGGCTTCTACTATACCAATTACGGCTAATGCCATTGCCACGTGTGAAATAATATAAGCCACTGTGCCAATTCCAGGTATTAAATTAATTAATGCTGATTTTGCAGCTCCTTTAAATTGAACTTCAGCGACAATACCTATAATTGTGGCTAATGCTACAAATTCATATGGACCTGGAGCTCCAGCCAATTCAGTTGCATAATAAGAAAGTTTATTTAATGTACCCGCAGCTACTTTTTCAGCCGCAGCTTGAACTTTGTGTAATAAATTAAAAGGAGGAACTTCATGTAATTTATGTGCAATTGCTGACACGAATGGAATTCCGCCACTTTCTAAAAGATTTGTAAAATCTAAATCTTTATTAATTACCGCGTCATTGATAGATTCTAATAAAAGAATTTCAAATACTGGAATATTAACACCCTCGTTGGTATCTTCTTTAGCTATTTCAGCAGCTCCTTTATTTACTTGACTAACAAGACCTGATTTTAACCATGCTCCAGTTGAACCTATTACAGATTTAAGATTTTTAATTTCTATCGCAATCTTATTAGTATCTTTAATTTTTTCAACAGTTGATGCTATTTTATCACTATTAGAAGCTGCAACTTTTGAAAAGTGTGCTTTGGCTGCAGAAAAAGTGTCGGCGATCCATTTTGCTAATGCACTTACTAGAGTTTTAATTACATTTGCAATTTTACCGCCCATTTGTAAGATTTTCTCTTGAGTATCAGTTAAAGCTTTTTTACCTTTTTCTTTTGCAATTTGCATTGCATTATCAAATTTAGCTTTCATTTTGGCCATCAAACTTTCTTCATTTAACTCTTCATCAAATGCAGTGTCAAATATACCGGCTTCTACCAAAAATGTAGCCTCATTCATATATGGTTTAACATCTTCAAATTGATTGAAAATGTTAATCATTAAGATTCTTCTAGACTCAGTTAATGTTTTATGATTTAAAAACTGATCGTATCTTAAAATAGGTGAATTCACTCTTATATTCTATTTTTACTTTGATCTATATATCAGATCTTTGGATTCTTAACATCCTCTATCCATTCTGGTGTGATGGCTTTTAAAGTTTCTACAAATAGATTAATACAGCTTTCTATATCTGCTTTATGCGCCATTTCAACAGTGGTATGCATGTATTTTAAAGGCGTTGCCAAAATTGCAGTTGGTGTATTTTCTAAGAAAAAAGAAACTGTATCGTTTCCATAAGATCCAACAGTGTGTTGAATTTTAATTTCTTTTTCTTTAGCCACATCCTTAAATAATTTAAGAATTTTTCTATGATTTTGAGATGTATATTCTAAACAAGGTCCTTCTCCACCAGAAGTATCGCAATCTTTAGCTTTATTCATCTTAGGATGACTTGTATTATGACATACGTCATGTACTAAAGCAATATCAGCTTGTAATTTTTTAGCGATTAGTCTTGCACCAAAAAGACCAACTTCTTCTTGAACAGAATTGACTACATATAAATCATAAGGTAGCTTAATACCGCTCTCCTTAATCATCCTAAGCGCTTCTGCTATGATGTAACCACCGATCTTATTATCTAATGATCTGCCAATGTAATAGTCGCCTAGTTCACCAAACTGATCGTCAAATGTAACTATATTACCAACTTCAACGCCCAATTCTCTCACTTTCTCATCAGAATCTACGCCTAAATCAATCCATAATTCATGTGGTTCTGGTGACATTTCTGTGTATTTTTCTCTAATATGAACTGCTGGCCAACCAAAAATACCTGGTATTTTTTTACCTTCATGCGTATGAATTAAAACTGATTTTGAAGCCGCAATCATATTATCTGAACCACCATGACGTTTAATTCTAATATAACCTTCTTTTTCAATTTGAGTTATCATCCAAGCAATTTCATCGCAATGTGCTTCAATAACTACTTTATATGGTTTTACATGTGTTTTACCCAATTGTTGCACTGGTAAATCACCTTCTAATTTTGCATATGCTGTTCCGTATGCATCTAATTTAATATCACTAGTGAATTGTTTTACGTAGTCAATCCATATGTGTTGCCCTTCAGTTTCTTGAGCAACTGGAGCATATGCATTTAGATATGCATATAAAAATTCTTTATTTGTCATAATGGTAAAATTTAGTAGGCAATGATGGACTCGAACCATCGACCTCCTCGGTATCAGCGAGGCGCTCTAACCAACTGAGCTAAATGCCTAAATTTGAAAGGTCTCCGATGCCTCCTCTCGTGATGGATATTTAATGACGTTTTGTATCAATAATTCAAAAGAATTATAGTCGCAAGCTCCATTTATACGTCAAACTCGAATCGGTATTAAGGTGCTGAGATGGTAGGATTCGAACCTACGACCAATTGATTAACAGTCAACTGCGCTACCACTGCGCCACATCTCAATAAAAAGTTACTTACATTATATAAGTAACTTTTATTTTGTTTAATTATATATTTACTTATTGTACGTAAGCCGTATGGCTATCTTTCAACCACCATATGTTGTTAATAGATGCAAGATAATTTGTATGATTAATTACTAATTGCAAATTTGTAACTTTAACTTGAGTCAAATTTGGATTATTATCTACTTTACAAGTTCTTGGCAAACCATTGTTATTTGTACCTTTAATATTCAAAGTAGAAAGTTTATTATTATTTACAAAAATAACATCTAATTTAGATAAACCTGATAAATTCAAATCACCTTCAAGTTCATTATATTGTAACCACAGATTAGTTAAATTGCTCAAGTGACTTACGTTGATAGTTTTTAGTCTATTACCGATCAAATACAATTTCTGCAATTTAAAGCAATTATTTAGATTAACTGAAATCAAACCTTTAGTATGATTTACGCCATATTCTGGCAAACTTTCTAAATTTTGCAAATTGGCATCAGTCAATTCGGTACAATATGATAAATCTAAAGTTGAAATATCAGTATTCGAAGTTGTCAAAGAAACTAATTTGGTATTTTTAGTGACATCTAAAACTTTTAAATTTCTATTATCGGTAACATTAAGCCAACTAATATTTTTAAAAGCTTGAATTCCTGTCATATCCAAAATACCTGGATTATTTATGTTTGTATTTTTAAGATCCAAACCACCTGTATAATTAATGGCGTTTTGTGTCTTAATTCTACCATCTAAAATATTATCTAATCCATAATTAATTAGAATATTTTCAAATGTAGGATCTGGAATCGCAGTAAATTCTGGAATTATTTCACCCGTTATAGACTCTCGAGTTTCAAGAGGCATTGGTAATTCATCTTTAGTACATGCTGTAAAAATAGATGAGATAGCTAAAATTAAATAAATTGTCTTTTTCATAATATTTTGTTTGTTTTTAATTACATAGTAAATATACGAAAAAAAGCCCAAATAAAAAAATCTGGGCTAAACTATTTTTAATATATTTTACAACTAATTGATTATCAATATAAAATATTTTCTATTTTTGTTTTTAGGGGTTCTTGTTTTATAAAAGCATCGTTCTCCCAGTCTCTTTCATCATATGGGGGCAGTGAATTTATACTAAATATTTGATCTTTCCAGAATAATGAATCGTCTTTTAGATATAAAGAATTATTTTCATATTGTTGTAAATGAATTAATTCATGTGCAATAACTTCAATATTGGTAGAACGTCTTAATTCGTCAATCCATATGATATATCCGCCTTCTGCCTTTCTAATATGAGCTTTTAAAGAAAGATCTCCATTTGTTTTGTTTTGTAAAGGCAATATTAAAATAGAAACATTTTGAATATTTAATTCATGTAAACCAGCCAAAACTAAAGTATCTAAATAATTTATTTTTGTTCTATTATTAACAAAATTATTATCGTTAAATGATATTTTATTGAAAGTTTTTTCTGGCTCTTTATCTTTTTTAAGAATAAACCATACACCTAAAACAAATAAAATTATAATTAGAATTATAATAATCCAATTTTTTAAACGTGTCATTCTAATTAAATTTTTTTAAGTTGCGGACCGGACGGGACTCGAACCCGCGACCTCCGCCGTGACAGGGCGGCATTCTAACCAGCTGAACTACCGGTCCGTTTATTAATGATTTGACCTAATTTCTTTCCAGAGCGGGATAAATGGAGCTATCACGTTGTCTCCTAAATCCTCATTGAGATTGCGGCCTCATGAGTTCCCGATGCGCCATTGTCTTTCTTTAACTTTCGCTAATCTATGTGTTGTTGGGTTCTGGCAGTGTCCCAATTAGCATACTCACTAAGTACTTTTTCATCATTAATAGTAGCCCGTACGAGAATCGAACTCGTCTCTCATCCGTGAAAGGGATGCGTCCTAACCGATAGACTAACGGGCCAAAATTTGAACTTATCTTCAATATGCACCTCCTGGTCTTGCCATGGTTGACATAAGCCTCGATAAGTTCTTGGTTGCGGGGGCAGGATTCGAACCTGCGACCTTTGGGTTATGAGCCCAACGAGCTACCACTGCTCTACCCCGCTGTATTGTTGTCCCCCAGGGACTCGAACCCCAACTGCATGGACCAAAACCATGTGTCCTGCCATTAGACGAGAGGACAATAAAAACAGGATACTTTTTTGCTTTTTCCAATAAAAGTTTTTTAAATTTGCTGTAAGTATCCTAAAGGATTTATTATATATTACTTTTAATAAAAGTTTCTAAAGTACAGTAACATTATCTCTTCCATCTGCCCAATATTCTGAATCTCCGTAATATGTACAAATTTCTTCGCCTGGTAAGATTCTTCTTTTGGCCACAAATTGAAAAGCTTTTGTTTCTGGATGATCTTGCCAAAATGCATTATTATTATCACTATGATTATAAATACAACCATAACCAAATGGTATTACATGCTCTTGCCAATCTTTAGAAACTGGCCAACAAAATCTATAATCTTGTAATAGCGTATTAGATTCTCCTTTTTGAATAGGTAATGTAACTAAATGGCATTCTTCTATGATTTCACCAGCTTCGATGACATCAATTGCAAAAACACCGTAACCTTTTCCTGGCGATTCTTTAATTTCTATTTTGCTTGCGATCTTTAGTTTCATAATGTATTTATATTACTTAAAAATGTGTAGTTTCAAAAAAATCTTAAATATATAGAATAAAAATAGAATTATTATTATGGCTACAAGTAGAGCTTTTACATTAAATGCCTCAGGAGAACCTTTAATTGCAGGAGAACCTATAGCTGGAACAACACAATACGGTTTAATTGCTGTTCAAAATCTAAATTATAATGTAGATTTCGTTGGTTCTGGTTTAAAATGGTATAACGGTCCAGATGAAGATGCAAATCCTGCATTTAATTTTGCGAATGAAGGATATGTTATAGCTGTTCAAGGATCAACTTCTTCTCCAGATGGTACAACTGCACCTTTTAAATTTTATAGATCTGCAGATAAAACTGAAGCTTCTTATATTGCATTGGCATCTGCAGTAACTGGTAAATCTTATGCTTCTGGAAACGATGCGGCAGATGACTTAGATCTTTTAGGTATTGCTTCAACGTGGAATTCAAATCAAAGTGTAATAGTATCGTATACTTTATTTTTGGCTAGGACGGGAGCATGTTCTCAAGACGTTGCAATGTATTATGGCAGCAATGGTAAATATTATACAAATCAATCCGGCGATCTATATACTGGATATTTATATACTGCGCCAGTTGCTCTTGGAGATAATCAATGGTCTTGGACTGTCACTTATATTGATAATGGTGTTATAATAAATAGCGCGCAAGAGCAAAGTGGTTGTGGTAGTAGTGGAGAACAATTCTTATTACCTCAATAATATTTTAAATATTAATTTTAAAAGCCGCTTATGCGGCTTTTTTTATGCGGAAGCTACAGGATTCGAACCTGTGGGACCATAAAGTCCACATCTTTAGCAAAGATGTACAATAGACCGCTCTGACAAACTTCCAATGGGGTGATTAATGGGATTCGAACCCATACTAGCAGAACCACAATCTGGCGTGCTAACCTTTAACACTATAATCACCATTTAAATAATAAATATATACAGAAAATACTTAAATAATTATGTCAACAAATACGCCATTTTCTAGAAATACTGGATCAAATATTCCAGGTACTCAAAAAATAGGTAATATTTCATATGGTACACCAACTGAAGGTTTTGAAAATTCATCTTTAAAATGGTGGAATGGACCAGATGAAGATTTAGGTTACATAATTGCGTATGAGGATTCATTAGGTCAACACATCGGCGGAGATGAAATTCAAGCGTATCTTGGTTTTAGAAGATCTACTATTAAAACTGAAGCTTCATTTTTACAATTAGTCAGTGATATGTTTAATCAAACTTTTCTAAATGGAGATTTAGCTAAAACTTGGTTAAATAACAATGGCTATTGGACCTCGTGGGGTATTTCTAATAGTTCACCTTTGAGTGGCGCATTTGCATATACATTAGTAACTTTACCGTACCAACCACCAACTGCCGGAAATATTATATTTCCTAATTTTTCAGGCGGTGTTAATGGAAATCAGGGTCTTTTAAATCCTAATACATTTGCAACTAATGCAGTTTGGTGGAATAAAATCGATAGCACTGGAACTGATAGAAGTTCTGATTTTAATCAACTAATTGGACAAAATGTTACAATTTCATTTACACAAAATGGAAATACTGCAACATATACAACTAATGGGATTGTATTAGCTGATGGTCAATATTTTAATTATTCACCAAATACTCCACAAAGTGGTTTTACTATGACTCTAGTAACTCCTTCGCCGGTTGATTTCGTAGCTGGTCAATTAGTCACGATTTCATATAGCATTATTTAATTTGTTGCGGGACCGGGACTTGAACCCGGAACTTCGGCTTATGAGACCGACGAGATAACCAATTTCTACGCATCCCGCAATAAAAAAGAGAAGTTTCGGGTCTTTCGGGGTTACTGATGATGAGTGCAGGCTTTAAGTCTTACTATTAACCCTTTTTCAAACCTTGACCTCGTAAGCTCATCATTACAGCTTCACTACTTCTCTTTGTAGGCAAGACGGGACTTGAACCCATATGTAACCAATTACTCTTTCTACAAGGTATAAGCTTGAGGAGATACATGCCTATTTTATAGTAGTCAATAAAGGATTCGAACCCTTACTGCTCGATCCGTAGTCGAGTGTTCTATCCATTAAACTAATTGACTAAATGTGGACCAGCCTGGGCTCGAACCAGGGACCTACTGATTATGAGTCAGGCGCTCTAACCAACTGAGCTACAAGTCCAATTAAATAACAAATTGTTCCAGACCGGACTATTAGGAACTATTAGGGCTTCTCGGACGAGGTGCACAACCCACAAAACGGCTATGATATGTTCTCTGTTACTTGGCTTCCACCTAGATTGGAATTATTAAACGGGATTCGAACCCACCTCACTGATGTATGCCTACATCAACTTTCACAGCATATCAATTTGTTATTTAGCACGGGTGGAGAGATTCGAACTCCCATCGATGGTTTTGGAGACCATAATTCTACCATTGAACTACACCCGTAAAGTTAGGAAAAGAGAAGATGGTTCAGTGGACATCTCTTTTTACAATCGGCTTTACTTTGGTTTATACTTGCAAACTCCGATAATAACGACCAGTATAAACTCTCAAGTCATAGTTATTATCATTCCCCGATTAACCTTTGTTGGCAGGGAGGGATTCGAACCCCCGTACTCCGAAGAGACTTGATTTACAGTCAAGCGCCTTTAACCACTCGGCCACCTACCAATTTGTTGGGATTGAGGAATCGAACCTCGGAGGGGAGCTACCCAATATGGCTCATGAGACCATCTCTGTACCGCCATCCCAATATTGTGCATCCTGAAGGATTCGAACCTCCGACCTCCTCGGTGTAAACGAGGAGCTCTAAACCAACTGAGCTAAGGATGCATGGCGCTTCATATTATTCACAACTAATAACCATGTAGGATTATTCATTTACGCCTGCAACAGCTTTTAACTGAGAGATTGCAGAATTGTGTATGAAGCATATTGTAATTCTTATAGGAGTCGAACCTATCCTTCCATTCCGCCGCTAAACAGAATCGCAAACCATTATGCTGGAGTCTAAGTACTACATTATTTAGCGCTAATGTATACTTTATCTCAAGAATCATATGTGACCCCGACAAGATTCGAACTTGTGACTCCCTCATTAAAAGTGAGGTGCTCTACCAACTGAGCTACGAGGTCATAATAATCATGATTGGATTCGAACCAATTTCAGCTTTGCCATAAAGAGTCGATTTCAACTCAACCTTGGGGAGGTGCCGCCAACCAATGGCCTCATGATTATGGAGCAGGTGGAGAGAATCGAACTCTCATCTCCAGCTTGGAAGGCTGGAGTAATAAGCCATTATACGACGCCTGCTTATTTTTACCAATATGTCAAAGAACTTAGACTTCCATTTGCAAATCGTGAAAGCATTCTTTGCAAAGGAACATCATGTTGTGTTCATTGTGGACTTCCGCATCAAAAGGATTCTCAGTCCAAACTCCCAATTTCTGTTCGCAATTTTCGCAAGTATCAACCAAATGGCCAAATAATTGCTTAGCTGCTTCTTCTATTATCATCGTTTTCATAGTCATAAAATTTAATTAAGGTTTACTGTCTAAGTTAAATTTGAACTATCGTCTGATGATTATGGTGCTAATATACCACAAAAACTTGACATAAAAAAATATTTTTAAAAATATTTTTCATTTATTGTGGATCGGGGCGGATTCGAACCGCCGACGCTTGGCTCTTCAGGCCAACGCTCTACCGACTGAGCTACCGATCCAAATTGAGTACAAGAACAGAATCGAACTGTTTCCATAGATTTTGCAGATCTATTGGCCTCCACGACCATCTCGTACTTATTTGTACCCAAGGAGAGACTCGAACTCTCACGTCTTTCAACCACGGTTTCTAAGACCGTTATGTCTACCATTCCATCACTCGGGCAACTTTACCAATATGTCAAAGAACTATCTTTTGTCTAAGCGGCAAGGTTCGAACTTGCGGTCTCGTGGTCCCAAACCACGCGGATTACCAACTTTCCCACGCCTAGAAATAAAAAAAGCCCGATAAAATCGGGCTCCTTTTTAAAATCCTATGTGAATATAACTTATTAATTCACCATACAATTAACATTGAGCCCGTACGCACGATCGCATATTACCGGTTTAATACTAAACCAATAATTGTTTTCTATCATATGTAGCCCTAGTTGTTGCATTGCTAATTTATTTTAATTATACTATATATACGTGTTATATTCAAAAAGTTTCAGTTTTTTTGAAAAAAGTTTAAAAATCTGGATTTGTAATTTTTAAATCATAGTCTGTAAAACCTATAAATTGTTGATTATCAGCTTCTAAACGTCTCCAAATAGAATCACCAGAATCTTGTCGATCTTCTAATCTTTTTAATCTTGTAATGTGATCGATGTCTAAATAAATTACAAAACATCTTTCTCGATATTCTTTCGGTAAAAGAGCAAGTCCTTCGACATTTAAAATCATGGCATCACAAGATTCGAATTCTTCAACTGAAAGACCATAATACCAATTATTAAAATTTTGATATTCTACGAAAAATCCTTCTTCGATTTTTTTTTCAAAATCTTCAACTGTTGTGAAGTAATAATCTTTACCGTGAACTTCACCTTCTCGAGGTTGTCTAGTTGTCCATGAAACTCCATATTTAGCGCCTCTTTCAATAAATTTCTTTCTTAAATAATCTTTACCAGAGGCACCTTTACCTACTAAAACTATCTTCATATATTTTTTACTTTATTGTTTTATCTAAACTTATTGAAATGTTTCTTAAAAGATCTAATTCATTTTTAAACATTTCTTTTTCCATTTTAACTCTATCGCTCTCTATTCTACGGCGAACCTTTTCAATAAGAGGTTTCATTTGTTCAACATGAAAATGCCTAACTAAATAAAAGCTATGATTTGTAATTTTTATAGCTTCATCATCTAAAACTATAAAATATTCATGATTTTTATTTTCAATGTAATACCTAGAAGAAGATGCGCCAGGAGACATTAAAAATTTTGAATCAGGTTTTGAACACATTTTAGTTACAATTTCATGTAGCAATTTTTGTTCATCGTCTAATGGTTTGATATTCCTATTCTTCCACCAGACTAGTAATTTTAAGTAAGTTTTTTTAATACCCATATTTTTGTTGATTAGTATGCTGTAAATATACAAAAAATAGTTGAATTAAAAAAATATTTTACTACTTTTTTTAAAAAATTTCACAATTATGATATTTTTTTAAATCTGACAACGCAGAACCTATAACCTGATGCATGTCATAATATTTATATTCTGCTAATCTACCTCCAAAAAAGACATTTTCAACTGAATCTGCTAAAGATTTATATTTTTTATAGATTTCAGCATTATTTTCATCATTTACTGGATAATATGGTTCTATTCCTCTTTTATATTCAACTGGATATTCCCAAGAAACTACAGTATCTTTTTGATTTTTAAAATTAAAATGCTTATGTTCTATAATTCTAGTAAATGGAACTTCGGCTTCAGTATAATTAACTACAGCATTTCCTTGAAAATCTTTGTCCTCAAATTTACGCGTCTTAAATTCTACAGTTTTATATTCTAAATCTCCGTATTGATAATTAAAATATGCATCTATTGGACCAGTATAAATTACTTTATCTGCTTTTGAATCCCAATATTCTCTATCTTTTAAATAATCTGTATTTAATTCAACTGGAATTCCTTCCAACATTTTCTCAAATAAACTCGTATAGCCATCAATAGGAATACCTTGATATTTGTCATTAAAATAATTATTATCCCATGTAAATCTAACTGGTAATCTTTTGATTATCGAAGGCGGTAGAAGTTTAGCATCTTTTTTCCATTGTTTTTCTGTATAACCTTTAATTAATTTTTCATAAACGTCTTTACCCACTAATGATAATGCTTGCTCTTCTAAATTAGTAATCTCTCCAGTATATCTTTGAGCTTCTATAATTTTTTTAGCTTCATATGGTGTTGTAACTCCCCATAATTTATAAAAAGTCCACATTGAAAATGGTAGAGAATACATTTCTCCTTTATAACTGGCTAACGGTGAATTTCTAAAATTATTAAATTCTCCGAATTGTTGGATCCACTTCCAAATTGTTTTATCGTTCGTATGAAAAATATGAGCTCCATATTCATGCACATCTATATCTCCATCTTTTCTAGTATAAGCATTACCACCTATGTGATTTCTCTTTTCTATTACGAGAACTTTTTTGCCTCTGCGGCTCAATTCGTATGCGCAAACTGAGCCGTAAAAACCAGATCCAACTATTAAATAATCGTATTTTTTATCTGCCATTTGATCGATCATTGATAGATTTTATAGCTAATTCTCTTAAAGAATTTGGATAATCACTCGTATCACAATATGCATTTTTGTCGATAAAGAATGAGAATTGTGGGAATGGATTTCTTCTATTTTTATTGAGATACATATCGCATATTTCTAACATATTCTTATGTTGTTTCATTTTATTGTATTGTAAAGCCAATTTAATAAAATTTTCATTTCTAATTCTATTAAATCTATGTGCATCTTTATATGCAATAACTGCTTTTTCATCTTCTCCTAAAAATGACAATGCATCTCCAATTAAAATCAAACCATAATATGCTAATTCATCATCCATTTTTGGTGCATTTGTTTCTAACCAATTGTGTTGACGTTCTAAATACATTGTAAAATAAAAGATACATCTTCTCGCGTATTCTTTTGCGTGATGCATCCCAAATGGAAATTGAGTTGGATCACCATAAGCATCACTATAACTTTTACCAATATACCACAGGTGATAGTCGTCTTCTAAAACTTTATTAGAAGGCACTTTATCTAATTCTAATTCTAGTGCATCTGTTAAGAATTTCATAGGTTTAAACCAAGTTTCACCGTCATTAGTAATAATTTGTTTAAATCCTATAGGAAGTGGCATTCTACTAAAGTTTTCGCCAACTTCTGGTAAATGGATCGTTTCGTGTCTTTTATCATCTGCAAAAAACCAGGGTAATCTAGCATTCCACAACCAAGTTCTAAAATAAAATGAATCTCCACAATCTGCTGTAATATTCCAAGAAGGAACCGCAGTATTTTCTAAAACAGACCAATTGAAATTATCATCTACGTGCAATTGCTCATCTGCGTCCATTCTCAAAATCCAATCACAACCATGATTTGCTTTTAAAGCTTCTTGTAATGTATGATTTCTATTAAATCCTGGATATTTCCATTCGATTTCATACGTAAAGCCCGGAATTCCAGCTTCTTTAAAAAATTCATCAATAATTTGTCTTGTGTTGTCTTTTCCATTACATTGAACTACATAATAATCAATGTAAGGCGCAACTGATTTTAGCATTCTTGTGATAGTAGCTTCTTCCGAACCTACCATGGCATTCATACAAATTTTAACTTTTTCTGATTTCATATTTTATTTTCTTGTAATTAAATAATTATTTATAACTAAGGCATAGATATTTCTTTGAAGAAATGTCCTTAGCGCATTTTCTGGCGTTTCAACAATCGGTTCGTCTGGTCCATTAAATGAAGTATTTAATAAAACCGGTAATCCTGTTTTTTGATAAAAAGACGATATTAATTTATGATATTTTTCATTATTTTCAGGCGTAACTGTTTGGTATCTTGCTGTATTATCAACATGTGTAATTGCTGGTAATTTATCTCTCCATTCTGGTTTTACAGTAGTTGTCACCAACATGTATGGAGAATACGTATCTAATTCAAAAATATTAGCTTGATATTCTTCTAAAACAGAAGGTGCAAATGGTCTATACCATTCTCTATATTTAATTTCATTATTAATATAATTTGTAATCCATTTAGAACCTGGATTTGCTAAAATAGATCTATTTCCTAAAGCCCTTGGTCCCATTTCAGATCCATCTTGAAACCACCCGATAACTTTATTACCTTCTAATAATTTTGAAACATTATCGGCAAGTTCATCAAAATTATCGAATTTTCTAAATTCAACTAAATTAGAAACGTCTGCGATTGCACGTTCTATAATTACGTCTGGATATGGTCGACCATGGTATGGCGACATCCATTCTTCAGAATATTCAAATTGTTTTCCTTCCATTTTTGAAAGCAACATAGCTCCAAAGTATGCGCAACCTAATGGAATTCCACTATCATCTGCCGGTGGAATAAAATAGCAATTCTCAAATAATCCTGATTTAATTATTAATTCATTAGAATTACAATTTAAGAAACTACCGCCCGCAACACAAATATTTGGTGAATTAGTCAATCTTTTAGCCATTTTAGCTAAATGCAAAGAAGATTGCTCTTGTTCATTTTGATAAATTCCAGCAACATTAGCCTTAGATTGAAAATCAGATTTATAATCGACCCATCCGTGTAATGTTCCAGATTCAATGCTTAAATCGTCGTCTGACATTTTAGCCCATGGAAGTTGAGATTTTACAAAATCTTGATTTGCATAAGATGCTAAACCCATTAATTTTCCAGCAGGCCAAGTATTTGAATTAGGATCGTATATTAATTGAACTGATCCCCATCCATAAATACCGCCCAATGAAGTCTCTGATCCATTTCTTTCAAAGGCATCTGGAAAAACAATCCATTTTTTATAGACTTCATTAATACTATTATCTTTAAAATGAAAAATAGTATAACCTTCAGCCCATTGTTTACCATTAGATAATTCTGGTTTATTTATATTTGGATAAAAATCTTTAATTGGTGTAACATCATTCCATACTGATCCCATTGCATCCGCTACAACAATTGCAGCTTCTTTAAAACCAGAAGCCCCAAATGAAGAATATGCATGTGCCATGTGGTGCGGAATAAAAACTAATTTTTCTTCTGCTTTTAAACCAGTAAGCTCTTCAAATTGAGAAGGCACATTATTTTCATCTACAGTTATATTATAAACAAAAAGATCTATATCTTCATAATTTATATTGGCATAACCTATACAATATTTGATGGATTCGACCGGTATTACTGGTGTAGCATCATGTTTAATTCTACTTAAACGTTCCTCGGTAATTCCAACAATTATTTTGCCATTTACCATTAAGGTTGCACCTCTATCATGACCTACTGAAAAGCCTAATACAACTGAATCACTTTTATTTATTTTCTCCATGTTTTATGTATTTCTCTTTTAAAAGTTTACTAAAATGAATTCCAAAAATACCTACATTTGTAATAATAACAGGAATGCTGTTTAGCATTGCTCCGTATATAATCCAAATTAAACATCCTAGCGCGTTTACTAATCTTAATGTTTTAAGATCTTGCATCATAAATGAAAGTCCAGTAACAAAAGTTGCTATATAACCTATTATTGATGTCATTTTTAATTATCTTTTAATAACCAAGAAGAAGATTGAATTTTGTTACCTAAACCGTCTATCAATTCAATTCCATATGTTTCACAAACGTCTCTTTCTGGTATAGTATTATTATTTTGATCTCCACCATTTGCAAAAATAAGACGCTTATTTTTATATTCTTTTGCTAAATGTTCTAAAGTTTTGCACTGTGTTCTATCTGTGTCTATTGATAACATTGCAAAATTTACATACTTGATAGCTTTTACTATTTCTAATCTTTCGTCTTCATTCATAAATGCTTTAGAACCTTTTAATTCTCTTTGCAAATCTGAATTAACTATTACCATTACTCTACCGTTTAAACCGGCTAAATCATTAGCTCTTTTAAATAGTTCTAAATGACCTTTGTGCAATGGATTAAAATATCCGCTGACTATTACTAATTTTTCTTCCATAACTTAATTGCTTAACGGTGCTTTAATTGCCGAATGTGATTGATAATTTTCTAATTCAAAACAATTAGGTCTATAACTCATGATTTTTTGATCAAATGTTTTTTCGCCTAAATATTCTTTTACTTTTTCATGCATGTACCAATTACGTTCTGTAATTTTTACTGCTGGTAATTTATATGGTTCTCTAGTAATTTGTTCTTTTGCTTGTTCAATATGATTGGAATATAAATGAACATCGCCTAAATTACCAATCAACTGATCAGGAACCATATTAACTTCCTTAGCAATGATTTCAAGTAATAAACCATAAGAAGCAATGTTGAATGGCAATCCTAAAAATGTATCTACTGAACGTTGATTCCACATTAATGAGATTGCTCGTTTTGGAACTGGATATAGTTTATCAATCTCATTGTGGTCAACCACCGCGGGTATTCCAAAATCAAATGGATCAAATACTTCATATTTTTTTGCTGCCAAATCCAATCTTTCACCAACACTCAACTCTCTCGTATAAACTTGAAATCCATAATGACACGGTGGTAAAACCATTTGATCTAATTCACCTACATTCCAAGCATTAACCATTAATCGTCTTGAGTCTGGATTTGTTTTTAGGTCCTCTATTAAATTTTGAATTTGGTCTACAATATTTGTATTAATACCTCCATCATTTATTTCTAAATTACTCCATTTTCTCCATTGCTTACCATAGATTGGTCCTAAATCACCTAATTTATAACCCGTTAAATCAGGAATAAAATGTGGTTGTTTGTCATTACCGAGTTTGATAGCTGAAATGAATTGTTCTTTTGACATTGGATCTACATTGTGCGTAACGCATTGTGCTTCATATCCTTTATAAGCATCGCCGTCCCAAATATGACAATCGTAATCCAATAGGAATTTGATATTAGTATCTCCTCTTAAAAACCATAGAAGTTCTGCTACCATAACTTTCCACGCCATTTTCTTGGTGGTTAATAGTGGAAATCCCTCACTCATTTTATGACGAATCTGTCTACCAAAAACAGAAATAGTGCCAGTTCCGGTTCTATCTTCTTTACCAATACCATTATCTAAAATGTCTTGTAATAAAGATTGATATTGCTTGTCTAAATTATTCATTATTTTAAATCTTTTTCAATATCTCTTACTACGCTTTCTAAATATTTTTGTCTTTTTTCTTGTGAAACAAACGGTACACTCCAAAATTGTCTAGTTTTTGTCTTAAACCAACCAAACACAAATGAATATACGCCCATTACCAATCTTAACTTAACTGAATTTAAATATAAGCTTAACACTGGAAGTGCTGGTGCGCCGTGAGTTAAATAAGTTCTAACTTTTTTATCGCTTAATAATGGTTTAGGATAACCATAAAGTTTAGTTAGCGGTATAAAATTGTATGCAAATCCGGGTGTAAAAATTTGATCAAAAAACGATTCTAACGCAGGTGTAGTTCTAAACCACCAAACTGGTGAAATTATATAAATTCTATCAGACCAATTAATAAGCTCTTTATACTCTCTAATTTTATCTTTATCAAAAACAAATGTATTGTTTTCATGATATAAATCAACTGTATAAAACTGTTGTTTTTTATCTCTTAGAGTTTTCTCAATTGTTTTAGCTATTCCACTGTGACAAAAACTATTTTTATCCGGGTGCGCTATTATTATTAAATTATTCATATTATTTTAAATTTAAAATCAAATCTTTAAGAATTGTGTTCCATCCTTCAGCTCTATCCATAACTACTTTTTGATATTGTTGTAAAACAGTTTGTCTTTGCTCTAGAGTCAAAGATACGCCTAATTCTTTTTCAATTTGTTTTATATCATCAATGTTAACGTTGCTCATCATATTAATCATTGTCTTCTACCCAAATTTCAAGAGGTTCATCGAATGGGGATGTTTTACCATATATGTAATTTGGATTTTTTATTGTTTTCCATTTTTCACCGCAACGAGTACACTTACATTTATTTGGCATCCATCCGAAATTATATTCAAATTTGTGTCCTAATATTTTACAGAGTAATTTTTTCATATGGATTGTAAGTATGTTATTAGTGATAATGACATTTTATAACCTGTAAATGCCCCAGCTGCTGATGGAAATGGAAATACTATTAATTTGCCAAGATCTGTGACATATTTAGGTCTATTTACAATTCTAGCCATATATGAATAGTAAACAATATAACCCAATAAAACGGCGATATCAGTTCTAGTTGAAATAAAAACTACTAAGATAGCACCTAAAAATCCAAAAATAAAATTGTCGCGAACACCTTCCCAAATTTCTTTAGTAGTGGCTTCTTTCCATTCTTTAATGATTTTGTTAACTTTAGGAGTCTTGTATTTCCTTCTTTCCATAGAGATTATATAGAAATATCTCGAATTGTTTATAAATAAAAAAGCCAATCCAGTAGATTGGCTGCTCGACTTTCGGCATCGAGTTTGCAAGAATAAATCTTTGGCCAGATCCTTCACACTTTGTGTGACGACGTGATCCGATCAGGATTCGAACCTGAGACCCACAGCTTAGAAGGCTGTTGCTCTATCCAGCTGAGCTATCGGACCTAATTTTTCGGAACTTATGGATTTTCACCACCGAAATCTCTTCTCTCAACTAGCCTCATTGAGCGAGTATAATCGCGTAATTCGTCATTCCTAGCCTAAGGTAATTAATCTTAGATGTGAGCCTCCAGTCGGACTCGAACCAACGACCTGCTGATTACAAATCAGCT
>JACCDN010190153.1_pt1 | contig 62581 bp, 59 predicted proteins | sample 7441691 | NCBI WGS metagenome assembly JACCDN01 (sample SAMN15323439, study PRJNA562643) | freshwater metagenome | isolation source: river surface water | place: USA:Blue River Watershed | collected 2017-08-16 | reverse complement strand
TTGCTAACCACTGGCGGCTTGCGGCGATTGTGTCGATCATCCTGACCGTCACGTCGGTCTTACTTGTTCCGGTCTACGAAAATGCAAAAAGCATCATCAACCTGTTGCAGCAGCTCAACGGCTTGTCCTCAATGCCAATCCTATCGGCCTTCATTACCGGGCTGCTGTTCCGGAATATGGACGCACGGGCCGCGATTGCCGGACTGGTTTGGGGCGTTGCGCTTTATGCGTTTCACAATTTCATTTTATACGTGCCCGACACGCTTTATGCGGGCGAAACATTTTACCAGCATATGGGGATTGGCTGGCTGCATTATATAGACGTCATGGCGATTGTCCTTGTGACCTGTGTGTTGACCGCATTGACGGTGAACCGCATCATCTTTGGCAATCGGGCCGTTTTTATCTGGAGCAAGGAAGGACGCCGGCTTTCGGCGATTGAGGCATGAGCGAATATATCATTGTTATCGACGAAGGCACGACATCGACCCGCGCCGTTCTGTTTGCCGCCGACGGCACTGCCGTGGATAGCTGCCAGCGCCCGCTGACCCAGCATTATCCGGCCCCTGGCTTGGTGGAGCATGATGCCGAGGAAATCTGGAAGCTGACGCTGGAATGCGCGCAGACCGTCATTGCAAAAGCAGGCGGCGCAGACCGCATTGCTAGCATTGGCATCACCAACCAGCGCGAGACCATTGTGTTCTGGGACAAGCGTACGGGCAAGCCGCTTGCCCCTGCAATTGTATGGCAGGACCGCCGCACCGCAGACATATGCGCGGCGTTGAAGGAACAGGGCGAAGAACCCGTTGTTCAGGCCAAAACCGGCCTGTTACTCGATCCCTATTTCTCTGGCTCCAAAATCGGCTGGGCCTTGGAAAACTGGCCACAGCTAAAGGATGCTGGCGCGCATCTCGCGGTTGGCACGGTCGAAAGCTATCTTGTATTTCGCCTGACGGGTGGCGGCCATATCACCGATGCAACCAACGCATCACGCACAGCGTTGATGGCAATTGGCAGCGGCGGATGGGACGACGGACTTACCGACCTGTTCGGCGTGCCGCGCGACATATTGCCCGAAATAACCGACTGTGCAGGCGATCTTGGCACCACATTGCCGGAGCATTTTGGCGGGTCCATCCGCATTGCCGGTATGGCGGGTGACCAGCAAGCCGCCACCATCGGCCAAGGCTGCTTTGCCGTTGGCCAGACCAAGGCAACATTTGGCACGGGCGCGTTTGTGCTGACGCAAACGGGCACGACATTGCGCCAGTCACGCAACCGTCTGCTGTCGACGATCTTATATCAATTGGGTGGCGAGCGGCATTACGCGCTGGAAGGATCGGTATTTGTCGCGGGCAGCCTCGTCCAATGGCTGCGCGATGATCTGGGGCTTATTGCGCATGCTGCGGACACAGAAACACTGGCGCGCAGCGTTCCGGACAATGGCGGCGTATATCTTGTGCCAGCGCTTTCCGGCCTTGGTGCGCCGCATTGGCGCCCCGATGCGCGGGCCAGCATCAGCGGTCTGAGCTTCGCGGCGACCAAGGCGCATGTCGCCCGCGCCGCGCTTGAGGCAATGGCCCACCAGACCCATGACCTGAAAACAGCATTTGCTGCGGACGGGGCCGATTGGGCGGAACTGCGCATCGACGGTGGCATGGTTGCCAATGGCTGGATGGCACAAGACCTCGCCGATATGCTCGCCATAGATGTTGAACGTCCGGCCTTTGTCGAAACGACGGCACTTGGCGCCGCAATGCTCGCTGCTGTTGGATGTGGAATTTATAAGTCGCTGGAAGATGCCGCTGTCATGCGCGGCGGCGTGCAGCGCTTTATACCCAATATGGAAAAGCATGCACGCGACGCGCGGCTGGCCGGTTGGTCAAACGCCCTTGCGCGTGTCCTTCAATAGTCCAAGGCGGAAACCGGCACTTCGTCCCAGTTCACAACATCTTAACCATCTGACTGCAATGTAGAGCCGCCCATCGTGGCGAACGGCATCGACAGGACCCGAAGATGGATAATTTGCGCGGATTTGAACCGTTTGGATCAGACCTTGATGCTGATTTGCCCGCTTATACCCTCTTTGAGGACGAAGACGCAGCAATAGAGCCGCCACCAATCATATCTGGCGACGAACGCCGGATGCAGGTTCGTGCGTTTAATTTTTGGACGTCGCAGCTCCACGACAGAAATTTCCCAAGCATCGAAGAACTCGATCCATCGGCCATCGAAGATTTCCGCGACTACAGCGTTCTTCTCGATTTTACCTCGGGAATCGAAAATCCGTCCATTGACTATCTTGGCGATAAATTGCGCGCCGAATGCGGCTTAAGCGCGGACGTCACGTATCTGGATGAAGTGCCCCGAAACTCGCTGCTGTCGCGCATTACCGACCATTATCTGCAAATCATTGCCAACCACGCGCCCATCGGCTTCGAAGCCGAGTTTGTGAACGATCGCGGTAATGTCCTCATGTACCGCGGCATTTTGCTGCCCTATTCGACGGACGATGACACGATCGATTTCATTTACGGCGTCATCAACTGGAAAGAAATCGCGCCTGCAGACATTAGTGAACCGTTGCAGATTGAAGTTGAACACGCGCGCGCAGCGTTGCCGCCGCGGCAGGAACATGTCCCTCTATGGGCCGATGCCCCGATGGCGGAGCAGCCAGATGATGCAGCGCCATGTGATGACGTACAAAGCGATGAACCCTATCCGCTGCAGACGATAGCAGCCGATGAAAGTGCACGCCTTGCCGACTGGCTGGATGCGGCACGGCAATGTGCAGAACAGGCGCGCGATGCAGATCTTCGGACGCGCGATGCCTTGTATCAGGCGATTGGACGCGCGTACGACTTTGCCTTGATTGCCGCCAATCACCCTGCCGATTATGCAGAACTGCTGCATGATGCAGGCCTGAAAGCACAGGAACGCGCGCCATTTACGCCCATCGTTAAGCTGGTTTTTGGCACAGGCTATGACAAGACCCGCTTGACCGAATTTGCCACAGCGCTTCAATTTGCGCAGCGCAATGCCGTTCCGATGGGAACGTTCGCGACTATTCTCGCTGGCTTTGACGGCGGCTTGAAAGCCATTGTCGCCGCCGAACGTCGCGCCAAGAAAATCGCTGCAAGCATCGAACCGGCCACGGCGGCAGCCGATGACCCACGTGCGCGTTTGCGATCGGCGCGCAAGCGTGACCTCAGCGAATTTGCAGGCGCAGGCGACGAATTTGTTCTGCTTGTTGCCCGCCGCGATGCCGATGGCAGCGTTGCGATTGTCGGCTCGGTTCAAGGCGACGCCATCTTCACCGAAAAGGCATTGCGCAAAGCCGACGTCTGACTTGTTTCGAAGGGCATTAATGCTTAACGCGTTGGTCAGATGACTGACGCCCTTGCCCTTGATTATGCCCAACGCCTGATTTCCTGCGAAAGCGTTACGCCAGCGCAGGGCGCCGTATTTGACGCGCTGGAGGACATGCTGAAGCCTTTGGGCTTTTGCGTTGACCGTTTTGTATCGGGCACGGGCGATGACAATCCAGCGCATGGTGCGCCTGTCGAAAACCTGTTTGCCATTCGCGAATCCGGCGGGCGTCACTTCGCCTTTGCCGGGCATCTTGATGTCGTACCGCCGGGCGCTGGCTGGGCAAGCGACCCTTTCGTTCCGCAAATAAAGGGCGATTTGCTCCACGGGCGCGGTGCAGTCGATATGAAGGGCAGCATCGCCGCATTCGTCGCAGCATTGCATGAGATCCCCGCTGGCGCAGGGACAATCAGCCTGATCATTACGGGTGATGAAGAAGGGCCAGCGATTTACGGCACCCGCGCCTTAATCGATCATATGCAAGCACTCGGCACGATCCCTGATGCCTGTCTTGTCGGCGAACCCACCAGCGTGAACCGGCTTGGCGACATGATGAAAATCGGACGCCGCGGTTCGGTTAACATGTGGATTTCGGTTGCAGGAACGCAGGGCCATGTCGCCTATCCGCATTTGGCCGATAACCCCATCCCAAAGCTCGTGGCGATATTGTCGGAGATCGAAGCGATTACGCTCGACGCGGGCACCGACTGGTTTCAGCCAAGCAATATTGAGATCACGGACCTGGCTGTCGGCAACAAAGCGACCAACGTCATTCCGGCAAAGGCAGAAGCCAGATTGTCGATCCGGTTCAACGACCTGCAAAGCGGCGAGGCGCTTGTTGCGCGGATGCAAGAGCTTGTCGAAAAGGGCGGCGGCAAGCTGACCGCCATGATTTCGGGCGAAGCGTTCCTGACCCCGCCGGGCGAACTGTCGGCGGCCATTTCGGAAGCTGTTGAGGGCGTTATGGGCATAAAGCCCGAACCATCGACCACGGGCGGGACTTCCGATGCGCGGTTCCTGACGAAAATCTGTCCCGTCGTTGAATTCGGGCTATGCAACGCAACAATGCATAAGTTGGACGAAGCGGTGGCCATTGCGGACCTCACCGCGCTCACGGAAATATACCGGCGCGTCGCGATCCGGATGCTGGGCAGCTAGGGTCAGGACCTAGCTTTTCAGCATAATATACAGCGCGCCTGCCCCGCCATGCCGGGGGTGCGCGTTGCGGACCGCAGAGATACTCCGCGCGTGGCGTGACGCCGCCAGCCAATCGCGGACAACGGCGGCAATCGCGCCCCTGCCCTGCCCACTCGCGCGATCATGCGCGCGTTGCTTGCCAGTCACCAAAAGGACGACCTTCATCCTTTGCGCTATCGCCTGTTCAAGCGCGCCGTCGAGCCGCGCATAGGCACCCGACAATGACGCGTCGTGCAAATCCACGCTGACATCGGGCATGATGCTGCCGCGCGTGATCCGTCGGTCCCAATGGCCATCCAGATTATGCGGGACGGGCGCAATCTTGCTGTGCGGTGCGGCAACAATCTTCGCAGCTTCGATACGTATCGGCTTCGGCTTGGCATTCAGATGCTTGGCCAAGAGCGCTTTGTCCGACGCCGCCGCGACCACGGGCTGCGCCTTTGGCTTGGTTGCATGTATCGGGCTGACCGTGGCGACAACTTTCCCCCACAGTGCCTTTTCATTGCTATCCAAATGCCGCGCCATGGCGAACCTATAGCCCGAGCCGGGTGACTGCCGCCTTCGGTAAGAAAATCAGCGCCGCGCCGCGTGCCGCCATACCGCCAGCGATCGCACGTGCCCGGTCACCGGCACCCCAAAATGTATCAATCCGGTTTGCGCCCTTGATCGCGCCGCCGGTATCTTGGGCCACCCAAATGCCGTTGGGTTCGGCACGGTCCATCGACAGCCACAATGGCGCACCGAGCGGGATAAACTTGACGTCCACCGCAACGCTTGCCTCGCCCACGACAGGATAGCCCATTGCGCCAAGCGGCCCAGCGCCGGTCAATTCGCGGAAAAACACAAAGCTTTTATTTTCCTGCATGACTTTGCGGCCTTCTTCAGGATTGGCGCGCAAATAAGCGACAATGCCCTGCATCGAACCATCGGTGATGAGGCCGCGATCTTTCATCAACCGGCCAATGCCGGTGTAGCCACGCCCGTTTTGGCTTTCATAGCCAATACGCATCACGCCGCCATCGGGGAGTCGGAGCCGTCCGGACCCCTGAATTTGCAAGAAGAAGAATTCGATCGCATCATTTGCATATGCGATTTCAAGGCCGCGACCTGTCAAAGAGCCGCCTTCAATCGCGGCGCGATCGTCATATTGCACCAACTTGTTGCCACTGACTTTACCGCGGATATTCTTACCCTTTAAATCATCGGAAAACAGCCCGAGGTCGACATCAATCAGGTCAGATGGCCGTTTATAAATAGGCACTTCACAACCGACCTGCCGCGTGCGGCAACCTGCGATCTCGGGTTCATAATAGCCTGTGGCGAACGCTTTGCCATCACCGACTTGCACCGCGTCCATATACGCCGCGAAGAAGGATATCGCGTCACCCGTCCATGTTTTTACAGCGTCGCAGGCGGGAACCCAGTCGGCACCTTGGGTAAGGCCGCTGTTGTCAGTGCGCCGAACGAGGCCAGGGCAGCTGGTGCGGAAACTATCCATGGCCAGCGTTGCCTTGCGGGCATCGACTTGCAGTGATCCAATTTCTGGCCCACGCACAACGCCTAAGCTCGCCGCCGTCGAACCGTCGCCAGTCGGGACGGGCGCAGCAAGCGTTGCCTCGGGCGTGGATGGAATAGGTTTGGCGGCCTTTTCCGGCAAACGGGTGTCAGGCGATGGCCGTGATGCACCCGTCGATGCGGTCGTCACCCCATTGGGAATGACGCCGCCCGAACAAGCGGACAGGGTAAGAGCGGATAAACCTAAAGCAAAAAGGGCGCGTTTCATCGCCCGGGTGAATCAGACCGAGTCGGTTTCGTCAAGCTTCCAGTTGCGGCCACCTGACTTAACATCGCGCATGAACGTCCAAATATCATGCGTTTCAACAGCGTCGGTCATCGAACCGCCAATAATGTTTCCATCGGCATCCTTCACCATCGCGGCGATGTCGGCGTCAAACCGAACGGTAACACGCGCCATTGGATGGTCGTAGCTGGCATCGACAACACGCACTTCGTCGATCCGCACCAAGCGATTGGCCAATGTCTCACCGCGCGCCTCGCGACCATCAATAGCCTCGGCAAAGCTATCAAATACATCATCGTCGCACAGGAAACGCAGCGCTTCCTTGTCACCACGCCAATAGGCTTCAAGCACCATTTTATAGGCGGTTTTAGACCCTTCTACGAACAGCCCGAGGTCAAAGCTCCGGTCCGCATTGGCAATTGCCTTGATGCCGCTTTGCGCAGCCATGTCGACATTTGAAATTTCGTTCGCCAGAATGGCCACTGCGGCATCACTACCTGCCGCAGGTTGGCGCAGCATAGGCTGGGCAGTCGTTTCAATCGGACGGCGCGCAACGGGTTCCTGTTCGTGACCCGTGCGTTTACCAAGCACCGAATAAAGCCGAAGGCCAAGGAACGCTGCAACAAGAGCAAGCAATACAATAGTGAACGTCACAACGCCTCCATGCGCCAAATAAGTCCGGCATATAATTTCGATGGTATGGAATATCTCCCATCCAGATCCGCCTCAATACCATATAAGCACTAATGCCGAGGGTTCAAAGGGCTTTACCCAAAGAAAAGTGCGGCTTGCCGCATGTGCAACAATGATTGCCCTTTGCCGGTCACCCTGCTAGGCGCGACGGCCATGAGGGGGCGCGATTTGGCGTCCATGACAATCAATAGGAAAGCACGACATCACATGGCTGACGAAGCAGGCACCATCGTTTCCGAAAATGTAAAAGCCAATGGCGCAGATACCGCACCTGCAGTGGGTATGTTGAACCAGTATATCAAGGACTTGTCGGTAGAAAACCCACATGCTCCGCACAGCTTTAACTGGGAAGTGACCCCGCAAATCGACGTCCAAGTGAACATTCTGGCCAATGCCATCACCGATGAAGTGCACGAAATCACCTTGAAACTCGCGGTCAAAGCCGAAAGCGAAAATGGCGTCCATTTCTCGGTCGAGCTCGAGTACGGCACGCTATTTGGCCTGCGCAACGTCACCGACGAGCAAGCGCACCCGTTCCTTTTCGGTGAAGCGCCGCGTTTGATGTTCCCATTTGCACGCCGGATTGTTTCCGATGCCGTTCGCGATGCAGGCTATCCGCCGCTCGTTCTCGAACCGATCGATTTCAACGCACTTTATATCCAGCAGCTTACGCAAGCACAGCAGATGGCAGAAACGCAGCCTGCAGGCGAAGCCTGAAGCTGAAGGCACCAGGTGAACATATGAGCCTGGTTCGAAACAGCATTACCATTGGGGGGCTGACTTTGGTCAGCCGCGTCCTTGGCCTTGTGCGCGATATGTTGATGGCGCGCTATGTCGGTGCAGGCCTTGCGTCCGACGCGTTTCTGATTGCGTGGCGGCTGCCCAACCTGTTTCGTGCCTTGTTCGCTGAAGGCGCATTTGCTGCGGTTTTTGTCCCTCTGTTCAACAAGAAAATGACCGAGGCGGAACGCGAAAAAGCACAATCGGGCCTCACCTCCGCGCGCACCTTCGCGAGCCAAGTGCTGTCGGTGCTTTTCCCATTTCTGGTGCTGTTCACGGGCGTGATGATGCTGGCAGCGGGTCCCGTTGTATGGGCCATGACCGGCGGCTTCCCCGATGGCGGGCCGGAGAAATTTGCGCTCGCACGCCATCTGACAATTATCACATTTCCCTATCTCGCGCTCATCTCGCTGGTGTCGCTGCTGGGCGGCATATTGAATTCGCTGAACCGTTTCTGGGTCAATGCCGCCGCGCCGATATTGCTGAATATCTGCATGATTATCGCGCTGATCTTCTTTCGTGGTGACAGCGAAGTTGAAACGGCGGTTACCCAAGCCATTGCCGTTACCGTGTCCGGCGCGCTCCAATTGCTGTGGCTAATGTGGGCATGCCACCGCGCAGGGGCCAGCCTGAAGCTTGCACTGCCGCGCCTAACGCCCGACGTAAAATTGATGCTCGCATTGATTGCGCCGGCAGCGATTGGCCAAGGCGCCATTCAATTCAACCTTCTTATCTCAACGTCGCTCGCGGCGCGGTTCTTGCCAGAAGGGTCGGTATCATGGCTCTATTATGCAGACCGTTTGAACCAGCTGCCATTGGGATTGATTGGCATCGCAATTGGTACCGCGATCCTGCCTGCGCTTTCGCGGCAAATAGCCGGAGCCGATAGCAAGGCAGCGTCCGATACGCAGAATCGTGCTGTCGAACTGGCATTGTTCTTTGCCATGCCTGCGACGGCGGCTCTGATCGTTTCGGCGATACCAATCATCCATGGCATATTTGAACATGGCGCGTTCACGGCCGCTGACACGCGGGGGACCGCCGCTGTCCTGATGGCTTTCTCCGCCGGCGTTCCGGCTTATGTGCTGATCAAGGTGCTGACGCCGGGATTTTACGCGCGCAGCGACACCAAAACGCCGCTGCGGTTGGCTTTGTGGTCGATGTTGGTGAACCTTATCGGTAACCTCATTCTTATTTGGCCGCTGGCACATATCGGCGTTGGCGTTGCGACTGCGATATCGGCTTGGGTCAATGTTGCGTTGCTGTGGTTCACCTTGCGCAAACGCGGGCATATCGCGGTCGATGCGCGGCTCAAGCAAAAGGCGTGGCGCATTGTTCTGGCTGCCGCATTGATGGGTGTCGCGTTGTTTTTCGGTAATGAAATCATTGAAGACCAATTGGGCACGGGATTGTGGCGTCGCATCGCGGTGCTGTCGGTTCTCGTCAGCGCTGGCGGCGCTGTATATGCGCTGGCCATATTGCTTTTCGGCGCTTACCGCATTCAAGAATTAAAATCCCTGTTCCGCAGGCGTGCAGCGTCGCCCGCGGCCAATATAAGCGAGTAATCATCATGCGCGTCGTTTCTGGCATTCAACCCACCGGCAATCTGCACTTGGGCAATTATCTGGGCGCGATCCGCAATTGGGTAAAAATGCAGGATGAAATGGAATGCCTGTATTTCCTTGCCGATTTGCACGCGATTTCCATGCCGCATGATCCGGCCGAATTGACGGCGAACACGCGCGAGATGGCCGCGGCCTTGCTCGCGTGCGGATTGGACACCGACAAGGCGATATTGTTTAACCAAGCGCAGGTCCCTGCCCATGCGGAGCTTCAGTGGTTGCTCACCGGCACAGCGCGCATGGGTTGGCTGAACCGGATGACGCAGTTCAAGGACAAATCGGGCAAGAACCGCGAAGGCGCGAGCATCGCGCTGTTCACTTACCCCGTGCTTCAGGCCGCAGATGTCTTATTGTATCAGGCGACGCATGTTCCGGTCGGCGAAGATCAAAAGCAGCATTTGGAACTGGCGCGCGACATTGCCCAGAAATTCAACACAGACTTCGGAAACGGCACCGATATCTTCACCTTGCCCGATCCCATCATTCCCAAAGAAACCGCGCGCATCATGTCGCTGCGCGACGGCAGTTCAAAAATGTCGAAGTCGGATCCAAGCGATATGAGCCGGATTAACCTGATCGACGATGCCGACACCATCTTGAGCAAAATCAAGAAGGCGAAGACAGATCCGGAACCACTTCCGTCTGAGCCTGCGGGCCTTGAAGGCCGCCCCGAAGCGAAAAATCTTGTCGGCATTTATGCCGCCTTTGCCGAAGAGACCACCGAGGCAACCCTATCGCGTTTCGGCGGTCAGGGTTTTGGCGCATTCAAACCGGCATTGGCCGAAATCGTCATTGAACATCTGCGCCCCATTTCCGAGCGCTTCGCGGTTCTGAAGGATGATCATGAGCAAATAGACGCGGCGCTTGCCAAGGGGGCAGCGAAAGCGCGTGAACTTGGCGGACCAACGTTGAAGGCAGCTTATGCTGCGCTGGGTCTCCTTCGCTAAATTGTGCTGTGGTATCGTTCAACCACAGTTCAGCGAAACTATCCTAAACAAAACACGTTATGCTATAGACGGCACTCGGTCGCTGCTTTGAGGATTTGAAAATGATGAAGAAGGTCGCAACTTTTCTCGCCCCAATAGCATTGCTGGCACTTAGTGCCTGCGCAACGCCGTTTAACGCCGATGTCTCGCGGTTTCAGGAATTGCCCGCGCCGCAGGGCCAGACCTTTGTTATCCGCGCGGCCAACCCGGACAATGCAGGCGGCATTGAATTTGGCCAATATGCGGCTTTGGTTGCAAGCGAGCTTCAGGAAATTGGTTATGTGCCCGCGTCGGGCGCAAATGCCGATATGACCGTCTCGCTCGATTATGCGGTCGATCAGGGCAAGGAACGCAATGTCGTTCGCCAAGATCCGTTTTATGATCCCTATTGGGGCTTTGGCAGCTTTTACCGGCCCTATGTCGTGCGCACCCGTCGCGGCGCGCGTTACGTCGTCGGCTATTATGATCCATTCCTGTATAGCGGCTTCAACCGCCCCTATGAAATCGACAGCTTCACGGTATTCACCGCCAATCTCGATATGAAGATTGACCGTAACGGCGACGGCAAGCGCTTGTTTGAAGGCAAGGCGGAAGCCAAGTCACGGTCAAACAAGCTGCCTTATCTCGTGCCAAATCTGGTTGAGGCGATGTTTACGGGATTCCCCGGCAATGGCGGCGAAACAGTCCGTATCTCGGTTGCGCCAGAGGAAAAGCGCTAATCCGCTCAGCTAAGATTGCGGATCAGACCCCGCAACTCAGCTCGGTTTGGCCATAGGCCGTGCCCTCACCGCGCGTACCAGATATGCCGGCGTACAGTTCCGTTGCCCTGAATATGCCATCGGGCCCGATGTTAAATCCATTGTCGCGAAAAACGGCGATGACCTTGGCGGGCGGGTCCGCGAAATATAGCGACTGCGATTCATAATGCTGACCAAGCGCCGTGAGCGACAATCCATCAAATGAACGGCGCAGGCGCGCATAGCTGCTTTTGCCTTCGACCTTGGCATAGGCTTTTTCGCGTGCAGCCTCGTTAGCATATTCTTTGGCTTCCAATGCTTGCCATTGCGCCCGAAGCCGCGCGCCAATTTTGGTAAATTCCGCGCCAATCTCACCACTGAAGGCACATGTTTGCGGATTGAAGCCAATGGCAATCGGTTTACCCCCCAAGCGCGCCAATATGGATTTTCCGTCGGCCAGATAGCCATAGCGATTATCGGGAAGCTTCACCTCAATGAAGTTGTCGGCGGTAAGGCCAACCAATTTTAGCGTGGTGTCCACGCGCACACGATCAATCAGCGCGCTGTCCGACGCCGTCGTCGCCCACACATCAACGGGCGCATCGACGACCCATGATTGATCGTTCAACAAGCTGACAAGCTCGGGTGGTTTCGAGGGTGAAAGATTGACCATCGCGATGAAGCCATTGCCGTCGCTCAATGCAATCCAACCATCACCGGGCGCTGAACCCGGCTGAACAACGCCCGTCACTTGCGACCCGCGCGGCAGCTTGCCCAATATCACGCTGTCGGCAGTGCTCGGCTTGTCGCGAATATTCGCTTCGGTCATTGTGAAGAAAATCTGGGCTTCGGCCGTCGCGCTTGTGCTCTGATCGGCCGTTGGCGTTACCGAACCGTTCTGCATGTCATCAAGGACGAACAGCCAAAAATACAAACCCACGAAAACCAGCAGAATAATAAGCGCCGCAAAAGGCATCGCCCGTGAACGTTTAGGGGCAGCCCGGGACACAGGTCGCGCTTTCAGCGCAGCGCCGCAATGGCCACAAAATAGTGCGCGAACCGCATTTGCCGACCCGCATGACGCACAAGATTGTCCCATCGCATCCCTTCCGATTCCCTATCAGTGGATAGGCTCTGGAAAGGATGTTGAAAAGGGGTGGATTACGCTTCGAGCTGACGGAGCAGCGCGCGGACATCATTGTCCATATCGCTGTCCTGCTGGCGCAAGCCTTCGACCAAGCGCACCGCGTGAATTACCGTCGAATGGTCACGTCCGCCAAATTTGCGTCCGATTTCCGGATAGCTGCGCGGTGTCATGACCTTGGCGAGATACATGGCGACCTGACGCGGGCGGACAACGGCGCGCGCACGGCGCTTCGATGACATTTCGCTCCGGTCGATTCGATAATATTCGCACACCGCACGCTGGATTTCGTCGATCGTGATACGGCGGCGGCAAGCGCTCAAAATATCTTTCAACTGCTCTTCCGCCAAGGTCCGGGTCACTGGCTTGCCGGTCAGCTGGGCATATGCCAGTAACTTGTTCAAGCCACCTTCGAGTTCGCGGACATTGCGGCTGATGGTGCGGGCCAGAAATTCGATCACATCTTCACCAACGTGCGCTTCGGGCATGTTGGCAAGGCGTTGTTCGAGAATGAGGCGGCGCAGTTCAAGGTCCGCTGGTTGAATGTCCGCGACCAGACCCATCGACAGACGCGACAGGATACGCTGATCCACGCCGTCAAGCGCTTGCGGTGCGCGGTCGGCAGCAACGACGAGGCGTTTGCCCGCACCGATGATGGCATCGATGGTGTGGAGGAACTCTTCCTGCGTCGATACCTTGCCGATGATGAACTGAATATCGTCAATCAACAGGACATCGACGGCACGCAAGCGCGCCTTGAATTCCATGACTTCCTTGCGCCGCATCGCGGTCACAAATTCCATCATGAACTTTTCCGCAGACATATAAATGATCTGCGCGTCGGGGTTCACTTCGGCATAAGCATGCCCGATGGCATGCATCAGGTGGGTTTTACCCTGACCCGTTGCCGCTTGAAGATAAAGGGGATTGAAAAGCGGCTTGTCTTTCGACGCCACGCGTTCTGCAGCGCTGAGCGCGAGAACATTGGTTTGACCTTTAACGAAATTCGCAAACGTCATCCGCGGATCAAGTGCCGAACGTGGCGGCAGAGCATCATTCGCTTCTTGCGCAACAATGCGTTCGGCGTTTGTCGATGCACGGAGCAATTCGACGCGCGGTGCACCGGGGCGTGTGCGAATTTTCAGCTGCTTCACGCTTTTATTGGTGCTCGACCAAGCCAAACGCAGGCGATCGGCATAATGATCCGAAACCCAGCTTGCCGAAAAATCGGAGGGCAAAAGAAGTTCGAGCGTACCCGTCAGGTCACAAAAGTCGCCAAGGGTGATAGAGCGAATCCATTGGCCATATATTTGCGCGCCCAAATCGCGACGCAAGCCAGATGAGATTGTCTGCCAATCGCCATCAAAACGGGATTTCAACGTCAGGCCGGCATTTTCGCCATGTGGTTGATCTAATGTCATCTGCGATACTGCTTTATTTTCGGCCAACGTGCCTGCCCCCAATTTTCCACCCCATCCAGATCAACACAACCGCGCGCTATCTGCCCACATGCGAAGCACACAGACAGTCACTGTGCATTTGTTGCCAAATGCAGCAGTCTCGATGTCCGATTCTCCATGTGAGGCACTGCCAGACTGTCGTCATGCATTGCTGGAAACAGTTTCTTAGACCGCTCGAAACGAGTCGATCAAGTGCAGCGCTGCAAAAAAACTGAAATAAATGGCATTGACTCGGCGACAGCCAAGCAAATGCGTTATTTAATTTGTAAGCACTTAATTTTGCTCACTTTTTTGCAAAAACCCCTGTGGATATCTTCCGAATCGCGGGAAATCCGTCGCCTTTGCCTTTGTGACAGCGGGCAATAAAAAACCCGCCGGGAAAACGGCGGGTTTCAAATTTTAAGACTGGACCAGCCAGCCTGTAGAACATGGGTTAGGCGAGACCGCCAACCGCCTTTGTGAGGCGACCAAATTTGCGCGATGCTGTGTTCTTATGCAGAACGCCCTTGGATACGCCACGTGCCAGTTCAGGCTGTGCAGCAGCGAGTGCAGCAGCGGCTGCCGACTTGTCACCGAGTTCAATCGCCGATTCGACCTTTTTGATAAAGGTACGGATGCGGCTGACGCGTGCGCCATTGACTTCGGTGCGACGCGCATTGCGACGGATACGCTTTTTTGCTTGCGGCGTATTGGCCATTTTTATCCTCGAATTTCGATATTTGCGGAGACGTCTTTATGAAACACGTCCGTTGAAGGTGCGGCCCTTAACCCTGCCTAACAGATTCGTCAACCTCGAAATACCGCACTATCGCTGACATTTCGCGCAGTAAAAGGTCGAGCGCCCCGAATCAACGCGCCGTTGAACAAGCGCGCCGCAACCGCAGTCCTGCCCTTCGCGGCCATAGACGCGCCAATCCTTGGCAAAGTAGCCAAGTTCTCCGTCGGGTGCGGCAAAGTCACGCAAGGTCGATCCGCCAGCCGCGATCGCCGCCGTCAGCACCTCTTTGATTGCCACAACGAGCCGCACTAGCCGCGGCTTGCTAATCGAGTTGGCGGGTGCCCGCGGATCAATGCCGGCCATGTGCAGCGCCTCACACACATAGATATTGCCCAAGCCCGCGACGATATTCTGGTTAAGCAACATCGCCTTAATAGGGGCCTTACGGTCGTGCAGCGCATCGCGCAGCACAGTTGCATCAAATGCCGGCGACAAAGGCTCCGGACCCATTTTTTCAAAAAAGCGATAGCTGTCCAATTTGTCCGAATCGATAATATCGAGCGAACCAAAGCGGCGGTGGTCGTTCAAAGCCACAACCCGGCCGCTGGCTGTTTCCAGAATGAAGTGATCGTGCTTTTCAATTTCCGCAGGGTCAACGCGCCATCGTCCGGACATGCCCAAATGGAATATCAGCGTATCCTCACGATCGGTATGGATAAGGCCATATTTCGCGCGCCGCCCGAGCGTTTCGATTCGCGCGCCCGTCAGGCGCTGACGCAGATCAACCGGTATGGGCCAGCGCAAGTCCGCACGGCGCGGTTCCGCGCGGACGATCATCTCGCCTTCAAGCACCGAACGCAGGCCGGCGACTGTGGTTTCCACTTCAGGTAATTCTGGCATATCGTTTTGCTAGTCTCAGCGGGCAGTCTTGGCCAGATGATATTACTACGACCGATATCCAACGATAAATGTTACAAGGCAGGCCAACGCAAGAGAAGCAGTAGACCACGCTTTGCCTTAGAACAAAAATAGAACAAAACACTTTCCTACAGCACCTGAGATAGTGGACATTAGATGAGCCAATTGTGGCCGTAGGAGAATAATTTATGAGTAACTTCCAAGAACCAGATAATGTTTCCGAGTTCGAACCGATCCGGAATGAGTTCGGGCAAGCGATGTTTGGATCGAATTGGCTTGAATTCGCTAACTACCGCGATGGTAATATCGATCTGCCTCCATACATGCTGGACCGCAACGCGATGACATGTCCCATAGGAAATACGTGCTCGATGGTGCCAGGGACAAACGGGATGTATGTTCGGAGTGACTCGGACAATAAAATATATTTCTCTATTGAAGGATATAGACGCTTCAAGGAAGGGTCGGATACAGATAAAGCGGCAGTAGCAAAAGACCTTTTGAAAATAGTTGGGGGTTCATTAGGAGGAATGGCACCCGGCGTTGTGGGGCTAATTGCTCAAGCTTTAGAAATTGGCTCGTACGCAATTGATTGCTGGCTAAAAGATAACTGTTAAAACTAGCGCCGGAGCGGTTTCAACCGCTCCGGTTATTAGATGAGGCTCTTGCATGTCATACAAATTCAGGCTGATTGTTTCACTGATTGGCTTGCTGCTAATCGGTGCAGCGCAATTAATACCGAGCGATGGCGCTATGCGCGATTCGACCGTCGTCATATGGGTTGCTGCCTTGACGATAACGGCGTGCTGGTCCGCATGGAAGTTATTCACGGCCCGTCAGTCGCCTTAGTCCGTCTTACCGAAACGATAAATTCTGCGACCAGTTTTGAATAACAGAATAGCTGCAGCATTTAGGTGCGAATCCGCTAGCGACCCTCCCCGTAGTTAGCTACAGCATCGACGATGAATGATACGGTATCCTTTGGCTATGAACAGGTTAGCCCTGAAGAAAAGACAAAACGCGTAGGCGGCGTCTTTTCCAATGTCGCGCGCAAATATGACATCATGAACGATGCGATGTCCGGCGGCATGCACCGGTTGTGGAAAGACACCTTTGTCCGCCGGGTAAAGCCGCGCGAAGGTGAAGATATCCTCGATATGGCGGGCGGAACGGGCGACATCGCATTTCGCATGGAAAAATCAGGCGCGCAGGTCACCGTATCCGACATCAATGAAGACATGTTGGACGTCGGTATGGAGCGCGCGATGAAACGCGGGATCGACAGCCTGATCTGGTCCCCGCAAAATGCCGAAACACTCAGCTTCCCCGATGCGCATTTTGATGCCTACACAATTGCTTTTGGCATCCGCAACGTCACCGACATTCCCAAGGCACTGCGCGAGGCACATCGCGTGCTGCGTTATGGTGGCCGCTTCTTCTGTCTCGAATTTTCGACGGTTGAATGGCCTGGCCTTGCGCAAATTTACGACGTCTATTCGGACAAGCTTGTCCCTAAGCTTGGCAAAGCGATCGCGGGTGATGAGGACAGCTATCGATACCTCGTCGAATCGATCCGCCGTTTCCCCGACATGCAAAACTTTAAGCGCATGATTGGCGAAGCAGGCTTTGTGCAAACGAAGGTAGAACCCATTTTGGGCGGACTTGTAGCCATTCACAGCGGCTGGAAGGTTTAACTTCCGCGCCGATGACCCGTCCTGCAACCCATATTTTCCGTTTGCTCAAATGGGGCCGCATTCTTGCGCGGCACGGCGCGCTGCGCGCGATCGAAGCTGACCGGAACACGCCGCCGCAAGTTAAACGCCTTTGCCGTATCGCGCGCATCGGAACGCGTCAGCCCAAGGTGCCTGATTATGCCGGCGCCTTTCGCGCCATTGGCCCTGCGGCCATCAAGCTTGGGCAAACGCTGGCTACCCGTCCAGACATTATTGGTGAGGAAGCGGCCCGCAATCTGCTGTCGCTTCAGGATCAGCTGCCGCCCGCGCCGTTCGATCTGGTTTACGCACAGATCGACAGCAGCTTGAATAAGCCCGCTGCAGAGCTGTTTGAATATATCGACCCCATACCGGTAGGCGCAGCCTCCATCGCGCAGGTGCACCGGGCACGCACAACCGAGGGCAAAGACGTCGCTGTCAAAGTCCTTCGTCCGGGCATTCGCGAACAATTTGCGCGCGATATCGAAACCTATGAATGGGCCGCGGCACATCTGGAAGCATTGGGCGGCGAAGCTGCACGCTTGCGACCGCAGCTTGTCATTGCAAACCTGAAACGCTGGACCTTGCGCGAACTCGATTTGCGCCGCGAAGCTGCGAGCGCGTCAGAGCTCAAAGACGCCATGGTCGCCGTGGACGGCTATATGATCCCCGCCATTGACTGGGACCGGACGTCTGGCCGCGTGCTCACGCTGGAATGGGTCGATGGTGTTAAGATTGCCGATATCGATGCGTTAAAAGCCGCTGGCCACGATCTGAACAAAATGGCCGAAAAGCTCGTGCTCACATTTTTGCGGCAGGCGATTTCGGAAGGCTTCTTCCACGCCGACATGCATCAGGGCAATTTGTTCGTTCAGGCAGATGGCACGATTGTCGCCATCGATTTCGGCATCATGGGCCGCATCAACCGGCAGGCGCGTTTCTGGCTTGCGGAAATCCTCTACGGATTGACCACCGGCAATTACAAGCGCGTCGCCGAAATCCATTTCGAAGCGCAATATGTGCCGAGCTACCATAATGTCGATGAATTCGCGACCGCCCTGCGCGCCGTTGGCGAGCCGACACGCGGCAAGCCCGTGAGCGAATTGTCGGTCGGGCAAATGCTCGACAGCCTATTCGCCATCACCCGCGACTTTGACATGCAAACGCAGCCGCATTTGCTGTTGTTGCAAAAGACGATGGTCATGGTCGAAGGCATCGCGACCTCGCTGAACCCAAGTATCAATATGTGGGATGTTGCCGCACCCTATGTGCGCGAATGGATTCGCGGCGAGCTTGGTCCGGAAGCCATGCTCGCCGACGGTATTCGCAAGCAAGCCGAAACCTTGCAGATGATACCCGACCTCATCCGCCGCTTGGACGAACAGCTTCCCCGCAAAGGCGGCGCGCCGGAACCACCCCCGCTTCCGCCAGTGCAGCTGATTTGGGAACGAAAGGGCAAAAGCAATGGCTGGCGCTACATGATAGTGGCCATACTGGCAGGCGCCATTGGCGCTGCGGGCATGTGGGCAGCGGGATTGAGCTGATGACTGAAAAACGCGTCCTCCTGATCGTTAGTGGCGGAATCGCCGCTTACAAAGCGCTTGAACTTGTGCGCTTGCTGAAGCGTCAGGGTGTTGCCGTACGCGCGGTGATGACGAAAAGTGCGGCCGAATTTGTCACGCCGCTTTCGATGGGCGTCATGACCGAAGACCAAGTATATGGCGATATGTTCGACCTGAAGGAAGAACGCGAAATCGGGCATATTCAGTTGAGCCGTCAGGCCGACCTTGTGGTGATTTGTCCGGCCACTGCCAATATCCTTGCCAAGATGGCCGCTGGCATCGCTGATGATTTGGCCACAACTATTCTGCTCGCGACGGACAAACCCGTTCTGGCGGTTCCGGCAATGAATGTCCGCATGTGGAACCACCCCGCGACGCAGCGCAACTTGGCGCAACTGCGCGCCGATGGCGTGCACATCATGAACCCGGATGAAGGGGCCATGGCGTGCGGCGAATTCGGCCCGGGCCGCCTGCCCGAACCGCCGGCCGTTGCCGAACAGATTTGCAGCATGCTGGGCGTGCCCTTCAATACGCAACTGGCTTCGGGTCGTTCGCCGACCACCATGCCAAGCGCGACGCCGCTTACCGCGCAACCCGATTTTGCCGATGTCGAACATCGTCCGTTGTTTGGCAAACGCGTCCTTGTGACCGCCGGACCAACGCATGAGGCGATTGATCCCGTGCGCTACATCGCCAACCGCTCGTCGGGGCGTCAGGGTTTTGCCATTGCGGCGGCAGCGGCTGATTTGGGGGCCGAGGTTATACTGATAGCTGGCCCCGTGCATCTGCCAACGCCGCCCGGTGTCTTGCGCATTGATGTCGAAACCGCGCTGGAGATGCAGGCTGAGGTCGAAAACGCCCTGCCCGTCGACGCCGCAATCATGGTTGCCGCCGTCGCGGACTGGCGCGCCGCGCAAGCGCCGGACCAGAAAATCAAGAAAGATGGCAATGCTATTCCGCCGCTCGCACTGACCGAGAACCCTGACATCCTTGCAAGCCTCGCCATGCACAAACAGCGTCCGAAGCTGGTGATCGGCTTTGCCGCAGAAACCGAAAATATCATTGCCCATGCGCAGGCCAAACTTGCGAAGAAAGGCTGCGACTGGATTGTCGCCAATGATGTGTCCGGCGATGTCATGGGCGGCGAAAACAACGCCTTTCATATCGTAACCAAAGCAGGCGTTGATAGCTGGCTGGAAAGTCCCAAGGACGTTATCGCACGAAAATTGATGGAGAAGGTCGCCGATGAGCTCGCAAAAAGTTGAAGTGCGCGTCAAGCGCCTGAACCATGGCGCGGGCTTGGCTTTGCCTGCATATGCGACATCGGGCGCGGCCGGCATGGACATTTGCGCCGCCGAAAGCCTGAACCTGCGCGCTGGCAAGCGCCATGCCGTCGCAACCGGCTTCGCCTTTGCCATTCCCGACGGATATGAAGTGCAGGTGCGCCCGCGTTCGGGCCTTGCGCTGAAGCATGGGATCACCTGCCTTAATACGCCCGGAACCATCGACAGCGATTATCGCGGCGAAGTGAAGGTCATTCTGGCCAATTTGGGCGAAGATGATTTCATGATCAACAAAGGCGACCGGATTGCACAGATCGTGGTGGCACCTGTTACCCACGGTCATTTGGTCGAGGTGGATGACCTGGACGAAACCGTGCGCGGCGCTGGGGGTTTCGGCTCAACAGGCGTATGACGCTTAACGATCAACAGCTTGACCGTTACGCCCGCCACATTGTGTTGCGCGATATTGGCGGCGCGGGTCAAAGCAAATTATTGTCGAGCCATGTCCTGCTCATTGGCGCAGGCGGCATTGGCTGTCCGGCAATCCAATATCTTGCGGCAGCCGGCGTCGGAGCGATCAGCGTTGTCGATGATGATGTGGTGGCGCTGTCCAATCTCCAGCGTCAGATTTTGTACAGCGACCATGATATAGGCACCGCCAAGGTGGAAACCGCTGGCGCGGCAGCGGCGCGGCTAAACCCCGACATCACCTTCAACGCCCTTAAGCAGCGGATTGGCAAAGACACCCACGCCGACATATTGGCGGGCGTCGATTTGGTGATTGATGGCAGCGACAATTTTATGACGCGCCTGATCGTCAATGACCTGTGCCTTGCGGCCAAAGTGCCGTTGGTGAGCGCCGCGATTGGGCAGTTTCATGGGCAGATTGGCACATTCACCGGATGGCAGGCAGATGCGCCATGCTATCGCTGCTTCGTCGGTGATGCACACGACCCCGATAATTGCGACGATTGCGCCACACAAGGCGTTCTGGGCGCGATGTGCGGGCTTATGGGCAGCTTCGCAGCGATGGAGGCGATACGCGCGCTGACGGGCTTTGGAGAGCCGCAGCAGGGCAAGCTGCACCTGTTCGACGGACTGACCCCATCAATGCGGTCCATCAAATTGCCCAAAGACCCAGCCTGCTCCAGTTGCGGCGGCTTAACCTCCTAAAACTTCGTCCACCCATTTCGGAACAAGCTCAGTCGCCGGGCCATGGCGCGATTCCGTGAACCAAGAGCTGCCATGCGATGGTTCAAGGTTCAGTTCCAATGTGGCGATGCCGTTTTGACGCGCTTCACGCACAAGACCGGCGGCGGGATAGACTGCGCCTGACGTTCCGATGCTGACGAACAAATCAGCGCGGTTCAGTGCGTGGTAGATATCACCCATGCGGTAGGGCATTTCGCCGAACCAGACGATGTCCGGCCGCAATTGGCCAGATATGCCGCACGATGGACAGGCCGGTCGGTCAATCAATGTGCCACGCCAGCCGTGGCGTACATCACAAGCGGTGCACCACGCGTTCAAATGCTCCCCATGCATATGCAGCAAGCGTTTGGTCCCTGCCCGTTCGTGCAAATCGTCGACATTCTGTGTCACCAAAAGCAAATTGCCGCTCCATTCGGCATCGAGCCGCGCCAGTGCGTAATGCGCGGCATTTGGCTCCACCTGCTGAATACGTTCGCGGCGCATATCATAGAAACGCAGCACAAGGTCAGGGTCGCGGGCAAAGGCGTCCGGCGTGGCGACATCTTCAACCTTATGCTGTTCCCACAATCCACCCGCACTGCGAAACGTATCAATACCGCTCTCGGCGCTGACCCCTGCCCCTGTCAGAATGACGATGTTTTTGATTTGGCGATCCACATTTGCTCCTTCACCGACCCGCTGCCGCTAACGTCGTACACAGCACAACTTGTTTCGGCTCCCTAATATAGTAAGACCCTGAAACAATATCAGGGTGACGGTTATGAAAATAGGTATCATTGGCAGCGCGGGCCGCATGGGGCAGGCTTTGGTCGACGCCATTGCGGCGGATGGTCAGGTATATGCAGGCGGCGTCGACAAAGGCGATGATCTTGCCGCTTTGGTTGCGTCCAGTGATGTACTCGTCGATTTTTCCAGTCCGCACGCGATTGAGGCGAACCTTGATGCATGCGTTGCTGCGGGCAAACCGATCGTCATTGGCACCACCGGACTGGAGGAACGCCACCATTTCCTGATTGATGATGCAGCGCGCGACATTCCGATTTTGCAGACGGGCAACACCTCATTGGGGGTGACGATGCTTTCGGCGCTCGTACAGCAGGCGGCACGCCAATTGGGTGAAGATTGGGATATCGAAATATTGGAGATGCATCACCGGCATAAGGTCGATGCGCCGTCCGGCACCGCGCTACTGCTGGGCGAAGCCGCCGCCAGCGGACGCGGCATCGATCTAAAGCAACATAGCGACCGTGGCCGCGACGGCATCACCGGCGCGCGCAAAGCGAGGGACATTGGGTTTGCATCCTTACGCGGCGGTAGCGTCGCTGGTGACCATCATGTTATTTTCGCATCCGAACATGAACGGATCGAGCTGGTCCATCGCGCCGAAACCCGCGCGATATTCGCGCGCGGCGCGGTAAAAGCCGCTGTTTGGCTGACGCGGCAAAAAGCGGGCCGGTTCACGATGCAGGAAGTGCTTGGTCTTTGAAAAAGGCAGATATCTTCGAATTTTACCGCCGCCTTGCGGAGGCGAACCCTGCGCCGGAAACCGAGCTGGCCTATGGCAACGCCTATCAATTGCTTGTAGCCGTTACCTGCTCTGCCCAATCGACGGATGTCGGGGTGAACAAAGCCACCAAGGCATTGTTTGCGGAGGTCAAAACGCCCGCGCAGATGGTGGCGTTGGGACTTGATGGGCTGAAGGCGCATATCAAAACCATTGGGCTGTATAACAACAAAGCCAAAAACGTGATTGCCCTGTCCGAGATATTGGTCCGCGACCATGCAGGCGAAGTCCCTGCCGACCGCGACGCGCTTGAGGCGCTGCCCGGCGTTGGGCGTAAGACCGCAAATGTCGTGATGAATACCGCCTTCGGCGCAGAGACCTTTGCCGTCGATACGCATATCTTCCGTGTCGGCAACCGGACCGGAATCGCACCGGGCAAAACCGTGCTGGCCGTGGAAAAGGCGCTCGATAAAAAGACGCCACAACCGTTTCGTGTTGGCGCCCATCATTGGCTGATCCTGCACGGTCGATATATCTGCAAAGCGCGCACGCCGGAGTGTTGGCGCTGTCCGGTCGCAGACCTGTGCCGCTTCAAACCCAAAACGCTGCCGCCCAAAATCAAGTCAGCTAAAGTTCAGACTGACCCCGTTAAACCGGCCGCGTAACATTGGAGAGCAATTATGCGTAAAATGCTGTTGATCATTCCTGCTGTGGCGTTGCTTTCGGGCGGCGGCGCGATTGCGCTTTCCTGGGATAAAGCGCCCGAACCCGTCAGAGCGGTCGGCGAGCCAAAAAACTGCGTCACGATATCGCAGATACGGTCAACGAAAGTCATCGATAGCCGCAATATCGATTTCCGCATGGTAGGCGGCAAGACCTATCGCAACACCCTGCGACAAAGCTGCCCCGGTTTGAAATTCGAGGAGCGTTTTTCCTACCGCTCGTCGATCAACCAATTGTGCAGCGTCGATATTGTGCACGTTTTGCACGACCAGGGCGGCCGACTATATGAAGGCGCCGGATGCGGTCTTGGCACGTTTCAGCAGATAGAGAAGCTTAGCGGCAAATAGCGGCTGATGTCCGGCACGCCGTCGGGGGGAAGTGATACTCTCGCTGTTCGTCATCCTGAACTTGTTTCAGGATCTTAATAACGACCCAGCTAGGAAGTAAGATCCTGAAACAAGTTCAGGATGACAGGACGGAAAAGTTTATCGTAAGACTGAAGCCCTACTTCCCTGTCCAATTCCCGGGCCGCTTTTCGACAAACGCGGCCATGCCCTCTTTCTGATCTTCGGTGCCGAACAGACCGTGAAACAATCGGCGTTCGAATACGACACCTTGCTGCAATGTTGTTTCAAACGCGGCGTTGACCATTTCCTTGCATGCCAGCGCAGCCAAGGGCGCCATGGCGGCGATGGCTGTCGCAGTTTTGATGGCTTCGTCGACAAGCTCTGCGGCGGGAACAACCTTTGCGACCAACCCAGAACGTTCGGCCTCATGGGCGTCCATCATGCGGCCCGTCAGGCACATTTCCATCGCCTTTGCCTTGCCAATCGCGCGTGTCAGCCGCTGCGAACCGCCCATGCCGGGGGTAACCGCAAGTTTGATTTCCGGTTGCCCGAATTTTGCATTGTCGCCGGCAATGATAAAGTCGGCCATCATGGCAAGCTCGCATCCGCCGCCAAGCGCAAAGCCGTTCACGGCCGCAATCCATGGCTTGCGTGTCGCGGTCACGCGGTCATAGCCGGCGAAAAAGTTGTTGCCATACATGTCCGCAAAGGACTGGCTTTGCATTTCCTTAATGTCCGCGCCCGCAGCAAATGCCTTTTCACTGCCGGTCAGCACGGCACAACGTTGGCTGTCATCGGCATCGAAAGCCGCAAATGCAGCAATGAGGTCCGCCAGCACTTGGCTGTTCAACGCGTTCAACGCTTGCGGGCGGTTGAGCGTGATGAGCGTCACCGCACCGCGTTGTTCGACCAATATCGTTTCGTAGCTCATAGCGGCTTCCATTCTTCTTGTGCGGGTAATGGGGCAAAGATCGCATCGATCAGTGCGTCCGTAACGCCTTCGGCTGTCGCGGGATCCCATTTAGGGGCATTGTCTTTATCCACGATCACGGCCCGCACGCCTTCAGCAAAGTCTGGGCGCACAATCACGCGGCTGGCGATACGATATTCCATGGCCATGTTATCGGCAAAGTCAGTGAGCTTGCTGCTCTCGGCCAATTGGCGCAGTGCAACTTTACAGGTTTGCGGGCTTTTGGTCCGCAAAGTCGCCAGCTCTTTCATGGCCCATTCGCTTTCATCGCCTTCCAAGCTCGCGAGAATATCCTCTAGTCTATCCGACGCAAAATGGCGGTTGATCTGGACTATTGTCTCGATGATGTTGGAATCTGGCGGCGTCACCGACAAGGTTCCCAATATGCCGTCAATCCGTTCGACATCCTCGGTCGCGATCCGCGACTTGGCCTCGGCAAGAAGATTGCTCGTCAGATAATGTGTGGCCAGTCCAAGCGAGAGACAGCCTGCCCCTGCGATACGCGCGCCGGTAAGCGCCAGAAACTGGCCAACACGTCCCTCAAGCCGCGAAAGATACCATCCACCGCCAACATCGGGAAACAAGCCAATGCCGGTTTCAGGCATGGCAAACTTTGTGTTCTCGGTCGCTACACGGAAACGCGCAGGTTGGCTGATACCAACGCCGCCGCCCATCGTGATACCGTCCATGAACGCGACCACAGGCTTGGGATAAGTAATCAGCAAATGGTTGAGCTGATATTCGTCGTGGAAGAATTTACGCCCGGATTCGCCGCCATCATTCATGGCCGAATTGCGCAAAAAGGCGATGTCGCCACCGGCACAAAAACCGCGCCCGTCGGCATGATCAATAACCACGCACTTCACCGCAGGATCGTCCCGCCATTCCAGCAAGGCCTGCGTCATGGCATGCACCATCGGCAATGTCAGCGCGTGGAGCGCCGATGGCCGGTTCAAGCTAATGAAACCAGCATGCCCTTCGACCTTAAGCAAAATATCATCGGTCATTGGCGTAACAAATCCCGTCCGATAATCATGCGCATGACCTGATTGGTGCCTTCCAAAATCGAATGCACCCGCAAGTCGCGCCAGAAGCGCTCAATGGGATAATCGCGTAAATATCCATAGCCGCCGAAAAGCTGCAGCGCCTTGTTCACTATCTCGCTTCCGCTGTCGGTCGACAGCCGCTTTGCCATCGCGGAAAAGCGCGACTTGTCCGGTGCGTTTGCCGTGACCTTGGCCGCAGCGATGTAGAGCAACGCACGCGCGGCCTCCAAATCGGTTGCCATGTCGGCGAGCATGAATTGCGTATTCTGAAAATCGGCAACGGGTTGGCCAAATTGCTGCCGCTCTTTGGTGTAGGCAATGGTTTCGTCGAGGCAGCGCTGCGCCCCGCCAAGCGAACACGCCCCGATGTTCAAGCGCCCGCCGTCCAAGCCCATCATCGCAAAGCGGAAACCATCACCTTCCGCCCCCACGCGATTGGCAACCGGCACGCGGCAATCTTCGAAGATCACTTGCGCGGTAGGCGACGCATTCCAGCCAAGCTTTTTCTCCGGCGCACCAAAGCTCATGCCCGGCGTATCCTTGTCAACAACAAGGCAGGTGACGCCCTTGGTCTTTTCTTCGCCGGTCCGGACCATAACAACATAGACGTCATTATAACCCGCGCCGGAGATAAACTGCTTCGTGCCGTTTACGATATAATGCTCGCCATCGCGCCGCGCGCTTGTCTTCAGCGCTGCTGCGTCCGAACCGCTGCCGGGTTCCGTCAGGCAGTAGCTGGCGATTTTCTGCATCGACACAAGGTCAGGCAAATAACGCGCCTTAAGCTCCGCGCCGCCAAAGCAGTCGATCATCCACGCAGCCATATTATGGATCGAAATGAAGGCACTTGTGGTGGGGCAGCCATAGGCCATCGCTTCCATGATCAGCGCCGCTTCCAACCGTCCAAGGCCAGTGCCACCCGATTCTTCGGACACGTAAATGGCGCCAAAGCCAAGTTCACCCGCCGCTTTCCAGACATCGACCGGATAATGCGACTTTTCATCCCATTCGGCAGCATAAGGCGTAATCGCGTCCGCGGTGAATTTGCGCGCCATGTCTTGGATGGCGATCTGATCGTCCGTCAATTCAAATTGGTTTTGCATAACCTCGCCGTAGCATCGCGTTTTTGAGTTATCCAGCCATTAGCTTCGGGCAGCCCACATATCGCGCCACCGGGCAAATCGAAGGGCACAATGATGTGCTCTATCCGCAGTGGAACCGTGCACCTCGTAAAAAAGTGGAGCTGCCCAAAAAAAACTTGGCGCGATGCCGCTCCGCCTGCTAACCGACCGCCACAAGCACCCATAGCTCAGCTGGATAGAGCGCTGCCCTCCGAAGGCAGAGGCCAGAGGTTCGAATCCTCTTGGGTGCGCCATTTATACAGCCTTTTATCCCCTGTTTTGTGTGATGCGCGGTGCGCACTCAGAAGACTGTGCACTCTGCCACAACCGTTGCATATGCAAAAACATGGCAGATCGGGTCTGGTAAAACTTTATGGTTAAGTTACAATGATCGAAAGCGCCACAATTACTAGGGCCAGTACAGCCTATTGGCAGGAATAACGGGGACCTTTCATGCACGTCAGCGGCTCAAACGGAGAGTTGACCTTCAAACGAATTCCGAAAGGATGCACGGTTCTCGTCGTTGACGACGACCCGGTTTGTCTGAATGAATACCGCGATACGATCGTTAATCTGGGCTACGATGTGGTCTGCGCAAGCAATGCGTCGGAAGCGCTCAAGAAGATTTCGGATTCCGAAGATATCGGCATTGTGCTGACCGATTTGGAGATGCCGAGCATGAACGGCATCTCGCTGCTGTCCGACATTGCGGAGCGCTTTAAGCCAAATCGGCCGATAGTGACGTTGGTGATAACCGGCTATTCAAGCCTTGAAGTTGCCACCATGGCAATGCAATCGCAGGCAACTGATTTGCTCAGTAAGCCTGTATCTATGGATCATTTGGCGACCGCACTGCGGCGCGCGTCTGCCAATCATTCCGCCTTGGCCAACCGGTTCCAAATCACGGAACTTACCAAGCGACTGAATCCCAACGGCTTGCCGGATGATATCGATCACGACGCAACGCCAACGCACGACGATCTGCAAGGTTTCATCCGGCTGCTGTTGAAGCTCCAGCACAATAAATCGAAATATTTCGATCCCGCTGTGCTGAGCGGTCCTTCATGGGAAATATTGCTGGACCTCGCTGAAGCAAGCCTGCGCGGCGAGCCTGTGCCGGCATCAAGCGCATCGGCAACGACCCTCGTCCCGCTCACCACCGCACTGCGTCATGTAAACAATCTGGTTGAGGCCGGCTTAGTCAAACGCTGGACTGACCCAACGGATAAACGCCGCACATTGCTGGAGCTGGAACCTAATGCGCGAGCTGCGATGCAGCGCTATCTGGAGAACGCTTGGAAGCTTAAGGCCCAGGCCGGTTAATCGGGCAAAAGATTTCGTTTAGACTGCGGACGCGACAAGACGGAGCAGCTCGTCGCTATCCATCGGTTTGCGGATGAACATCCAGCCGGGTTCAAGCGATGCTGAATCGGGCACATACCCGCTCATCAATATCGTCTTGATGGATGGCTGACCAAGATTGGCCTTCCTCGCGATTTCCGTGCCGGTTTGCCCGGGCATAACAATATCCGTCAGCAATAGATGATAGGCCTGCTGTTCCAGCGCCTGCATGGCCTGTTCCCCTGACGCGCATGGGGTTACCGCATAGCCCTCCGCCTCCAGCATTTCGGCCAGCGCCTCAAGCGCATAAGGCTCGTCCTCGACCAAAAGTATGTGCCGTGTGCCAATGACTGGTGCGTCCGCAGACTGCCCGAATTTATGTGCCGTTTGAACTTCCGCGGACGGATTTGCCAAGGGCAGATGAAGGTGCACCGTAGTTCCCGCGCCAACCTGCGATTCCAGCCAGACGTCACCGCCCATTTCCTTCGCAAAATCCCGGACGGATGCAAGGCCAAGGCCTGTTCCCCTTGGCTTTGACGAGAATAACGGCTCAAACGCGCGTGAAAGTAGCGCTTCACTCATTCCGCTTCCACTGTCGGCGACGCAAATGGCAATATATGCGCTCGGCTCCGCGTCACCGCTGTGCGATTTGCGGGTGACAAGACCCTGCGTGATCGATGTTGAAAGCGATATCCGTCCGCCATGCGGCATCGCCTCGCGGGCGTTAATGAGCAAGTTGATAATGCAGTTCAGCAATCCATTATAACTGATGACGCTTTCGGACGTGGTAGCCCGTAAATCGATATCAAAGCTAATGCCCGAGCCCACAACGCTGTGCAGGAAGGTATCATTTTCCCGAATGAGGTCGTCGATGATGATAGGCAGCAATGTATCGGTTTGCTGGTGTGACAGTTTCATCAGCGACTGCGTGATGTTTGATCCGCGCGCAGCCGTTTCCCGAATTATCTGGGCAAGATTGCTGATTTTTTCGTCATGGCCAAATTTACGAAGCAACCGGTCAGCGTTCAACCTGATGATGGAGAGCAAATTGTTAAAGTCATGCCCCATATAGCCTGCGACCCGGTCTGTTCGCTCTAGAAGGCTCGCGCTGCGCTCTCGTTCATGGGCCAACTCAATCGCGGTTGCTTGCGACTCTTCAAGCATCGCCCGCTGCAAAGAGATCAGCATCACACTTAGCACCACAGGGTCGGCATAACCGAAGTCATTCATATGCAAGGTGCCGTTGTTCATCGATTCCTCGGACAGAACATGCCGCACGGCCAAGATACAGCCCGTTTTGTCAAAAACCGCTGCGCCGAATAAATGGGTCCTTCCACAATGCGAAACGAGCCGGATCGGCTTAACGCCCTGCGTGTTGTCGAAAAATTGCTCGATATCGGTATGAATAAAGTCAAACACATCGGTGCATCGCATGCCGACCCGGATCTCTGGCATATGTTCAGCCACCGATGGCCCTATCGCTTTAATATAAAGCGACGAGTCCAGGCGCAGATATGCCGGCAGGAGGCTTGCAAGCTGCTGCTCCGTAAATGTCAGCAGCACGCGTTAACTTTCGTCGTGATATTGAAGTTCAAAGACAATCACATTTGTCTTATGTTCGGCGATCTTCACGTCGCCAGTCGCACCAAAGCGTGTAATTAAACCATCGAATAGTCCCAGCACAAATTGCTCCAAACCTGTGCGATCCGAGCGATATTCCACCATCAGTCGCCCGGGTTCCTTCGATATTGTGGTGAATGAGGGCAAGCGCGCGCCGGGCATAGCCGCCCCCACCGCAAGATGTAATCTATCCAGATTTTTAATGAAGCTGGCCAAATCTTGGCCTGTGAAATTCATGATCGACGCGAGCGAACCGTGCTCGGCATATTTAATCCAGTAGCGCCCAAATTCGAAAAGGCAGGCATCAACGGAAATGTTCAACCGCGCTGACGCCTCCGAGATGATAGCGATGGTCAGGGCGTCGTCATACACCATACCAGTGAGCAGTTCGGTTGGTCCGATACCCAGCTTATGCTCGAGAGCAAGCCAGGCGTCTTCACCCAACTCATCAAAAACCATCTGCCGGACAGCCCGGTGAATCATGCCATACATAATGATTTCCCCTTAACTGTCCCGGGGCATGCCATCATTTTCATCGCGCCTTCTTAAATCCTGCAAAAGCTTGGTAGCGCGCACGACTTGTTCTTCAATACGCACCATTTTCTCAATGAGGTAATCAGAATCCTCGCCTGGACGATTTGAAATCCTTGCGCGAATATTACCACAAGACAGCCTTATGATGTTTAACGGTTGCATGATTTCATGCAACGTCTTGCTGTCCAGCTCATTAAGTGATTTCATCGAATTAACCGCAGATTGTATAAAAATTTATGAATTTCGAAGCGCATAATAGGCTGGGCGACCGATTTTGCAAACAAATGGCACTTCACGCAATGCAGCTGCGCTGAAATACCAGCTAACATTATCGGGGTGGGCGTCGCCCGTGGCGAAACCGAAAACTGCGCTTAAGACGCGATTGCCAGGTCGTTAGCGTCGTCAGTCAGCAAAATACGCTGAATTTCCTGTTTCGTTTCCTCAGTCAGTTCCAGATACACGCGGCGCTGGTCGCGCGGGTCGAAGCGCCGGACAATGATATTTCGTTCGGTCATAATCGCAATGTGCCGCAGCGCTGTTGTAACAGGCGAAAATGACGCGCGGCAAGCGCTGGAAACGCCCGTGTCTAAACCGGAATGCTGCCGAACAAAAAGGTCCAAAAGGATGAACCAAGCAGGGTCAGCAAACAGGTTTGCAGCTGCAACATACCGCGAGCGGCGCTTGGCGATTTCGATCAGGTCAGCGGCTTTTTTCACTGCCAGCGCCGTCGCTACGTCGGCTGTATAGGAAGCGTCGTCAAATATAGTTAAATCATGCGCATCCGCCTGAACGGCGAGCAGCATCTTTTCCAGCTGCTTTCGCGTGAGCTGAATGGGGACCTCGAAAGTATGGATCTGGTCGTCGATGTTTACATCATCTTGGTATTCGACCATTTTTCTTACCGGACACAGACAAAATAAACCTCGTGGAGCTTTCCCAGACATCCACCAAGGTGATGAAAAATACCGAATCTTACCAACTAAGCATCGATGCGGCGCGCGCTTATCGCTTCGGTTGTGCGCCCTTGAGGTTCGCAAAGAAAATTGCACGGCATATCACCACCGTTACGAAAGCAAATATAACCATTTTGCCACTATTTATCATTTTGCGATTATATTACAGATGCTTATGCTCAGCCGTAACCTCATTTGGTTACAATAGTTAGCAAAATATCATAGGGCACAATATGAACGGGCGCTCATCGAGATCGGCGGCAACATGCTGTGCGCTTGCCCCGACCATTTTCACATCATGATTACCCGAGCAACAATGGCGCAAGCTTTGCGCGTTGCCATGCCGCATCACCATATTGTGAGGCATGGAATATGGCGGCACGGCGGTGTAACCCGGCGTCGCAGTCATGGGTAAAACCAAAACCACCGTGGAACTGGATCGCGCGGTCTGCGGCAAAGCTATAGGTTCCATCTGCGGCGGCTTTGGCCATCCGCACGGCGATTTCGCCCATTCCCTGATCGCTAAAACTGTTCGCGGCGCTGTATAAATGCGACCGCGCTTTTTCATAGTCGACATAGGCGTCAACGGTCGGATGTTTGAGCGCCTGATACTCACCAATGATTTTGCCGAATTGTTTGCGCGTCTGCAGATAGCTGACGGTATAATCGATCACGCTCTGCGCGCCGCCGCACATTTCGGCGCTCTGCAACAGATTGGCGGCCTGCTCGACATGCGCCAATGTGGACGCAGCGCGCGCGACGTCCAGCAATGCGGCGCGGGGCACCGACAGACCATCGAGTGACACCGCAAAGCTGCGCTTGGTTTCGTCAATGATGGACTCCCGGCGCAGACGGCCAGCGACATCATCTGCGGTCAACGCGACAAGCGCTGGTTTGCCATCCAACATGACCGATGCGATAATGACATCCGCGCTTTGCGCCCAAAGCACAAACTGCTTTTCACCGGACAACAGGATGCTGTCGCCATCAACCTTGGCCGTCGCGGTGATGTTGAGCAGATCCCAGTCGCCATGTGCTTCGGACAGCGCGAGTGTGCCAATGGCTCCTTCGGCAAGCTTTGGCAGCCATTCCGCGCGCTGCGCTTCTGTGCCGCCAGCGATGAGCGCCTGCGCAGCCAGCGTGGATGCAACGAACGGCGAAGCCATCAAATGCCGCCCCATTTGTTCCACCACCGGCACCACTTCAGCCATGGTCAGCCCGACGCCATTATGTGCCTCCGGAATAGCAATGGCCGTCCAGCCCAAAGCTGCAATTTCAGCCCAGATGTCCGCGTCATAGCCAAGATCGCTTTCCATCAACTTACGGACGCGATCGATGGGTGATTTGTCGCGACAAAAGGTCGTCGCCACATCCAGCAACTCAATCTGCTCTTCGCTATATCCTAAGCCAGGCATCTGCATGTCATTCTCTCCTCGCGCCGTTGCATTCACTATGGCGCGAGGCGATGGACAAAATCAAGGCGATTTAACCGACCGGTTAAATTGTACCTTATGCCTGTTCGAGAACTTTGCGGCCTGGGCGGACTTTCATTTTGTGCCCCGCCTTCGTGGCGAGTGAAATGTCCTTGATGGTTTGCATGAACACCCATTCGTTCGTCGCGGCCTTTGGCGTGAGCGCCAAGTGCATGTAACCACGGTTGGATGTATCGACCCAACGCAATTCCTGCTTACTGCCTTCAAGCAATCCGCGCGCGACAGTAGACGGGTCGGTCCCTTGCGTTGCACTTTCAAAGCCGGGCGAGGATACGCTGTGGCCGCCAAATTCTACACCAGCGGGCTTGCCACCTTCCGGCAGGTCAAAAGCCCATCCGTTGTGGCTGTCGCCCGTGATGACGACAAGATTGGCATCGGCGCGCTGCGCAGCGGCCAATATGCGTGAACGCGCCGCTGGATATCCGCCCCAATTGTCGAGATTGTATGGCAGGCCTGCCTTCGCCGCGGCGATACCCTGACGCACAAAGCTGCGCGTGCGCTCCGGCGCATCTTTCGGGAACCAGTCAATGGCGGATTCCGGGGTGTAGTTATAGCCCATGTTGGTGCCCGACCCCAAAACAGTCCAAGTCGCTTTGTTGCGGCCTATGCTGCGCGAAAGCCATGCTTCCTGTTCCGAACCAAACATGGTCATCGACGGATCTCGCCATGCGCCATCACGAAACTCGGCAAACGCCTTTGCCGGGTCGGCCGCGCGCATCAGGTCGCCATGAAAATAAGGTTTTGAGCGCGCGACCGCACGTGTGTCGGTACGGTAATATGTCGCGAGGTCGCCGATGGCATATTCTTTCCACGGCTGTTCGCCAACAGGAAGCCATTCGCGCCACACCTGCATCGCCGCGTTGCGCCGTGCGTTCCAGTCACCTTCGTCTACGCTATGGTTCTGCGCGCCGCCTTCCCAACTGTCATTCGCCATTTCATGATCGTCGGTATTTACGATCATCGGGAAATTGGCGTGCAGTGCCTGCAATTGCGGGTCAGCGCGATAGCTGGAATAGCGCAACCGATAATCCGCCAGCGTCAGGATTTCGTCAGCAGGGAAAATGCGCGCCGCAAATTTCGCCCCGCCATCATAACCTCCGCGTCCATATTCATAGATATAGTCACCCATGTGCAGCACAAGGTCGATGTCCTTGCGTGCTGCCGCATGGCCATAAGCGTTGAATTCGCCAAAGCCCAAGTTGGAGCATGAAAAAATTGCGATGTTGAAATTCGACGTTTTGCCAACGGGCAATGTCTTCGTGCGTCCAACGGGCGATATGCTGCCGTCGGGGGCAATGAAGCGGAACCAGTGCCATTTGCCCGGCGCGAGATTATCGACCGTAATCTTCACGGTGTGGTCGCGCCATGGACCTGTCACCATTTGACCACCGCCCGCAATCTTCGAAAAATCCTGGCTTTCGGAAATTTCGACGCGGACTTTGGATGGACCGCCGGTCGGGTTTACATAACGTGTCCACAACAGCACGGAATCAGGGCCAGGCTCACCACTGGCAACATTGTGCGTAAAACCGGTAAGGCCAAGCAGCGTCTGCGCCATCGCGGCTCCGCCCGGCAGCAATAAGCCGCCAATGCCAAAGCCAGCCGTTGCCAACAAATTGCGGCGATTGATAAAAAATGACATCCCGTGCTCCCCCGATGATCCGATTCAATATGGTGTGTATCGCGCTAGACAGTTGCTGTTGCAACCGTGTGACATGAAATCCATTCATGCCCGTTTATGATATATGACGCGGTCACAGTTGCGTGCGCAGCGACCATAGTTCCGGAAAGGCGCGCTTGGACACGGTGCTGTTCAAATAGCTGACACCCGCCGTCCCGCCAGTGCCGGTCTTACCACCAATGATACGCTCAACGGTCAGGACATGCTTGTGCCGCCACGTCGCCATTGCATCGTCCAGATCGACGAGCTTTTCAGCCAGCTGGTACAATTCCCAATATGTGTCGGGGTTGCGATAGACCGTGAGAAATGCGGCTTCGACCTCTGGCGAAAACACATGCGCGTCGCTCCAGTCGCGTTCCAGTAACGCGTGCGGTATGTCGAACCCCGCGCGTGCCAAAGCGGCAATGGCATCATCCCAAATGCTTGGATTCATAAGCGCATCGGTCATGGCCGCATGCGCGTCTGGCCTGTCCTCCTGATATTTCAGAAAAGCCGACGCTTTGAGACCGAGCAAATATTCCACTGTGCGAAACTGGTCCGATTGAAAGCCGGAGCTTGGCCCAAGGACATGGCGAAATCGTGTATATTCAGACGGCGTCATCGTCGACAGCACGTCCCAACTGAGTGTCATCACCGCCTGAATACGGCTGACACGCGCTAACGCCTTATAGGCAGGTACCAGCGCATCGTTCTGGATTTGCGATCGCGCCAGTTGAAGCTCGCGGATGATCTGTTTGAGCCACAGCTCTTTGGTTTGGTGGATGATGATGAACAGCATCTCATCATCCAAATCGGACTGCGGATTTTGACAATCGAGAAGTCTATCGAGCGCGAGGTACCGCGCATAGGTCATTGGGGTATCAGGGTCAGATGTATCGGCCATCCTGCAACCTTACTGTTTCAAATGAAACTATCCACCCACTTTTCGGCCAGTGCCTCGGCTTCAGCAACGCTGAACGGCGCGTTGCCCAAACTCAGTTCCAACCACAAGCCATCGACCAACGCCGTCAGTGCCACCGCGGCCAGCCGTGTATCCTTCGGCGCGTTGGGACAGGCGGATATCAGCCGTTCAATATCGTGCCGGTTTTCGGCGTACAGCTCATCATGAATTTGTCCGATTATGGGCGACGTTCGAGACAGGCTCCAAAAGGCCAGCCATGTCGCGAGCAAAGCAGGGTCGGCAATGGGTTCACGAAAACTGGCGGTGATAAACCCCAACAATCGCCCACGCGGATCTGATTCGGGAACCATTACAACGGCCGCGTGCATCGCGGCGGCAACGCGTGTCCCCGTCGTCCGATATGTTTCCGCGATGAGCGCATCAATTCCATCGAAATAGTGCCGCAGCAATCCCGGTGACACGCCAGCTTCCAAGCAGATCGCACGCACCGATACGCCCTGCGCTCCATACGTTCCCAGACAGCGTGTACAGGCCGCGATTAAGGCGTCTCTGCGGGTATCAGCGCTTTCGCGGGTGAAGGCTTGTCGCGCGCTCATCCAGTTGTTATACACTCGTATAATAAGGAGAGCAAGATGTCCGAATCAGACCTGCACATAGAGCGTGACAATCTGGACGGCTGGAGCCTGCCAGCATGGACCTATGATGATCCTGAATTTGCCGCGCTTGAGGTAGATCGGATTTTCCGTCCCTCATGGCAGGTTGTTTGCCATGTCAGCGATGTCGCAAACAGTGGCGACTGGCATAGCCTCGATTATATTGGCGAAAGCGTCATCGTCGTGCGCGGTGCGGATCAGGTGTTGCGTGCCTTTACCAATGTCTGCCGCCACCGGGGCAGCCGCTTGGTCGACGGATCGGGCGGATGCGCCAAGAAACTTGTGTGCCCTTATCATGCCTGGACCTATGATCTTGATGGCCGCCTGACCGGTGTTCCTGACAGCGCGTCCTACCCCACTTTGGATAAGGACAAAGCAGGTCTTGTCGCCGTCGACATGGAAATCTGGCGCGGTTTTGTTTTTGTCCGCCTGGAAAGCGGCGGCCCGTCGGTCGCCGACATGATGGCGCCTTATGAAGACCAAGTCGCGCCTTATCGTTTTGAAGAACTCAGGGCACTTGGCCGTGTGACGATGCGACCGCGCGCTGTGAACTGGAAAAATGTCGGCGACAATTATTCCGATGGCCTTCACATTCCGGTGGCGCATCCCGGCCTCACGCGGCTGTTCGGCAAAAGCTACGGCATTGAAGCGGAGCCACATGTCGACCGCATGTGGGGCGACCTTGTTGACCGGCCATCGGCAAACTGGTCAGAGCGCGGCTATCAGAATCTGTTGCCACCAGTGCCGCACCTGCCCGTCGCCAACCAGAAACGCTGGCTGTACTTCAAACTGTGGCCATCGGTCGCGTTCGACATTTATCCCGACCAGGTCGATTTCATGCAATGGCTACCAACTGGCCCCACCAGCTGTGTGATCCGCGAGATAAGCTATGTCTTACCCGATGACCGCCGTGAAATGCGCGCTGCACGGTATCTCAACTGGCGGATTAACCGGCAAGTAAATGCCGAAGACACCACCCTCATCACCCGCGTGCAGCAAGGCATGGCTAGCCAAAGCTTTTCCATGGGCCCGCTATCCGACAAGGAAGTTTGCCTCAAAAGCTTCTGTCGTCAAATTCGCAACATCATTCCCGAGGCGCGCCTCGAACAACGCCCTCCGCAGGGCTGGAGCAAAAAATGACACAAAAATATGACGCACTCATCATTGGCGCTGGCCACAATGGCCTTGTCTGCGCCTTTTATCTGGCGCGCGCAGGTTTAAAGGTTCGTATCGTCGAACGCCGCGATGTCGTGGGCGGTGCCGCCGTGACCGAAGAATTCCATCCCGGCTTCCGCAACTCGGTCGCAAGCTACACCGTCAGCCTGCTTCAGCCCAAGGTCATTTCGGACATGAAACTGGCCGACCATGGCTACCGTGTCATTGAACGCCCGATATCGAATTTCCTGCCGCAAGAAGACGGCCGCTATTTGAAACTGGGTGGCGGGCTTGAGCGCACGCAGGCGGAATTTGCGCGCTTTTCAAAACATGACGCCGCAGTGCTTCCCGAATATTATGACATGTTGGAAGGTGTCGCCGACGTCTTGCGCGATCTTGCGCTGAAATCGCCGCCCAATGTGGGTGACGGGCTGAAGACATTCATCGACGCAGCCGTGCAGGGACGTGGGCTGATGAAGCTTAACCTGTCGCAGCAACGTGACGTGCTTGAACTGTTCACAAAATCGGCGCGCAGCTTCCTCGACAGCTGGTTCGAAAGCGAAGCGGTCAAGGCGGCGTTCGGTTTCGACGCGGTCGTCGGCAACTATGCCAGCCCGGATACGCCCGGCAGCGCCTATGTTTTGCTCCACCACGTCTTTGGCGAAGTGAATGGCAACAAGGGCGCATGGGGACATAGCATTGGCGGCATGGGCGCGATTACGCAAATCATGGCGAAGGTGTGCGTTGCCCTTGGCGTGGAAATCAGCCTTGAAGCGCCGGTGTCCCGCGTGCTGGTCGATGGCGAAAAAGTCGCTGGCGTCCGGTTGGAAAGTGGCGAGGAAATCGTCGCCGACCGCGTAATCTCCAACGTTGGGCCCAAGCTGTTGTACGAACGCATGTTCGACGACGCCGATTTAAAACCCGAATTCAAACGTCGCGTAAAAGGGTTCAAGGCAGGCAGCGGCACGTTCCGTATGAATGTTGCGCTTTCCGAGCTGCCAAAGTTTACGTGCCTGCCCGAACCCGGCGAACACCACCAATCGGGTATCATCATTGCGCCAACGCTTGATTATATGGACCGCGCGTTTCTCGATGCAAAGCGCGATGGTTGGTCGCAAAAGCCGATTGTCGAGATGCTCATCCCGTCAATCATCGACGACAGCCTCGCGCCTGCGGGGCAACATGTCGCAAGCCTGTTCTGCCAGCAATTTGCGCCGGAACTTCCTGATCATGCCGATGGTTCCAAACGCGATTGGGATGCCGAAGAGGGCAAGGCAGCCGATATCATCATCGACACCGTAGAGGCCTATGCACCGGGTTTCCGCGCATCCGTCCTTGGGCGGCAGATACTGAGCCCCAAGGGCCTCGAGCGCAAATTCGGGCTTGTGGGCGGCGACATCATGCACGGGAATATGAGCCTCGACCAATTGTGGTCAGCACGTCCTATCTTGGGCCATGGCGCGTATCGCGGACCGTTGAAGGGCCTGTATATGTGCGGCGCGGGTAGCCACCCCGGCGGCGGTGTTACTGGCGCTCCGGGCCACAACTGCGCTGCTGAAGTGCTGGCCGACAGAGGCATATTGAAGCGGATCTTCGGCTAAGCCATAATGAAAAAGCCGGATCTATGCAGATCCGGCTTCTCCCCCCCTGTTGCCCATGGCAACAAACTTTATGTCATTCATTTAATGACGAATTTCACCCTTCTTCCCTACAAATTTTTGCAGGGAAGAAAAGCGAACAATTGTCAAAAATCGCGTGAGAATTTCACGCCGATCAGCCGTGGCTTGATCAGTACGTCGTAAAACGCACCGCCAGTTGGCGTCGAAGGCGTCACGTCCGTACCGCAAACCGTTTCAAGGCACTGGACGCCTGTGTTTACGATACCGCGTGTGTCGAACAGGTTGGTCGCAAAAGCCTCGATTGACCATAGGTCGCTCTTCACACCAACGGAGAAATCAGCGGTCGTGTAGGCGCCCAAATCGCCCTTGATTGCATTTTGCGCAGGACGCAAATCGCTCTTGCGACTTCCAATATGGTTGACGGCAAATTGAACATGACCATCCCAGTCAGCGACGGGGAATTCGTAACGCGCGATGGCGTTGCCCTTCAACTTGGCCGTAACAGGTAGGCGTGATCCAGCCTCTGCGAGCAAGGAATTGCCCGGTGTCGAACAATCAAATGTCGCGTTGGCAATGGCGCAGAAGTCACGGCGAATTTGCGCGTCGTTATAACTGAAGCCAGTGTTGATGCTGAAGCCGCCGGCACGGAAGCCTGCATCCATTTCAACACCGCGAATACGCGAAATACCGGCATTGCGAATTTCCGTAAGGCCGTTTGCGCCGAGGAAGGACAGCTGAATATTATTCCAGTCTTCCTGGAACACTGCCCCGTTCCAGCGGAACGCTCCGAATGTGGTTTTCCAACCCAATTCATAATTGTCCAACTTGTCCGAGCCATAAGGTGGCAAGGTACCGCGACGGTTGATACCACCGGGGCGAAAACCACGCGACCATGTTGCATAGAGCAGCACGTCGTCGTTGACCTTGTACGTGGCGTTCAGCTTGTGAATGAAGCCAGTGTCCGAAGTCGACTTATCAACATTGGTGCAAGGGCTGCCATCGACGAGGATCGGCACAGGTGTGCCGCTTGGATTGGCGCGACGTGTTGTACCATCGGTGTTGAGGCAAGCCGCTTCACCGGTTCGGCTAGAATAGCCGCTCGAAAATCCAAAGAAACCCTGCAGCGAGTTATCGAATTTGTAATAACGCAGACCACCGGTGAGCGAGAGCTTCTCCGTCAGGTCATAGGTCAATTCGCCAAATGCCGCATAATCGCGGTCAACGCGCTTCTGCATGGTCAACCAGATATTGCTGTCGGTTCCGGTCACCGTGATGGAATCGGCAATATTGTCGATGATGTAGTTTTGGTCGATAATATGCGACTGGCGCTGTGCAAACAGACCACCAATGAACCGCACGGGTGCGTCCGCAGGGCTGGCAACACGCAATTCACCGAAGCTTTTCCTATACGTGTCAACGCCCTCAATATACTGGTTCGGGTTCACGAGGCCCCCGGCATTATCGTAGAAATAATTGCCGTACCCAGCGAGCGCGTCATAGAAATAGGCATAATCGGAATAGTCCAATTGCGTTTCTGTCTTACGACGCAAATGTCCACCTGTTGCGGTCACATCCCAATTGCCGATCTTCCCTTCAACGGTCAGCGCGGCCTGAATCCATTTATCGCGGCTGCCCTCAGGGTTATATTGCACCGTTTGCAGTTCACCGGTTGTTTGGCCGGAACGTTCCTGTGAATAGCTGCCCTGCGTGTTCTGGACTTGGCCCATCAGCGTCGGCTTGATGGTCCAGTTTTCGTCCAGATCAATGCCCAGCGCCAAACGTGCGCCATATGTTTCAGCGTCGTTAAAATTCTTTTCAACCAACGCGGCATTGCTTTGACGAATGCCCGAAGACGCATAAGTGCGGCTGCCGGCGATATTGTCGATATAGCCGCCGTCATCACGATACCAGCCGACCAAACGCGCTGCTGCGCCTTCGGCGATTGGCACGTTCACAAAGCCTTCGTAAATCGAACCGAAATCACCATGCGCAACATTGTTGAGTTCAACGCCTACGCTGCCGTAAAGTCCGGAAGGATCGGGCGCATTTGTTACCAACTTCAATGTACCAGCCATTGAGCTTGCGCCGTACAAGGTGCCTTGGGGACCCGCCAGTGCCTCAACACGTGCGAGGTCATATGCGTGCAAATCAAGCGCGCCTTGAATGGTCGTGATCGGCATTTCGTCGAGATATGTACCGACGGTCGGCAGCGATGCCGAGTGGTTCGCGTTTTCACCCGACGCTACGCCGCGGAAATACACCTGCGCAAAACCTGGTCCGCCTTGCTGAATGGTGACCGAAGGCAAAAACTTTACAACATCTTGCAATTCGCTGACCTGAAGCTGGTCGAGCTTTTCATTACCAATCGCGTTGATGGCAATTGGCACATCCTGCAGATTCTGTTCACGCTTTTGCGCAGTCACGACGATGACATTGCTGTCTGCGTCTGCTGCTTGCTGCGCCATAGCCGGCGCTGCGAAGGCGGTTGATGTCAACAGCAAGACGAGAGCTGTTCGGACGTTAGACTTCTGACTTTGTAGGCGCATGCAGCGTTCCTCCCTTGTTACCCTGAAATAAATAGGCTCCCAATTGCGCCCTCACGCAATATATTTTCGCACTATCAGCCGTTTGCATACAATTTTCAATCATTGTGTTGCAACCCAGCAACTATGCTGCGGCAGGATAAATTTCCCACAAATTGCCAAGTGCGCGCTTCAACGGCTCAAGATGCGCCTCATAAGGTTTCCATTGGTCAACGCCGTCGCGGTTGATGGGGCGGCGGACCTGTTCGCTCGACGCAGTGCGCACGGCGCGCTTGTTTTCATGGAAGTTGAGGCATGCCTCTTCAAACGGCAGCCCCAGAAATTCCAACAGTTTCCGGATTTCCTGCTCCGGATCTTCCAACAATTGTTCGTGAATGACGCGGTGGACATAGCCCGGTGCAACCGCATCAAAATGCGCCATCGCCCGCACATAATCCGCATAATATTGGCCCATATGCGCAAGGTCATAACTGAACGCCTGCCCCTTGGCGAAATGCTGGCGATAATTGGAGAAACAGCAATCAAGCGGGTGCCGCCGCGCATCAATGATTTTGGCGTTGGGTAGAATTAGGCGGATGAACGCCAGATAATTCCAGTTATTGGGCAGCTTATCGATGAAAAATGGCTTTTCGGTTTTACGCTGGATGCGCGTGCGCTCAATAAATTCCGCGCCAAGCCTTTCGGTATCATCGGCGGATAGCGCCACGGTCGCATCAATCCAGTCCGACCCGCGCCCTTCACGCAGCGCCATCGCTGGAATGTCGGGCAATTCCATCGTCCCTTCCACCATGGAATGGCTCGCAAGGATTTGCTCGATCAGTGTCGAACCCGCACGCGGCATGCCGATGATGAAAATGGGGTCTGGCGCCATATGCCCCTGCCCCGCGCGCGCTTCCCAAAATGGCGCGGTAAACTGGGCAATAATCTGATCGACCTGCGTGCTGACGCCTTGCGGATCATAGTTCAGCTCCGCACTGCGCAGCGCATTGCCCTTTGCATAATGCGCAAAGGCGGCGGCATGATCCGCGCGCTCTTCGCTGGCCTTACCCAGCGCAAAATGCAGGTGAAACGCGTCCTCTGCCACCAATCCGGCCGATGTCAGCGCGGCATCCATCGCCGCAACATCGTCGTCCGAAAACTGGTAGGTTTTTAAATTGGCAAGGCTCCAATACACTTCGCCCAGCGTTGGTTCCACCGATATGGCGTGACGATATGCCGCAACGCTCTCGTCCTGATTGCCGACGGTTTTGAGCATATGGCCATAGCTCATCCACAATTTGGCATGATCGGGGAACCGCGCGGTCAGTTCCTGATACAGCGCGATGGCCTCTTCATAACCCCCAATCCGCCCGAGTGCCGCAGCCTTCAAATTTTGCTGCACCGGGTTGTCACCGTCTTCGGCGAGCACGGCATTCAAATGCTCAAGCGCCTCTGGAAACCGGTTCTGTTTATACAGCACCGTTGCCAGATTGGCACGCGCAGCACCAAAGTCAGGCGTCAGCTCAAGCGCGCGGCGAAGCAATGCCTCGCTATCTTTCAACCGGCCCACACGCGCGGCCAATTCCGCCATCATGCGAATAGCGGCAACGTCCGTCGGCGCATCACGCAAATGACCGCGCAACAGCGGTTCTGCATCCTCCAACCTGTTTTCGGAAAGCGCGACAGCCGCCGCCATAAGGTTCGGATTGCGCAAAGCAGCTTCGATAGCGGGGCGGGCAGATATTTGGTTCATTGCAGATGGTCTATGCGATGAAACGAAGCTTTTGAAGCGGCCAAATCATCTGCCGTATCAATGTCGCATAATGTGCCCGCAGGTGCGGCGATTTTTTCTGCATGGGCGAGAATATGCCGCGCACCAGCATCGCCCGCTGTCGCCAGCAAATCCGGCCAATGAGATCGCGGAAATATAGCAGGCGGCATGGGCTGGTTTCCGTCAAAAGATGCCACCACATTATCGGTGCAAGCCGCAATCAGCGCCTCGACATGGGCAGCCTGCACGAACGGCATATCGGCCAGCGCAATCAGCAACGCGTGCGCATCGGTGCGCATCGCAGCCTCAACCGCGAGATGAAGCGAGCCCGATAGCCCGATGCCGGGGTTCGGGTTGTCGACAATATCAAATCCCAAACGCTTATAATGCGCTGCAATAATTGCGTCGGGCTGACACACTGCGAAATGCGCTGCTGCCGCAATGCTGACCAGTTCATGCGCCGCACGTGCACCCAGTGGCGCTCCTTCAAAATCCGCCATCAACTTATCAGCACCAAAACGCCGCGCATTGCCCGCCGCCAGCAGGACGATCGCGACGTCCTTCGCCTGCATTAACGTAAGCCTTGGTTAAAGGCGCGGATCATGCCGCCCGCGATAGACAGCGCGATTTCGGGCGCGCTGATGGCGTTAATCGCAACGCCCGCTGGCCCTTCAATGCGCGCGCATTGTTCTGCGCTAACACCCGCCGCCGAGAGCCGCGCAAGGCGTGCCTGATGCGACCGGACGGAACCGAGCGCAGCGACATAGGCCGCAGGGCTCGCCAGCGCCGCCGCCAGCGCAGGGTCGTCGATTTTGGGATCATGGCTCAGCGTGACAATCGCGCTTCGGCTATCGGGGGCGAAAGCCGTGACCGCGTCGTCGGGCCAACGATCATCCAACCGGACGCCGGGAAAGCGTTCCGCCGTTAAAAACCGGCCACGCGGGTCACACAAAGTGACATCCACCCCCTGCGATGTCGCAATGGCAGCAAGGGCCGATGCAATTTCGACCGCGCCCACGATCAGCAAACGGCGCGGCGGATGGTAGATATTGACGAAACCCGCACCCGCATCATCGTCCAGCAAAGCACTGCGGCCCGATTCCAAATCCGTCACAACCGACAGCGCCGCACCGGCAGAGCGCGCCTTGTTGATATCGGTAAACAGATCCGCCGGAAATCCATCGGCGGAAACAGGCTGGACCAGCACCTGAATATCCCCGCCACAGGGTAGGCCAACGTCCCACGCCGCATCGTCGGCAACGCCATATCGGCGGAGCACCGGCGGCGCGCCTGCCAAAACCATATGCGCGCGTTCAAGAACATCGCCCTCAACACAGCCGCCCGAAACCGAACCCACAAAGCGCCCGTCCGCATGCACAAGCATATGGGTGCCGACGGGGCATGGCGCGGATTTCCAGGTTTCGACCACTGTCGCAATCGCCATAGGCGCGCCTGCCCAGTCGATTGCGGCGGCAAGGATACGGTCGTGATTGGCGCTGCCCATAGTCATGGCAATGCGCTAGCAAAGAGGCAGGAGCGTTGCTATATGAAACGCAGTTTAGGGCGGGAGCTTATTTTCATGGCAATTCAGACGTCAATCAACGGCAAGCCAGTCGCGCTTGCGGCGGAGCCGGACACGCCGTTGCTTTGGGTCATTCGCGAAGAGCTTGGCCTAACGGGTACGAAATTCGGATGCGGCATTGCGGCCTGCGGCGCGTGCACCGTCCATGTTAATGGCGAACCCACCCGTTCGTGCAGCCTTCCCGTCAGCGAAGTGGCAGGCAAATCGATCACCACAATCGAAGGCCTGAAATCTGCGGACGGCACGCTCCACGCGGTGCAGCAAGCGTGGATTTCTGCGCAGGTGCCGCAATGCGGCTATTGCCAGTCGGGGCAGATTATGGCGGCTGTGGCGCTTATCGAAAAAACGGGCAGCCCAAGCGATGCACAAATTGATGAGGCGATGACCAACATCTGCCGCTGCGGCACCTATCCGCGCATTCGCAAGGCGATACATGCCGCAACCGGGCAAGCGGCGAAAGCGGCGAAACCTGCAGAAGGAGGCGCATAATGGCTGACAACCCAACAGCAGAAATGCAAGCAGCCGCGCCTGCAAAGCGCAAGGGCGTCAAACGCCGTGCCTTCCTCATTGGTGGTGTCGCCGTCGTCGGTGCCGGCCTGTTCGGTATTTCCATCGCCGATAGCAATGCCGCCAAATCCGCCAAGGCGCGTCTTGAAAGCGACGGCGGCCACAGCTTTGCCACCTGGCTAAAAATTGGTGAGGATGACAGCATCACCATTTATTCGCCGCACACCGACATTGGTCAGGGATCGAACACCGGTCTTGCCCAAATGCTGGCGGAAGAACTGGATGCCGCGTGGGATCAGGTGCGTGTTGTTTCTGCACCCGCAGAACCGGCGTTCGCCAATGTGGGGCTTGGACGCGCTTTCCTTGCCGATATGACGGGGCAGCCTGCGATCATTAATGGCATTCCACAATCATTTCTGTCCTTCATTGCGCGGCAAATGAACCTTCAGATGACCGGCGGTTCAACCGCTTTGCGCTTCACAGGCCGGGTGACGTTTCAAAATGTCGGCGCGGCGACGCGGCTGGCATTGATTGAAACCGCTGCCAAGCGTCTGGCCGTTCCAGCGGATGAACTGACGACACAGGACAGTCATGTCATCCATGCCAAATCCGGCCGTGCGTTGCGCTATGGCGAACTGGCGGCGGAAGCTGCAACCTTGTCGCTCGACAATGCGCCAAAGCTAAAGGATCCGTCGCAATATCGCATCATGCGCCAATCGATGCAGCGGCTCGACATTCCCGCGAAGGTCGATGGCAGCGCGCAATATGGCATGGACTTTTCGGTCCCCGACATGCGCGTCGCAACGATCATGGCTGCGCCTGTGCGTGGCGGCAAATTAACGTCCGTGGACACCGCGCCTGCGTTGGCGGTCAAAGGCGTCGAGAAAGTCATCAAGTTCGATGATGCGGTTGCTGTGGTGGCGAAAGGCTATTGGCCAGCCATTTCCGGCCTGCGCGCGCTCACACCAGAGTTTTCGGACGGCGGCAATGGCGGCATTTCGACCGCGTCCATTTTCAAAGCGCAGCATGACCTGATAGCCAAGGGCGATGCCGATAGCGCAGCCGGCGACGGTGATGTGCAGGCCGGACTTAGCGCAAAGCCGATTGAAGCGAAATATCAGGTGCCATTTCTGCACCATGCGATGATGGAGCCATTTGCCCTGACCGCCCATTTTAAGGATGGGAAGCTCAACATTTGGGGCGGCATGCAGGACCCACTTGCGACCAAGATGATGGCCGTCGAGGTATCCGGTCTCGGCGCGGATGATGTGATCTTCCACCCGATGATGATCGGTGGCAGCTTTGGCCGCCGTTTGCCGATGTATATGGAAATCGTCGGTCAGGTCACAAAGCTTGCGATGCAATTGCCCTATCCCGTCAAGCTTATCTGGAGTCGCGAGGAAGAAGTCGCTCAAGGCGCATATCGCCCGCAAAGCTCCGCTGCGTTGCAGGCATCGTTGACCAAAGAAAAGCGGATAACGGCATATCGCAACGACTATGCCCAACCCGAAAGCGCCGAGAGCGAAACGGTATTTCCTTATACCCTGGCCGCCGTGTCGCGCCGGCACTTTGCGCATGTTTCCAACCAGCAAACGGGCGCGTGGCGTTCGGTCAACTCGACGCAGCAGGGCTTTTACAATGAGAGCTTCATGGATGAGCTGGCCCATGTAGCGGGCGAAGACCCCGTCGTGTTTCGCCGCAATCATTTGAAGGCAGGATCGCGGCATTTGCGCGTATTGGACGAGGTGGCCGCACGCAGCGGTTGGGGTTCCCCCCTTCCCGCCGGAACCGGTCGCGGTGTTGCACTGGTCGAAAGTTTCAGAACCATCGTTGCGCATGTGATCGAGGCGTCGGTCGGTGACGACGGCATGCCCAAAGTACATAAGGTGACAACGGTCGTGGACGCCGGAAGCATCGTTAACCCGGACGCAGCCATGGCGCAGATTGAAGGCGGCACCATCATGGGGCTTTCGTCCGCAATTGGCGAGGCGATTACGCTTGAAAATGGCGCAGTTCAACAAAGCAACTTGGCCGATTATCCGTTGCTGAAAATGGCAGGCGCGCCCTTGGTGATGGATATCCATTTCCTTAACAGCGGCGCAGACATGGGCGGCATTGGCGAACCTGGCGTTCCTCCGGCTGCCCCTGCCTTGGCCAATGCGCTGTTCGCGGCCACCGGCAAGCGCGTCCGCAATCTGCCCATCCTAACCCAAGCGAAGGCCTAATTTGCCGCACGCACGTTTGTTGAAGCCAACGGACAATCTGGAAATTGCCGAGACATTGGCGCGGGCGTTCCAGACCGAGACCGGATGGAGCTATGTCATTCCAGACGCAAAGCTGCGCGCACAGCGGCTTACGGGCGTGTTCCATTTGTTCTTGCGCGATGAACATCGCAAAGGCGCGGTGTATGGAACCGACGGCATAGAGGCCGTCACTTTATGGCGTGGTCCGGGGAATGCGCGCGACAGCATGTTGGATACCGCGCGGCTGATCGTACCGTTCGTCCAGCAACTGCGCTTTTCGATATTTCGCGGTCTTGAAGTCGCAGACCTCATCGAAAAGCATCTGCCAAAAGAGCCCGTTTGGTATCTACATTATGCGGGGTGCGACCCTGCCTATCAGGGCAAGGGTTATGGCGGCGCTGCCATTCGCGCAGGACTGGAACGGGCAGATCAAGATGGATTGCCCGCCTATCTGGAAACGGCAGACGAACATAATATCCCTTTATATCAAAGCTTTGGTTTCGCCATCAAACACAGCTGGCAAGTCCCCGAAGGCCCGCAATTTTGGGGTATGCAACGCCCGGGCAAGACCCGCCACTAAATAGCGCCAGCGCCGATAGCGGCTGAAGTCCTTGCCCTCCGTACAAAAGCGGCGTAGCCTCTGCGTACGCACCAGGTCTGCGCGAGAGCGTGGATAATAGGGAAGCCGGCGAAAATCCGGCGCTGTTCCCGCAACTGTAACCGGCGAGCTTTTGCTCCAAATGCCACTGGGGAAACGGGTAACCGTGAAACTGGGAAGGCGGAGCAAGAGCACTGACCCGGGAGCCAGGAGACCTGCCTGATTGCGGTTTGTCCTTTGTGCTTGCGGGACACTGGCGCAATCGGGGTTTTCCTCCGCGTGACGACATTTGTTGGACGTCATGCGAAGGAGATACACCCATGACCTTGTTAAAATATACGGCTGCGGCGCTTGCGCTGCTGCCGGCGTCTGCAATGGCAGATGCATGGGACGACGTTATCGTTGTCACCGCGAGCGGATTTGAACAACCGCGATCCGAAACCGGACAAGCGATAGATATTGTCGACCGCGAACGGCTCGACCAATTGCAAAGCGCCATCATCGGCGATGCCCTGCAAAGCGTGCCCGGCGTTACCGTTGCCACGCGCGGCGGCCTTGGCGGGCAGGCGAGCGCGTTTTTGCGCGGCGGCAACAGTTCGCAGACGCTGGTGCTCATCGATGGGGTGCGGATCAATGATCTCACCAGCCCCAATGGTGCGTTTGACTTTGGCACGTTGATGACCGGCAATATTGGTCAGGTCGAAGTCCTGCGCGGGCCAAACTCGGTCATCTGGGGCAGCCAAGCGATTGGCGGCGTGGTCAATATTCAGTCGTTGGCCCCGACCGATGGTTTCGAAGGACGCTTCGGCGCGGAATATGGTGCCGCCGATACCAAACGAATGAACGCCAACATCGCCGGAACCAGTGGCCTGTTCGAAGGTAGCTTTGGCGGGTCATATGTCGATGCCCAAGGGATTTCCGCACTGGCGGGTGGAACCGAACGCGATGGCTTTGAAAATGTCGCGGGCAATGGCCGGTTGAAGGTCAATATTAGCGATACCTTCAATCTGGATTTCCGCGGCTATTATAACCGCGCGACGGTGGAATATGACTCCGCCTTTGGGATTGGCGCGAATGCCCTGCCCGTCACCCGCAACCGGCAATTTATCGGCTATGTCGGGGCAAATGTCGTTGCGTTCGACGGCCGCATGCAAAACCGCATTGCCTACACACGAACCGATATCAGGCGGCTTGGCACGGACCCGGTGGTGTTCAGCTTCAACAACTTCATTGTCCGTGGCAGCATCGACCGCGCGGAATATCACACGGCGTTGGACGTCAACGACGCCCTGACACTGACCGCTGGTTTGGAATATGAACGGACGTTCGCCAGCACATCCTTTGAGGGCGCTGCAGCCGATATCGCACGCAACCATGTCGCCAGTGGCTTTAGCCAGATCATCCTTCGCCTATTGGCCGGGCTGACGGTAACGGGCGGGGTCCGGCATGACGAATACAACGATTATGGCGGGCAAACGACATTGGGCGGCAATATTGCCTTCACCCCCAATGATGGCCGCTCCATGTTGCGCGCCACCTATGGCGAGGGCTTCCGCGCGCCGACGCTCAGCGAAGGTCAACCACCCTATGGCAACCCCGACCTAAGGCCCGAAACCGCGCGCAATTTCGACCTTGGTTTCGAACAGCAAATATTGAACGGAAAGGCGCGGTTTTTCGCGACCTATTTCAACCGACGCAGCACGGACTTGATCGCGTTTTCCTTTGCGACTTTTCAGTCCGAAAATATCGACCGCGTAAAATCAACGGGTGTGGAAGCTGGCTTCAACCTGAACCCCACCGACCGATTGGACATTCGGGCAAGCTACACGCTGGTCGATGCGGTTAACCGGTCAGCGGGTGCCAATTTCGGCAACCGACTGGCTTTACGTCCGCAACATAGCGGCAGCCTGACGGTCGACTGGCAAACGCCCATTGGCCTCTCGGTGGGTAGCAGTGTGTTGTTGATCGGCGATAGCTTTGACGATGCGTCAAACAGCGTAGCACTTGATGGCTATGCATTGGTCGGCCTGCGAGCATCATTGCCGATAAACGACAGGCTTGAGCTTTATGGCCGCGTCGATAACATCTTCGATGTGCAATATACTGTCGTGGCAGGATATAACAGCTTTGGGCGCAATGCCGCGGTTGGCGTCAGGGCCAAATTCTGATGCGTCGCGGTTGGTGCATTTTGCCTGCATTGGCACTGGCCGGATGCGCCAACAACGCTGCAATTGTGACCGGCGGGATCGTATCGAATAATCCCTGCATTGACGCCGTGCTGGCCGAAATCGCGTTGCCCGGCCTAGTGACTGCGGTCAGCAAATATTCGCATGATCCCGATAGCGCGTCGGCACCTTTGGCTTGGTCCATGCACTATCCCGCCATTGGTGCAACCGCAGAAGAATTGCTTTTGGCGCGCCCGAAATTGGTGCTGACCGGCAATTTGGCATCATCGGGTGCAAATGCCGTGCTGGCGCGCGCCGGGATTGAAACAGTGGCCGTCGGCGTAGCGCCGACAATTGCAGAGGACATCACGCAAATCCGCACGCTGGCGAAAGCCATCGGCCGAGTGGAGGCGGGTGAAAAACTGGTTGCGCGTATAGAAAATGCGTTGCCAAAACCGGCGAACGCCCAGCCGCCAGTGTCAGCAGTCATCTGGCAAAATGGCGGGTTCGTTGCCGGCAAAGGCACGTTGCAAGACGAACTGTTGCAGCGTCACGGATTTCGCAATGCCAGCACAGATTATGGGCTGGCGTCATGGGGTATATTGCCGCTGGAGACGCTCATGCGTAACCCGCCGACGGTCATCTTCATGCCCACCAGCGCGCAGGGCGAAGATGCCCGAGCGCTTACCGCTCGGCAAAGGCTATTGCGGCATTTGGGCGACAAAACGCGCATCGTCGATTTTCCCGACAAGATGCTATTTTGCGGCGGTCCGACAATCGTGAAAGTATCCGCGATCTTGTCCAAGACGCGGGCATCACTCAATGCACGCGCAAATGGAGGTGGCCAATGACGTCGCGTTTTATGACGGGTCTTTTGCTTTTGCTCACGCTTACGGCGTTCCTGCTTTCGCTAATGGCGGGCAAGGTCTGGATTTGGCCGATGTCATGGGCCGCCGACAATGCCGACGGCTGGATTTTCCTTGAGCTTCGCCTGCCCCGCGCGCTTCTTGGGCTTTGCATTGGCGCCGTCCTTGGGCTTTCGGGCGCAGTGTTGCAGGGCTATTTGCGCAATCCACTGGCCGACCCAACCGTGCTGGGGGTTTCAGCCAGCGCTGCTCTGGGCGGCGTTCTGGCGATCTTCTTGGGCATCAACCTTGTGCCCTTTGGCCTATTCGGCTGTGCGATGATTGGCGCGGGCGCCAGCATCCTTTTGCTGCTGGCCATCGGCCGCGGTGGCGGGCCAATCGGGTTCATATTGGGCGGCATGGTCTTGTCCACGCTGGCGGGTGCATTGACGGCCTTTGTCATCAGCATCGCGCCGAACCCATTTGCCGCCAGTGAAATCATCAACTGGCTGATGGGTGCACTGACCGACCGGCTGATGGAGGATGTGCTGACCGCGCTGCCGTTCATGGCGATTGGCGTTTTGCTGTTGCTGACCACAGGCCGTGCGCTCGATGCGCTGACCTTGGGCGAGAATGGCGCCAAAAGCCTTGGCGTCGATCTGTTCCGGCTGCAGTGGCTGATCGTCCTTGGCGTTGGCCTTTCGGTTGGCGCATCCGTCGCCGTATCGGGCGTCGTCGGCTTTGTCGGGCTAATCGTCCCGCACCTCATACGCAGCTTTTATGGCGAACAGCCGTCCCGCATTTTGGTGCCTTCTGCCTTGGGTGGCGCGATTTTAACGCTCACGGCGGACAGCCTTGTGCGCCTCATCCCCGGCCCTGGTGAAATGCGGCTTGGCATTGCCATGGCCGTCCTTGGCGCGCCGTTCTTCCTGCTGCTGCTCTTACGCTATCGTAGGGGTGCAGCATGAACCTGAATGTCCAAAATCTCGGCTTCGCCCATGGCAGCACAGCGACGCTTGAGGGCATCAGCGCCACGTTTGAAGCGGGCAGGCTGAGCGTTATCCTTGGCCCTAATGGTGCAGGCAAATCGACATTGCTGGCCTGCCTTGCGGGCCTGCGAAAGCCAAACAGCGGCGCAGCAAAGCTTGGCGACGAAGACATTGCGGCAATGCCCGCACCGACGCGTGCCAAGCGCATTGGACTGCTGCCGCAAGGCGCAGAAACGCATTGGGCGATCATGTCCGAGGCGTTGGTTGCACTTGGCCGCATACCGCATTCGCGCGGCGCAGGGGCATCGGCCGATGACCGCCTGGCCATTGCCGCCGCGATGCACGCAACCGCAACCGATGGCTTTGCGCAGCGCGCGATCACCGAGCTATCGGGCGGCGAGCGTGCGCGTGTCCTGCTGGCGCGCGTGTTGGCGGGCGAACCGGAATGGATACTCGCCGACGAACCCTTGGCCAACCTCGACCCCGGCTATCAACTCGACATCCTTGATCTGTTGCGGCAGCAGGCGCGCGGCGGCAAAGGTGTTGTCGCGGTCCTGCATGATTTGCACCACGCTGTGCGCTTTGCGGACCATGTCGTGCTTCTGCATCACGGTTCCGTTCTTGCGCAGGGTGCGGTTGATGATGTCATCACCGCACAAAACCTCGCGACCGTATACGGGATTGACGCGCACCTTTCCAAAGACGAGGATGGGGCAACCCAATTGTTGATTAAAGGCAAGATGCGCTCATGAAATATGCCCTCCCCTTATTCGCCCTGCTTCTTTCGGGATGCGCGAGCACGGTCACACCGCCGCAGGCCGCACCAAAAAGCGCGCAGGAGGCATTGCGACCATATTATGCCGCGCTGGACGTCAAGCTGCCCAAGGCACCGGCCAATCCGGCACTATCTGCGGATACGGTTATTACACGTTTTGCATTCGGCAGTTGCGTCAACGAAAACCGCGATATGAAATTCTGGGACGTGATTGCCGCGCAAAATCCGCAGGCGTTTTTGTTGATCGGCGACAATGTCTATGGCGATACACGGCCAACAAATGGGGCAGACATCCCGACGCTCGCCGCGAGCTATAAGAAGCTAAACAGCCGCGTTGAATTTGACCGTTTCCGGCGCAGCGTCCCCATGATGACCACATGGGATGACCATGATTATGGCGCCAATGACGCCGGCGGATCCTTCGCGTTCAAGGAATGGGCCGAAAAAGCCTATGAAACTTTCTGGGGTGCATCAGACGAAGTGCGCGCCCGACCCGGTGTGTATGAAAGCCGGATTGTCGGTCCGCAGGGCAAGCGGGTTCAGTTCATCATCCTCGATGCGCGCTTTTTCCGTTCCGACCTCGCCTCCATGACCTATCGCGATCCAGCGCCTGCGCTTGGTTGGTACATTCCCAACATGGATCCCAAAGCGACCGTGCTGGGCAGTGTGCAATGGGAATGGTTGGCACAGGAACTGGATAAGCCCGCAGACGTGCGTTTCATCATTTCATCGACGCAGGTAATAACCGACGCGCATAATTTCGAAGGCTGGACCAATTTCCCCAAAGAGCGCGATCGCCTTTATGCATTATTGGGTCAAAAGCGCGTCAATAATGCGATATTCCTGACCGGCGACCGGCATTCCGGCGGCTTTTATAAGACCAATGCGCCGGGCCTTTCCAAGCCGCTATGGGACTTCACGTCCAGCTCGCTTAACCTTGCATTTGGCAAAGGCGACGGCGGTGACCGCGAACCCGATCCAAGCCGGACAGGTGGTTTTTGGGGCATTGCCAACTTTGGTCAAATCGACATTGATTGGGCCGCAAAAAAGGTCGTGATGACCTTGCGCAAGGATGATGGCAGCGTGATCGAAACGCAGGTTGCTAATGCGATTGATTAGGGTCAGGACCTAATCGCTGAATAATCGACGGCAGCCACCTTTTCCATCACGGCATCGCGGATAGCGATAGCAGTAGCCAGCGGCAGCGCGATCATCTCCATCGTCCCGCCAGCAATGCCGAAACGAAGCGATGCGAGGCCCTGCCGCCGCGACAAAGGGCCTTGCGCAATTTCGACGCTTTGCACCTTCACCTGAGGCGCAATCGTCATCTGTTGCCGCCACCAGCCGCGGTTCACATACAACTGACGGTCATCCAGCCCGAAACGATATTGCCGCCAGTCCAGCCAGAAAAGCGCTCCGGGAAGAACCAACAACAACAGCAACAATGTCGTGCGGCCAATGGGGGCATCCGCGAAAATCACCAGCGCAGCCATGGCGGTCAACAGCATGGGCACAATGAACAATAGCTGCGTGAGCCAATGTTTTACGGCCCCGAGCTGCAGCCGTTCGTCACCATCGGGCGCGGCGATTGCGGCGGCTTGCGCGATACGCCACACTTCATCCAGTGTGGCAAAGGGTGCGGCGACATAGTTCGCCTCTTGCTTGCTGTCCTGCGCGAGACTGACAAATTTCAGGCTGTGCCAGCCACGACGTTTCCGGAATGGCCCCGTTTGCACAAGTGCCGCCTGCACCCGGTGCGTGGGCATGATAACGTCCGTGAGCGTAAACAGCCCCCGCCGACGGCGGAACCCCTTGGCAGTTTGGTCGAGCCGGAAACCATGCTCGCGCAAAATCGTGCGCACCACTCCGGTCGCAAAACCAATGAAAATCAGGCTGGTAATGGCACCGAAGGCCAAGATCAGCTGCGCGAACAAACCAACGCCGTTGATCTGGTTCACGCTCACACCGCGCTCTTCGGCCAAACCGATCCAATGTTTGACGTCCCAAAAATCGAACGGCAGCAGGAAATCAAATTGCTGCGCAAGACCACCGAGCACCGCGAAAATCACGAGTGAAAAGGAATAGAGGCCAAAGACAAACACCCGCTTGCCATCCATCGCAAATATCGGGTGTGCGTCTTCTTCCACAGGCGCCGGCGCATCGACCGGGACAGAAACCTCTACACCAGCCTTACGCGACCGGATTGAAGCCCGCAGGCGGTTTGCTTCTTCCAAGGTGACGAAACTCAGTTTCGCATCGTCGCCATCGCCGCCGCCGGTTTCAAACTTCACCTCACCCAGGCCCATCATGCGGGCGAGCGGCTTTTGTTCGATGCTGACATCCTGAATACGCTCATAGGGGATGGAGCGCGCCGTCCGGTTCAAAATCCCTTTCTCGACACGAATGTCATGTTCGCCGACGAAATATTGAAACCGCAGCCATGCCAACCAGCGGAAGAACAGACTGAATAACAGAACAAGCGCGATGACGATGGGAATGAGAACCGGATTGTCGGCTTTTCGAACACCGAAGATCGCGGCGACCATCGGAAACACCAACTGCGGAAGGCCCGAGACAAAGCCCACCAGCAAGCCGCTAATATGCAGCCGTTCGCCATCGGCGGCGGGCGTCAGATCCTCCGCCGCATCCACGGTTTCGCTCACAAGCTGTCCTGCCGAATAGCCGCGCGAATGGCCTCTCGCATCGCCAGCGCGTCGGCATTGGCGAGACCGGGCAACGCAACCTTGCTGTTGTGGTTGCCCGCCGTGTGCACCGTCAGCGTGGCGAGGCCGTAGCGCCGGTCAATTGGCCCTTGATCGACATCAATATGCTGGATGCGCCCGAACGGGACGATCGTGTCACGATAAAACATGTAACCGCGCACAATGCGCAGCCGGTCAGTGCCCATATCATAGCCCCAATGCCTGTATTTGCGCGCCGGGACAGTGAACGCGACAAAGACATAGAACAGCAGCATCGGGACGATGAAACTGCCCGGAGGGGCGGCATGCGCAACCTCAAGCACGCCTGCGCCAATGACAAAGGGCAGCAATCCAATCGCTGTCGCAATGCGTGTCGTGGTCACGAATGCGGGGTCGAGCGGGGTGAGTTCCGTCGCGATATTTTCAGTCATGGCACAGATATGCGCACGCTGTGTTGCGATGGCAAGACGGTTAACGATATCTCCGATATGGAGAGCTACAGACCTAACGGGCCAGCGCGGTGTTCGCTTCGTCGACCAGCTTGGCAATGATATCGACTACGGGCCGCTCCACATGGACCATGCCAACCGACTGGCCTGCCATGACCGAGCCATATTCAACATCGCCGTCAATCACGGCGCGGCGCAATGCCCCTGCCCAATATTTCTCAATCTCAAGCTGCGCCGTTTCCATATCGATTTCGCCGCGATCAAGCATTGCGGCAACTTCGACCTGCTTCTTGGTGAACTCCTCAGTGCCCTTGTTCTTCAGCGCGCGGACAGGAATGACGGGCAAACGCGGATCAATCTGGACGCTGGCGACCGCATCGCGGGCATTGGCGCGCAAGAACGCAGCCTTGAAATTGGGATGGGCAATGCTTTCATGCGCGCAGACGAACCGCGTGCCCAATTGCACACCCGCCGCGCCCATTTCGAGATAGCTTGCAATCGCACCGCCACGGGCAATGCCACCCGCGACAAAAATCGGCAGCTGTTCGCCCAGCTCTGGCAGGATTTCCTGCGCTAAAACGCTGGTCGCCACTGGGCCGATATGCCCGCCCGCCTCACTGCCCTCGATAACCAGCGCATCGACGCCAGAGCGCGCAAATTTCTTCGCGAGCGTCAGCGCAGGGGCAAAGCAGATCACCTTTGCGCCGAACGCCTTGATCGCCTCAATGCTGCCCTTGGGCGGCAATCCGCCTGCGAGTACGACATGGGTCACGTCATATTTCGCGCACACATCAATCAGTTCCATGATTTGCGGATGCATGGTGATCAGGTTCACACCGAATGGCTTGGACGTCAGCGCCTTCGTGGCGGCAATTTCGGTATCGAGCAATTCAGGGGTCATCGCCCCGCACGCGATCACGCCAAAACCTCCAGCGTTGGAGATGGCCGACACAAGGTTTCGTTCGGAAACCCAGGACATAGCGCCACACATAATGGCGACGTCGCAGCCAAGGAATTCCGTGCCGCGTTGCATGAGGTGTTTGAGTTTGGTCATAGCGCTCTCTTATCGGTCGCTAGCTGGCAATGAAAGCGGTTTACTCCGCATCCAACCCATAAGCGGTGTGCAGCACGCGCACGGCTAGCTCGGTCTCGTCCTCATCGATCAAAACCGAAACCTTGATTTCAGAGGTCGAGATCGCCTGAATGTTGATCTTGCGGTCGGCCAAGGAGCTGAACATCGTCGACGCGACGCCTGCGTGGCTTTTCATGCCGACGCCGACGACGGAAATCTTGGTCACCTTTGTATCGGGGATCAGGCGGTTGTAGCCGATGGAATCGCGACGGTTTTCCAAGATGTCGGTGCAACGCACAAGGTCCGCCTGTGGGCAGGTGAAGGTCACGTCAGTTTCGCCTTTGTCGCGGCCGACGTTTTGAATGATCATGTCGACGTTGATATTTGCATCGGCCAACGGCGCGAAAATATTGGCAACCGCGCCCGGTCGGTCGGGCACGCGCGTCAGGGTGATCTTCGCCTCATTCTTGTCGGCGGCAATTCCGGTGATCAGTTGGCGTTCCACTTGATACTTCTCCAATTCTGCGTCGGTCACAATCATCGTGCCGGGGATACTGTCAGCGTCTGGCGCGCTTTCATCAACAAATGACGACAGCACTTGCACGCGCACGCCCTCCTTCATTGCAAGGCTGACCGAACGGGTTTGCAAAACCTTTGACCCGACCGATGCCAGTTCCAGCATTTCTTCATAGGTCACGGCCTTCAGCTTGCGTGCGCGGGCTACGATGCGCGGGTCAGTGGTGTAAACGCCGTCAACGTCGGTGTAGATATCGCAGCGGTCGGCCTTCACCGCAGCGGCCACGGCGACGGCAGAGGTGTCAGACCCCCCACGGCCCAAGGTGGTGATGCGGTTGTCGTCAGTTAAGCCCTGAAATCCGGGAATGACGGCGATGTTGCCCGCCTTCATCGACGCCAGCAATTCGTCGGTATCGATGGAACCAATGCGCGCCTTGGCATGCGCGCTGTCGGTATGGATCGGCATTTGCCAGCCCAACCAGCTGCGCGCTTCGCAACCGAGCGCCTGCAAGGTTATCGCGAGCAAACCGGCGGTAATCTGTTCACCAGCGGCGACCACCACGTCATATTCGGCGGGATCATACAGCGCGTTTGCCTCGCGGCAAAAGTTGACGAGCCGGTCCGTATCGCCCGCCATAGCGGAAACAACGACGGCAACTTCGTCACCGCGTTCTGCCTGACGCTTCACCAATTGCGCGACACGGCGGATACGTTCCGTTCCGGCCATAGACGTGCCGCCAAATTTCATTACAATGCGGGCCATGAAAACCTTGAATAGTCGCTATATTACAATCGAGGGCCCTGATAGGGACAGGATATGACAAACGCAAGCTCAGCAACGACAATAAACGCTACGGAAGCGGCACATTTTGGTGGATTGGCTGCCGAATGGTGGGACCCAAAGGGTTCAAGCGCCATGCTGCACAAGTTGAATCCCGTTCGGCTTGGCTTCATTCGAGCCGCCGTCGACGCGCATTTTGGCGGTGATGGCAAGGCGCGTTATCCGCTGTTGGGCAAGTCTGCGCTTGATGTTGGCTGCGGTGCGGGGCTGCTGTGTGAGCCACTGGCGCGTATGGGTGCGGACGTGACGGGCGTAGATGCTGCGCCCGAAAATATCGATGCCGCAACCGCGCATGCGGCGCTGTCGGGACTATCAATCACCTATCGCGCGGGCGAAATCGCTGCCCAAGGACTTGGTCAGTTTGATATCGTCTCGTCGATGGAAGTCATTGAGCATGTGAACGATCCAGCCGTGTTCATCGGCGAACTGAAACGCCACATGAAACCCGATGGCTTGTTGTTGCTATCAACGCCAAACCGAACGCCTGCCTCGCGCATTTTCCTCGTGGAGGCTGCTGAGCGGCTCGGGCAAGTCCCGCGCGGCACGCATGATTGGGACAAGTTCCTGACGCCCGATGAATTGACGGCACTGCTCAATGATGCGGGAATTGAGATTGTCGACATGCAGGGCATTGCGTTTTCGCCAATGTCCGGGCTGCATTTAAGCAGCAATATGGCGTTGAATTACATATTGTCCGCGAGGCTGCGGGGTTAACACCAGCGCCAGACCGTCACCCTGAACTTGTTTCAGGGTCTTACTTCGTCCGCCCGAAAGAAAGTAAGATGCTGAAACAAGTTCAGCATGACGATTTTGGCATTAGCATGACGATTTTGGGATTAGGACAGCGATTTTAGCCTAAGCCTCAATCATATCCCGCATCGGCATATTGGTCGTCGGCCAAGTCGGTAAAGCGGGTAATCTTCGCTTCGAACTTCATCCGGACGCGGCCCGTTGAACCGTGGCGCTGCTTGGCGACGATGAGTTCGGCGACACCAAAAATGCGCTCCATCTTTTCCTTCCACGCATCATGCGCGGCTTCGTTGACGGGGTCGGGCTGCTTTGCCGCTTCATAATAATCTTCGCGATACACGAACCAGACCATATCGGCGTCCTGCTCGATCGAACCGGATTCGCGAAGGTCGGACAGCATCGGACGCTTGTCCTCGCGCTGTTCAACCGCACGGCTGAGCTGCGAAAGCGCAATCACCGGCAGGCCCAGTTCCTTGGCCAAGGTTTTCAAACCACGGCTAATTTCGGAAATTTCATTAACGCGGTTATCGCCAGAACGGCTTGAGCCCTGAAGCAACTGCAAATAGTCAACGACGATCAGCCCAATGCCATGCCGACGCTGCAAGCGCCGTGCGCGGGTACGCAATGCAGCGATGGTCAGCGCGGGCGTGTCGTCAATATAGAGCGGCAATTCCTGCAGCTCGCGGCTCGCGCGCGACAATTCCCGGAAATCTTCGCGACTGATTTTTCCCATACGCAGCAGTTCGGAACTGATGCCCGATTGTTCGGCCAAGATACGCGTCGCCAGCTGGTCCGCCGACATTTCGAGGCTGAAGAAAGCGACCTTGGCACCAGCGCCCTTGGATTCTTCAATGCCGTCTTCACGTTCGCGGATCCATCGGCGCGCAGCGTTGAAGGCGATGTTGGTGGCAAGCGATGTCTTGCCCATACCGGGGCGACCAGCGAGGATGATTAGGTCGGAATTGTGCAGGCCGCCGCATTTGGCGTTAATGCTATCCAAGCCCGTGGTCACACCGGACAGACTTCCGCCCGATTGCAACGCCTTTTCAACATTGCGGATCGCTTCGGTCGACGCGGCGAGGAAGCTCTTCATCGAGCCGGTTTCGCCTTCGCCTTCGGCGACTTTGTACAAAGCGCTTTCCGCGGCTTCGATCTGGCCCTTGGGGTCAACGCTCTCACTTGTGTCGAGCGCATTGTCGACCAACGTGCGGCCAACCGTCACCAATTCACGCAGCAACGCGAGGTCATAAATCTGCTGCGCAAAGTCACGCGCGCCGATCAAGCCCGCGCCATCTGCCGTCAGCTTAATCAAATAGCCCGGGCCCCCAAGCTCACGCATGGATTCGTCGGCCTCAAAAAATGGCTTCAGCGTGACGGGCGTCACCAGCATGTTCCGGTCAATCAGACGCAATATCTGTTCGTAAATGCGGCCGTGCAGTGGTTCAAAGAAATGGTCAGGCTGCAATTTGATCGACACATCTTCGATCACCCGATTATCAATCAGAATTGCGCCAAGAAACGCGGCCTCCGCCTCAATATTGCGGGGAAGGCGTTGGGGTTCAGCTTCATTCGCTGCTGCAAGTCTGATAAGTTCGGCCATGGCTCCCTATCCTTTAGCATGTTCGGCTTCGCAAGGGGGCACAAAAAGAAGTGCGGGGATATGGCTGTGGACAACAATCGGACAACAAGATGTTCCACAAACGGGATAGCGCTTGCCCCAAAAATATCTCAAGCTAACACAGCAGCATGAGCGACCCGCGCATCATTAAAGTTGATCTGGACGAAGCAACGATACTTCGGCGTAATGCCGATATCGAGCAGGAGCGGCGCGTCGCGATCTTCGATCTGATCGAAGACAACTTTTTCAAGCCGCTGCGCGATATGGGCGATGGCTTTGCCGGGCCATATCATCTGAGCATCAGCGTCGCCGACGGCCGCCTCATCCTCGACATTCGCCGGCCCGATGATACGCCACATGAAATGCTCATCCTCAGCTTGGGCCGTTTCCGCCGGGTGGTGAAAGACTATTTCGCCATTTGCGACAGCTACTATCAGGCCATTCGCAAGGCGAGCGCTGCCGAAATCGAAACCATCGATATGGCGCGGCGCGGTGTACACAATGAAGCAGCCGAGTTGTTGATGGAACGCCTTGAGGGCAAAGTTGAGGTTGATTTTGCCACGGCCCGCCGGCTGTTCACGCTCATTTGTGTGTTGCACATCAAAAGCTGAGCGCGGCGCAGCGTAAAATCTTGTGCTTTCGGGCGGCCATTGCGCAACGGCTATCGACTTCCCGCGGCGGTAACGCCTAGAGGGACGAATCACATGCTTGAACAGAGGGTCGCATGACTGGGGGTAAACGCCAATTCGTCCGGTGGGGCATTATCATGCTCGGCATCGCGCTCGCGGTCTATGCGGGCTGGCGTTATGTGACCGCTTGGGCACCGTCGCGCGCTGAATATCCGGTACAAGGCATTGTGGTCACCCAAAGCAATGGCCGTCCCAATTGGGCGGAGCTTGGCGCGACCGGTGTCGATTTCGCTTATATCACTGCGGTCGAAGGCGCGCGCACACGCGACGCAGAATTCCAAGCCAATTTGGCAGGCGCGCAAGACGCCGGCATCCGCTTCGGCGCGCTCCACCATTTTGACATTTGCCGTCTGGCATCGGACCAAGCGACGATGTTCATTACCAGCGTTCCGCGCAACGAAAGCGCCCTGCCCCCTGCGGTCCAGCTGGATTTTTCCGATACGTGCCAAGGGCGTCCGAACCGCGCGCTGATATTGTCCGAACTCGCCACATTCCTGAACCAGATAGAGGCGCATAGCGGCACACCCGCAATCCTGCTACTCACCCGGGAGTTTGAGAAGGAGTATCAAGTGAGCAAGTCGATTGATCGTACTGTTTGGCTGGAGGGCAATTGGTTGATCCCCGATTATTCCGCGCGCCCGTGGGTTATGTGGACGGCCAATTTGCAGCGTCGCATTGACGGCGTTGACGGCCCTGTGCGCTGGGTGGTGGTGCGCAAATGACCGACAGCGCGCAAAAACTCGTTCAGCTTGCCATTGATGCCGCCCAAACCGCTTATGCGCCTTATTCAAACTTTCATGTCGGCACGGCGTTGCTGCTGGATACAGGCGAAATCATCACGGGCAGCAATTTTGAAAACGCCAGCTATGGCATGACGTTGTGCGCCGAAACGGTCGCGATCGCCAAAGCCAATAGTGACGGCAAATTGCGCGCCATTCGCGAAATCGCCGTGGCAGGTGGCTTGGCAGGGCATGTGGGTAAAGCAGCTGACCCCATTACCCCATGCGGCCGATGCCGCCAGATTATCAAGGAAGTGGCGGACCTGACGGACACCGACATTCCGGTCCATTGCGCACACGCAACGGGATATGA
>JACCDN010465707.1_pt1 | contig 62678 bp, 65 predicted proteins | sample 7441691 | NCBI WGS metagenome assembly JACCDN01 (sample SAMN15323439, study PRJNA562643) | freshwater metagenome | isolation source: river surface water | place: USA:Blue River Watershed | collected 2017-08-16 | reverse complement strand
GGAGGAAGCGGGTCGAGGATGAGCACTTATCTCGTAAACGATGTGTTCAAACCAATAGGTGCCAATACAAAGCGCGCCGACTTCGCCCTAGCTGCTTAAGCTAGCCCCGAAGTCCGTCTGACTAAGTCTGATTTCAACTTAGACCCAGACGTCATTTAGAAATCTTGCTGAGGGAATGCGTCAAAGGTTCCCTCGGGACTTTGCACTTTGACTGGGCCTGTCGGTGTAGTTGCTTCAGACAAATACCGGGGTCGAGCAGAACGTAGATTGAAGCTACACCCGTAGAAGCGCCACAAACGTTGCAATGGACGGGGGTTCAATTCCCCCCATCTCCACTTTAGAAAATAGACCTCGAGCCCTCATGCTTGGGGTCTATTGCTTTTTGGCGGTAGCCTTCAAGAATGATTGAGATTCGAAGACTCACCGTGAATGAATTAGAGCCATATCTTGTGTTCATGGATGGCCCTGCCTTCAAGTCCCAGCCCCAATGGCAAGGATGTTACTGCCAGTTTTACCTGAATACCCGGGAGCAAAATGAGGATACTGATGCCCTGGGGGCCGTAAATCGAAATAGAGCTTGTGATCGCATAGCGGACGGCACCATGCAAGGGTATGTAGCTCTCAGCGAGGACAAGGTAATCGGATGGATGGCGGCGAATAGTTTCAAAAACTTCGTTGAGTTGCCTGGTGACGAGGAAGACGTAGCGGCAATTATTTGCTTTGTAGTGGAATCGGAATACCAACGTAGGGGAGTGGCCACGAAGATGCTCAATTTTGCATTGGCTGACTTGCCAAATCATGGGTATCGTGCGGTGAATGCGGCACCTTTGGCAAGTGGAGAATTTGTGAGCCACGGTTATCGTGGCCCGAGAAGTATGTTTGAAAAGGCTGGTTTTGAGTCCGGCCCCATGGTCGATGAGAAGCACGTGTTGATGACAAGGTCCCTGTAAAAACTAAACCCCTTGGATATTCCAAGGGGTTTAGTTTTTGGTTATGTCTACTTGTCGGCAGCTGCCACGGCCTTTGGCTTACGCTTTGGCTTTGGAGCCTCCTCGACCGCAGGAGCGTGCTCAGCGTGAGCAAGCTCGTATTCGGCCTTGGTGACCGGTGCAATGCGGTCTTCGAAGTAAATCTTTGAAAGTGCTGAGCGAACTCGAGCTGAAATCGAGATCTTGCCATCCTTGTTTGGACGAGGCAGCGTTGGCTGGTAGTCCTTGAAGTCAACCAACTTCCACAGCTCGTACTTGTCCAATGGCTCGTGGAGCTCGATGTACTCACCGTGAGGCAAGCGGACAACGCGACCAGTTTCGCGACCGTGCAGCACCATCTCGCGGTCCTTGCGCTGAAGTGACAGACAGGTGCGCTTGGTCACCCAGTATGCAATGACCGGTCCAACCAATAGCAGGATCTGCATGGTGGTTAGCACCTGGTTGAGCGACATCTGGAAGTTGATTGCGATCAAGTCAGTTGAGGCACCGGCCCAAAGCACTGCGTAGAAGGTAACTCCAGCGGCTCCAATGGCGGTTCTGGTGGGAGCGTTACGTGGACGGTCAAGTACGTGGTGCTCGCGCTTGTCACCTGTGACCCATGCCTCTAGGAATGGGTAAGCAGCTACTAGAGCAAGGAACACTAGCGAGACAACTAGCGGAACAAGCACGCCGAATGGCAGCACGTAACCAAACACCGCTACGTCCCAGTTGCTCGGCGCCAAACGAAGTGCACCGTCCAGCCAACCGATGTACCAGTCAGGCTGCGTTCCAGCTGAAACAGGGCTTGGGTCGTATGGACCGTAGTTCCAGATCGGGTTGATGGTGAAGGTCGCAGAGATGGCCATGATCACACCGAAAACCAGGAAGAAGAATCCACCTGCCTTGGCAACGTAAACAGGCATCAGAGGGTAACCAACGACGTTGTCGTCACGACGACCAGGGCCTGAGTAGTGGGTGTGCTTGTGGAGCACCACCATCATCAGGTGAAGGGCGATGAACAGGATGATTAGTCCAGGAACAATCATGATGTGGAGGCTGTACAGACGCGCCACAATCTCGGTGCCAGGGAACTCGCCACCGAACAAACCTGAAGAGATCGATGGGCCAATCAAAGGAATGCCCTTGATCATGCCGTCGATGATTCGTAGACCGTTTCCGGATAGTAGGTCATCTGGCAGGGAGTAGCCGGTGAAGCCCGCAGCCATACCCAAGATGAAGAGCATGAAACCAACGAGCCAGTTCAGCTCACGAGGCTTGCGGAATGCGCCGGTGAAGAAGACGCGAAGCATGTGCAGGCCGCTGGCTGCAACGAACAGAAGTGCGGCCCAGTGGTGCACCTGACGCATCAAAAGACCACCGCGGATGTCGAAGCTGATGTCCAAGCTGGATGCGTAGGCAATCGACATTTCGGCGCCCTTAAGTGGCGCATATGAGCCCTCGTAGTGAACTACCGCCATGGATGGCTGGAAGTAGAAGGTGAGGAAGGTGCCCGACAGTACGAGAATCACGAAGCTATAGAGAGCTACCTCACCGAGCATGAAGCTCCAGTGGTCTGGGAAGATCTTGCGACCGAATCCCTTGACCACGGTGCCGAGACCAACTCGCTCGTCAAGATAGTTCGCAGTTCCAGCTAGGAAACCGCCCTGCTTTTGCTTAGTTGCGTTTGTCATCATTACTTCCTAATGTCCCAGAACGTTGGGCCAACTGGCTCGAGGAAGTCGCTTTGAGCGACGAGGTAACCCTCAGCGTCAACCGTGATTGGCAGCTGGGGGAGAGGGCGCGATGCCGGACCAAAGATCACCTTGCAGTGATCGGCCAAGTCGAAAGTCGACTGGTGGCAAGGGCATAGCAGGTGGTGTGTGTGCTGCTCGTATAGAGCCACAGGGCAGCCCACGTGGGTACAAATCTTGGAGTAGGCAACGATACCGTCGTAACTCCAGTCCTTCTTGGCAGGATCCTCTTTTAGCTCTCCAGGGTTTACACGAACCAAAAGAACTGCCGCCTTGGCCTTCTCGTTTAGCTTGACCTCGTGGTCAAGCTCTTTGAGACCTTCAGGGATGACGTGGAATACCGAACCGATAGTGACCTCTGAGGCCTTGATCGGGATGCCTGTTGGGTCCTTGGTGAGGCGGGTTCCCTTCTTCCACATGGTGTGCTTGAGGGTGTCGCCCACAGTTGGACCAAGGTCTCCGAAGATCACCACAGCAGGGATCGGGAAGAAAGCCAGCGCACCGTAAAGGGTTCTGCGAATCAGCTTGCGACGAGTGAAACCAGACTCACCATCCGCAAGCTTGATGATTTCGAGTGCCTGAGCACGGGCTTCGTCAGAGCTTCGAGCAATGTGGCGGTCCTCTGCAACCTCGTGGTCAGGCATAAGAGTCTTGGCCCAGTGAACGGCTCCAAAACCGATTCCGAGCAGCGAAAGTGCCATGCCAACACCCATCCAGAAGGTGTTGTTTCTGGTGGCGGAGAGGTCGCCGTCAACAATAGGGAAGGCGAAGAAGCCCCAGATGGCAACGATTGCGCCAACAATCGAAACTAGGAACATGACCGATACGGCACGCTCTGCGTTGCGAGCAGCCTTCTCGTCCTTGTCAGTCATTCTGACGCGGTGTGGTTCAATGCCCGGGTCCTTGATTGGGCGATCGGCCGTGGTGGCTAGACCCGATTCGTAAACTTTCTCGATTTCACTCATGAGTGCTCCTAGTTCGACTTGGCGCCAAGCCAAACGGTGATCGCGATGATGAAGCCAAGACCGAAGATCCAAACGAATAGACCCTCAGCCACAGGACCAATTGAGCCAAGCTCGTAGCCACCAACCGATGGGTTGTTCTCTACGTACTTCAGGTAGGTAATGATGTCCTTCTTGTCCTCTGGGGTCAGGTTGGCATCGTTGAAAACTGGCATGTTCTGAGGTCCGGTGATCATGGCCTCGTAAATGTGCTTCTCCGAGACGCCCTTCAGCTGTGGAGCCCACTTGCCCTCGGTGAGTGCACCGGCAGCACCAACAGCGTTGTGACACATTGCACAGTTGATGCGGAATAGCTCTCCACCGTGGGTTGGGTCTCCATCTGCTCGGAGGTACTCCTCATCTGGGATGGCAGGGCCAGGTGCTAGGGAAGCCACGTAGGCAGCCATGGCAGCAATCTGCTCCTCAGTGAACTGAACTGGCTTCTTGTGAAGCTGCGGTCCAGATGCCTGACCAGGCATGCGGCCGGTGCCGACCTGGAAATCTACAGAAGCAGCACCCACACCAATTAGCGATGGGCCACCGATAGCGCCCTCACCGTTGGTGCCGTGGCAGCTAGCGCAGTTTGCGAGGAATAGCTTTCTGCCCTCGTCAATCAACTCTGGGCTAGATAGCTCTGCCTGGACAGTGCTGGTAGCAGCGGCATAGCCACCACCGGACAACACAAGGCCCAGGAAAATCACAATTCCCGCAGCCCAGGGGCGGCGGCGTAGTGGTTTCTCGTTACTCAACTGCTTCTCCATTTATTTCAAGATGTAGACGACCACGAAGAGGCCAATCCACACCACATCTACAAAGTGCCAGTAATAAGAGACAACGATGGCGCTGGTTGCCTCACGGTGACCGAAGTTTCGGACTGAATAAGCACGTGCAATCACGAGCAAGAATGCGATTAGACCGCCGGTTACGTGCAAAGCGTGGAAACCGGTGGTGATGTAAAACGCTGAACCATAGGAGTTGGACATCAAGCTGACGCCCTCGGAAACCAACTTTGCGTACTCGTAGCTCTGCCCGGCTACGAAGATTGCGCCCATGACATACGTGAGGAAGAACCACTCGATCATGCCCCACTTGGCAGGAGAGTTTCCGGTTCTACGAGGCTGAAGGCGCTCTGCCGCAAACACTCCAAACTGAGCAGTAAAAGAGCTGGCAACCAAAATCAGGGTGTTCACCAACGCGAATGGCACGTCAAGGATTTGAGTGTCGTTGGCCCAAAGTTCTGGAGCGCCCGCGCGGAGGCTGAAATACATAGCGAAAAGGCCCGCGAAGAACATAACTTCCGAGCCGAGCCAAACGATGGTTCCTACCGAGACCGCGTTTGGTCTGTTGATTACCGCATTAGACGCGACAGTTGTGGTTGCAGACATGGCTCTAGCCTAACCCAAAATGGCCCTCTACAGCCGTGTGTTGAACCCGAAAAACAGGAATTTTTGGACTCCGAGTAGCTAATTCGATGGGTAAAGTTCTTGGCATGCGAAATTTGTCTTGGCCCGAGGTGCTCTCGTCTTTGTTGGCGGGGGAGGACCTACCTCGCGAGTCCGCCTCGTGGGCTATGCGACAGATCATGTCGGGGGAGGCAAGTGAGGCCCAAATTGGCGCATTCATGATGGCCCTTCGCTCCAAGGGGGAGACCGTACACGAGCTCGCAGGTCTAGTCGACGTCATGCTCGACAATGCGGTATTGCTCGACACCGGGGCAGATGCGGTAGACATCGTTGGAACCGGTGGAGATCTGGTTGGCACTGTCAACGTTAGCTCGATGGCTTCGATCGTTGCAGCCTCAGCCGGAGTCCCGGTTTTGAAGCATGGCAGCCGGTCAGCATCTGGCAAAACCGGATCGTCGGAGATGCTTGAAGTGCTCGGTATTCGCCTTGACCTAGCGCCTCAGCAAGTAGCCGAGGTATTTCGCCAGGTAGGTATCACATTTTTCTTCGCGCCAGTGTTTCACCCAGCAATGAGGTTCGTTGCTCCGGTCCGCAAGCAACTCGGTGTTCCAACGACCTTCAATTTCCTTGGACCGCTGGCAAATCCGGCCCAACCGATTGCAACTGCATTAGGCGTGGCAAATCCTGTGATTGCGCCAAAGATGGCGACGGAACTGGCTCAACGGGGGAGAACTGCCTTGGTGTTCCGCTCCGAAGATGGCTTAGATGAAATTTCCACCACCTCAAAAAGTCAACTCTGGGTAGTCCGTGATGGTGAGGTGACCGAGCAGATCCTCGACCCTCAGGAGCTTGGCATTCCTCGGGCAAAACTCGAACAGCTAATCGGCGGGGATGCCAAGCACAATGCCGAGGTAGCCAGGCGACTATTCGCTGGCGAGGATTTTGAAAACGCTGAAGCCGTCTTTGACATTGTCACTCTCAACGCAGCCGGCGGCATGGTTGCCTATGAAATTGCAAAAGGTAACCAGGAGCAGGTTTCTGAGCTGTTCTCCAAAGCTCTTCAAAGCGCCAAGGATGCGATTACATCCGGAGCAGCCAATCGAAAACTGATCAACTGGTCTGCTGCAACTCAGCAGATCTAATTCAACTCAGGGCAGGGCAGGAGCGGAGTATTGCGAAATCCTTCAATTGACATAATGTTTATTATCGGCGTTAGGTGCATTGATTTGGCGGGACTAGAAGTGGCTCGAACGCAAGCCCTCTGCAACCAAATCAATTGCGCCCGGAGGTCCGACCCAAAGCTCTTCGCTGAAAATTTCTTCGATTGTCAGCCATCGGTGTGAGATCGTGTCGCGATGTTCTTCAGGCGTCCAAAGATTTGACTGCGGTTCAAATTCAGTTTCAACCCTGACTGTGAAAAACCAGGCTGTACCAGAGTCAAATTCGTGCTTTGACTCAAATTCGAACTGATGCTCTGCCCATGGTCCTGCGACTTGATCTGGCATAAGTTGTAGGCCTGTTTCTTCCATGATCTCTCTCAGGATCGCCTGCACCTGATTCTCTCCAGCTTCAATTCCACCTCCTGGGAAGATCCACTGCGGAGGTAGCTCAACGCCTGGATCAAAGCGAGAGTGGAACATCAAAAAACGTTCACCGGGAGCAACAATCAGCGCTCGAACCGTATCGCGATGCCTAGACTCGGCCATTTTTATCCGCGAGCCCAAAGAATCGAAGCGAGATCTGATTTAGGTAACCGATCAATAGAGCGAAGATTAGTGTACCCTCCCTGGCTTGCCCGCCTAATAGAAAGCCAACCAGCACCACAAGTATCTCGATGCCTGTTCTGGCCTGCCAGAAAGGCAATTTGAAGCGTTGAGCAATGCCGACATTGAGCCCATCCCTGGGGCCCTTGCCCATGCCGCAGGAGATGTAGAGTCCGGTTGCAAACGACACCACGATCATGCCCGTGAGTAGCAACGCCAATCGAGCGAAATAGGACTCGAAGTCGGGCAAATAGGGCATAGCTAGATCCGCAAATACCCCAATCAAGATGGCATTGAGCACAGAGCCAAGCCCGGGTTTTACGCGAAGCGGAATCCAGAGAAGCAGCACGAGGGCAGAAACCACGATGGTTGATTGCCCAAAACTGATTCCAGTTTGTTTTGAAATGCCCTGAGCAAAAACATCCCAGGGGGCGACGCCAATCCCGGCTTTGACCATCATGGCAACGCCGATTCCATAGATGAATAGCCCGATTAGTAGCTTGATTAGGCGATAGCTAAAACTAGACTTGGGCACCACACAAGACTAGGGGTGAGATGGCTAGAACTGCCTATTTCGACGGCCCACTCCCTCGCCTGCTTGCCCACCGTGGTTTGAGTGAACACTTGAATTCGGTCGCTGAGAACTCATTAGCTGCTTTTCATCAAGCAATCGCTCACGGCGCCACTCACATCGAATCTGATGTCCATGCCACCAAAGACCACGTCGCGGTCCTATTTCACGATGATGACCTCAGCCGTGTTGCCGGGGTCAACAGCGCTATTGCTGACCTCACTCTCAAAGATTTGAGAGCTATTCGACTAAAAGGTGAGTCTGTGGTTCCAACGCTTGCGGAGGGGCTGGAGCTTGGGGTGAACCTCAATCTTGACATCAAGGCAAAACGTGCGATTAGGCCTACCGTTTCAGAAATTGAACGTTTTGCCGCTCACAATCGCGTTTTGGTGTCGAGCTTTTCCTCAAGCCGGCGACGTCAGGCCCTAAAACTACTCTCCGAGCCTGTTGCCACTAGCGCTTCAATGCGTGAGGTGGCGCTCGCCTATCTCAGTCACAGACTCGGTGGACTCGGGTTTGGCATTGCGGTTAGGGGTCTAGATGCATTCCAGATTCCGCCGAGGATGTACGGCATCACCTTCGCCGAGAAACGTTTTCTGGACCGACTTTCAAGGCATGGAATAGAGACACATTTCTGGACGGTGAATGATCCGGCCGAGCGCGAGCGGCTTATCTCACTGGGAGCTTCAGGAATCGTGAGCGACCGCGTCGACCTCATGAACTGAGTGTTTCCTGAAAATCTTTTCAATTTGGGACTTATCCCCTGCCTGCCGAGGTTCTTGTAACTAAACGGGAGGAAACCATGGCTGAAACAATGCGAGGCATGCGCCTTGGCGCACAGTCACTCGAGACCGAATCGGGTGTCGAGTTCTCCCCCAGGGTCACGGTGAATTTCCGTTGTCCTGAGTCTCACGAATTCAATTTGATTTTCTCCGCCACCGCGGAGCTTCCCAACACCTGGGAGTGCAAGAAGTGCGAACTGATAGCTGTTCGACTTGAGAACGGTAACCTGGTTGACCTTGCCGCGTCAGAAGACGATGGTCCAAGGACTCACTACGACATGGTTTTGGAACGTCGTACCCGCGAGGAGTTAGAAGAGCTTCTGGCAGAGGTTCTGGCCGACATGAGAGCTCGTCGCTCTGCTGGCAAGCTCACCGCCTAAAAAACCTCTGAATCCCCCACTTGGTGCAAAGCCAAAACGCCTCCAGCACAATCTCGCGCGTCATCTTTGATGCCCCAGTTTCGCGCTCGATAAAGGTGATTGGAACCTCGGTAATCTCCGCCCCCAACTTTGCAACTCTCCTGGTCATCTCAACCTGAAACCCGTACCCCTGAGCCTCCAGGTCGGAGAGTTGCAGCTCCTCAATTAGCGAAGCGCTGTAAACCCTGAATCCAGCCGTCAAATCTCTTACTTTCAATCCGGTAGCAACCGCCGCATACCAGTTTCCAAATCGACTAATTAGCTGTCTTTGCAGCGGCCAATTCTCAACAGCTCCCCCGCTAACCCAGCGGGAACCAATCACAAGAGGAGATTCAGAGCTGAGAAGTTTAGAGAGATCTTCTGGGCGATGCGATCCATCGGCATCCATTTGGACAAGTCGCTGATAGCCGGCTGCTATCCCCCATCGATAACCAGCCAGATAGGCCTTGCCTAGACCCTCTTTGCCCCCTCGCTTGAGAAGTGAAACCCGGCTATTTTCAGCCGCAATCCTCTCAACCAGGGCGGCTGTCCCATCAGGCGAGTTGTCGTCAATAACCAAAACATCTACCTGTTGATTCACCAAAAGCAAATGCTCTAGCGAATGCATGATTCCAGCTGCTTCGTTATAGGTAGGCATCAGAACCAGAGTTTTCATTTTCGTCTAATCACCGCCAGCGCGATTAGACCCGCAGTGGCTAGGAGTGCATCGATCCAGCCACCAATAAATACTGCAGGGGTAATTGCCGTGTACAGCGGAACCTTGTTGACCATTGCACCCGGCTGATACCAGGTCAGCTCATTCAAAGTCTTGCCATCTGGCAGGTAGATTGCGCTGAGGCCGACTGTGGAGATGTTCACCACGGATCGGCCGGTTTCAATGGCTCGCAATTTAGCGATTGCAGCTTGTTGATAGGTCTCGTCGGAATAACCAAAATCAGCATTATTAGTTTGAGAGAGAATCACCTCTGCCCCACTACCAGCCAGCTCTCGAGGTATCTGATCGATTGCAATTTCAAAACAAATCAAGGTGCCGGCGTTGAAATCCTCGAGTTCGAAGATCCCGTCTCGTTCACCAAAGCTGTATCCACGTGGCACCAGGTCAATCAGATCGGGTGCTAGCGCTCGCCAGAACGGACGATCCGGGACAAACTCCGCAAATGGAACAGGTCGCTTTTTGTCATATTGATCAATTGGTCCCTCGGTCGGGGACCAGAGCAGAGTGGAGTTGTAAACATCTTCACCAGTCTTGGTGATGGTTCCAAAGGTGAAGGGAGCATTGAATTCTTTAGCGATTTTGTCAATCGCACTTCTGGCGGCAGCTGAGCGAAGCGGGTCCACATCAGAGGCGTTCTCCGGCCAGACAATGAGGTCTAGCTCGCCCGCCAGGTCAGACTCAGAAACTAACTTTGTGGCCTGAATGTGGTTATTCAAAATGGTGCCAGGCGTCAGGTTTGAAAATAGTCCGGCGTTTGCATTGCCCTGGACTGCGGCGATTGTCGCACTCCTCTCTGTTTGATTCAGAAGGCCAAGCGGGACAATCGCAGGCAAGGTAGCGATCAAACCGGCACAAACTGCAGCCAATCGAATCGGAAAACCACGTTTACGAGCCCCGATCGCGATGACCGCCAGAAGTGAACCGAGTAATGCCACTGCAAAGCTGACCAGGCTGATACCCCCAAAGAAGGCCCAGTTAGCCCAAGGCCCGTGGGCCTGCGCCATTCCAAGGCGCGACCACGGGAAGCCACCGTATGGGAAACTCATTGCGAGCCACTCTCGCAAGACCCAGATTGCCGCCGCCAAGATTGCGAACCACAGATACCGGTTTGTCTTTGGCTTTAGTTTTTTCCACAGCCAGCTCGTTAGACCAACACCCAGTGCGAAGTAGATCGACATCAGGGTGCTGAGCGCAAGCAGTGGCACCGGCCCGAGGTAAAGCGATATCCACTCAATGTGGGCGATGTAATAGACCTGTCCAGCCAGAAACCCGGTCAGTAGCGCAAGACGAAAACCCATCCCCAAAGTTGCAATCAGAATCAGTGCTGGCACCAGAGGTGAGAGCACCCAGATGTTTTCGGTTGGGAAAATATAGAGCGCGATGAGCCCGCCAATCATGGCCAGTGGTATTCGCCACCAGAGCTCTACTTTGCGCACCCGATAAGCCTAACTTCAGACGTAATAGGAGTTTGCGACGATGCCGCGCTTGATCAGGTCCATGGCTTTGTAGGCTGTCTCCGCCAGTTGCGGATCTGCACCCTGGGCGAGTTGATCCAAAAGATCTACCAATTGCTTAGACCAGCGAATGAAGTCTCCCGGTAGTAGACCAGAGAGTTTCAACACATCGTCGAGCCTTGCCCCGGTTGCCCAGCGATACATGGGCCAGCAAAGGTTCAGCTCCAGCTGGGTCTCCTTAGGTAGCCGATGTTCGGTCTGAAGTTCCAAGAGTTGCTCCTGGATCAGTTCTGTCTTCTCCAGCGCTTCCCTGAAGTTCCCCTTGGGAAGTTTGGGTTCATAATCGCCCTCATCTTTTCTTCCCTCATAGACCAATGCCGTTGCGAGCGCGGCCAGGTTCGCAGGATCAAGCTGAGACCAAACTCCGCGATTGATGCACTCTGCAATCAGTAGATCGCGTTCGCCATAAATCTTGCTCAGGCGAAGACCAGAGCTGGTGATCTCAAGGTCATCTTCACTTGGGACTAGATAACCAAGCTCGGTTAGTAGAAGACAAATACGATCAAAAACTCGTGCAACCTGGTTGGTGCGGCCTTCAATTTGCGCCACTGCTTGGTCAATCTCTTTGCGCAGCTTGTGGTAACGCTCACCCCAGCGGGCATGGGCCTCGCGCTCTGCGCAGCCGTGACATGGATGCGCCCTCAATTCGCGCTTGAGTTCAGCAATCCTCATGTCCAGTTGGCGCTGACCCTTGGACATCCGAATGTCCTTGCCCGCTCGATGTTTGCTCTGGGCCCCACTACGTTCAAGATCGGTTAGCTCTCGGCGCATGCCTGAGTACTCAATGAAATCGCCAAGGTGGCAACTCAGAGCCTTTTCGTAACCTTCGAGTGACTCCTGCTTATCGGCGATCACTCGAGCTAGTCCAACAACTGACCTGTCTGCCTGAAACTGAGCGAATGATCGCTCCAACACCTTGCTGGCACGTCTTGCCCCGAAAGCTGAAATCAGGTTCACAGCCATGTTGTAGGTGGGTTTGAAGCTCGAATTCAAAGGGTAGGTTCGCTTTGAGGCAAGACCTGCAACCAGGTTTGGATCTAGCTGGTTGCCCCAAACAATCACCGAGTGCCCCTCGGTGTCAATTCCTCGTCGTCCGGCACGACCGGTGAGCTGGGTGTACTCCCCCGCGGTTATGTTGACCCTTGACTCACCGTTGTACTTGTCAAGGCGCTCTAGGACTACGGTTCGGGCCGGCATGTTGATGCCAAGTGCGAGGGTTTCAGTTGCGAATACGACTTTCACCAACTTGCGCAAAAAGAGCTCTTCTACGACCTCTTTGAATGCCGGCAGCATGCCCGCGTGGTGTGCTGCAACACCGCGCTCCAGCGAGCTCAGCCAGTCGAAATAACCAAGTGTGTCTAGGTCTTCGTCCGCAATTTGAGTGCAGCGGGCCTCTGCGACGCGTCTGATCTCCTGCTGCTCCTCTTTAGTGGTCAGCCTCAGTCCAGAACGCCTACAGCTTTCCACCGCCTTCTCACACCCTGCTCTTGAGAAGATGAAGAAAATGGCGGGCAGCAATCCCTGCTGTCCCAAGACATCAACAATCTCCGGCTTTTCCAATCTGCCCGATTGGTGCATCGCCCCGTGGCGCGGGCCACTTTGATAGTTGCCACCACCCCATTTGCCACGACGCTGTATTGGACCCCTGGCCCGAGCCTGGTGCTTTTTCAATAGCTCGGGATTTACGCGCATCTGGTTTGAGCCGGTTTCAAAGAGCTCGAGAACCTCATCACCAAATAGCACGTGCTGGTGCAACGGCACCGGTCGGTGCTCCGAAACGATTACCTTGGTGTTGCCTCGAACCTCTGCCAGCCAGGCTCCAAACTCCTCAGCGTTTGAAACTGTGGCGGAGAGTGAAACCACCAATACATCCTTGGGTAGGTGAAGAATCACTTCCTCCCAGACCGCTCCCCGGAAGCGATCTGCAAGGTAATGCACCTCGTCCATGACTACATATGCAAGGTCCTTCAGGGCCATCGAAGTCGCATAGATCATGTTGCGCAAGACCTCAGTGGTCATCACGACGATTTGTGCATCTGAGTTGTTGTTGGTGTCACCTGTAAGGAGTCCAACCTGATCACGACCGTAGCGCGCTACTAGCTCGGCAAACTTCTGATTGCTAAGGGCCTTGATAGGCGTGGTGTAAAAAACCTTCTTGCCGCTCTGCACCGCAAGGTGGATGGCGAACTCCCCCACCACGGTCTTTCCAGCCCCCGTGGGGGCTGCAACTAAGACTCCGAAACCGCTTTCGAGTGCCTGGCAGGCATCAATTTGGAACTTATCGAGTGGGAACTTTAGGCCGGCTGAGAACTCCTCGAGTTGCAAAAACTTGGCCCTCTGCTTGGCGAGCTTGTAACGCTCGGAGGGGCTTAGTTCACTCACTGGCTTCAGGTTCCGAAGCCAGCGTCTTGGCTAACTTTCGCTCTCTGCGCTTGTCATTGAGGTGGGCGACTCCAATAGAGGCGAAGTAGAGCGCCAAAAGTGGAATCATCAAAAGGAACATTGAGAAAGGCTCTGCCGCTGGGGTGGCTAGGGCTGCCAAGATGGCCATGATTAGCACAGCGACTCGCCAAGACTTCAGGATCCCCTTAGCGGTTGTGAGTCCCGCGAAGTTCATTAGAACCAGAACTACCGGCATCACAAACGAAAGACCAAACAGCAACAGCACGCGAATTGCGAACAGCACGTATTCCGCAGCGTTGATGACGTTGGTCGAACCCTCAGGAGTAAAGCCGATAAGACCGACCACGAACCTAGGCAGGTTGGTCCAAGCAAACCAAGCTCCAGTAAGAAACAGTGGTAGTGCGGCAACCACAAAACCCAGCGCATAGCGCTTTTCTTTGGTTTTGAGTCCAGGGGCAACGAAAGCCCAGATGTTGTATAGCCACAGTGGGGCGGTCATGACCACGCCAAAGAATATGGAAAGTTGAATTCTCAGGTCGAAAGCTGCAACCACGGTTCCGAAGTTGACGACAGCATCGATGCCTCTAGCCTCAGTGACTTCAAACAGTGGTTCTTGAAGTAGTGCGAAGATCGGATCGAATAGGTACCAACCGCCAACGGAACCAATCGCAATGAATAATGCCGACCATGTCAGCCTGACGCGCAGTTCCCTAAGGTGGGAACCCAAGGACATGCGGCGCTCTTTGTTTTTGCGCCGAAACATTAGTCCTTCTGCTTCTCGCCTTCTTCGCCCTTCTTGGAGCCTTCAGCCTCTGGCTTCTTGATCTCCTTGCGGAAGATCTGCAGGGACTCTGCAACGCTCTTGGTTAGGGCAGGAAGCTTCGGTGCTCCCCAGAAAAGCAAAACGATTACGAGGATGACAATCCATTGCCAACTTTCGATCCTCATTGCTCACCTTCTGTCTATGTTGATTGAGCTGATTCGAGCCACCAGTCTACGCTGTCTTTCCTCGCGCTCATGCGCTTTGCGCTGCTGCATCGCTTTTCTCGCGCGCAGCAATCTTGCTAGATCTTCTGGGGCACTCGGCTTGGCGGGTTCTATCGAAAATTCATCAGGACCAAAGCTAGAGAGCGCCGCTTCCGTTTTCTTGATTTGACTGAGCAAAGACTTGGCTGCTAGCCAAAGTTTGTAGCCTGCAAGTGCAAATACGTATCCCGCTCCCAGAACCAGGCCAAGGTTAATCCACTCCATTTAGCCCTCCGCAGCCTCGAGATTGAGCGTCCGTTTGGCGAAATTAACGACCGCCGCTCTCGCTTCAACTGGCGCAATCACTTTTGCGCGACCGCCAAATTTCGCGATGTGCCTTGCTAGCGCGGCGAAGCTGCCAACTTTGATTTCACCAACTACTACCCCGTCTCGCTCTTGGGCCTGACCAACCAAAGGGAAATTCCAAAAAATCTCGGTCGCCGTCTTCTCCACCTCAAGCTTTACGATTTGCTCGGTTTCAGAATCGCCAAATGAATCATCAGGCAATTCAGCTAGGCGAGCAGTATCTGAAATTGGAGCGTCCGTGGCCTTTAGATCAACGACCCTATCTAGCCGAAAAGCTCTTAGGTCTTGATTTTTATGACACCAACCCCTGAGGTAGTAGCGGCCCTGCCAAAGATCTAAACGCAGCGGATCGACAATTCGCACCGCTCGCTCGCCCAGTTGGTTGAGGTAGTCAATCTCTAATTGAAGCTCGGAAATGATTGCCTTTTGAACTTTGTCCAAAGTCGCATCAAAACTCGGCGAGCTGACCCCAGACAGCTTGGCGGTTGAGCCAAAAAGTCGTCGCAGTTCCAAGAGCTCTTCGCTTTGGGAAAAAGGCTTCACACCGCTTAGGTACTCAAGCCCGGCAGCAATTGCGGCGGCCTGCTTTCCCGATAGCTTGGGAGGGGTGTCCAGTCTTCCAACTCCTAGGTTGAGCGCCACCTCACCCTCGTCCAGCGCCTCTTCATCGACGTAGAAGTGGGTTTCAAACCTAGTCATGTCTTCGCTATTGGCAATAGTGAGCACGGCTTTCTTGATGGCTGTTTCGCTCACCTGGAAATATCGCGCTAGTTCAACCACATCATGTGGACCCTCGCGTAGCACCAACCCCACGATAGAGAGCGCAAGATTGAACTGATCCTCGGCTCCGAGCTCTTGTTTAGGCATGGTTATCAATCACCGCCTGTAGCTGTTGAGTCACATAATCAGCCAGGGAGGCAGGTTCTAGGATTTTCACGTCCATACCTAGATCGATTAGCTCCTCGGCAAACAGTTCTCGGTCCATGAATGCAACCTGAACCTTGTCGCCACCGAAGTGATACCAGGCCTCGGAGCCGGGGCGCAGCTCAAGCGTTGCCTGCTGCGATGCGATGTGTGTTTCTAAGGAAAGTTCTGCCGCCTCGATGTCGACAGCGTCAAAGCTCTCTGCTGCCATCTCGCTCAGGGTAACTTTGGAAACCATTCTGCGGAGTAGATAGTTTTTCAGCTCCCCGTTGTCGCCCGCCAGCAAAAGCCACTGCCCTGCCTTGAAGCGCAATCTCACTGGGCTCAAAACCTTGAGTTCTGACGCCGCACCCGGCTTTTGGTATTGAACCTCGATCCGAATACCGCGGTCGATTGCCTCGGCAATCGGTGTGAAGTTTGGGTCCTTCGCAAAGAGTCTCGGTGAAACCACCTGTAGGCTCTGTTGTTCAAATGCTGCCCCGAATGCGCGCATTCTGGTCAGCGCAGACTGCGCCACGTGACCAAGACTCTGGTGGTTCCAAGCCTTTGCCGCCAATTCCAATAGCTGCATGTGACGCTCGTTGAGTGTGAAGCCCTGGGGCCAATCAAAAGCTTGCTTGGTTAGGCGATACCTAGTCGCCTCAGGGTCATCAGATCCTTCGCCGTCAATTACTTCGAGTTGTACACCCATGGTGCGGAGCAAGTCCTTGTCACGTTCGAACATACGATCGCGTGCCTCTTGGGTCTTGTTCTCCGCATAGCCAGAGACGCTCTCCAAAAGCTGTCGCTTGCTAACCCCGTAGTTCTGGGCGGCAACTAAACAGCAGGTCAGGGTAAACAGTCGCTCCGCTGGAGTCTGCTTACCCATCTTGAGCTATTCCTTGCCTAGAACGTCTACTACGAATACCAGGGTTGATCCTGCCGGAATTGCTCCCTGTGCATTGTCACCATAGCCGAGCTCCGGTGGAATCACGGCGACCACCTGTGAGCCAACTTTGACACCCTCGAGCGCCTGGACGAAGCCCTCAATCAAACCCTCGGAGTTCACCTGGAATGACGCAGGAGCGCCACGCTCCCAGGAGCTATCAAATTGAGTGCCATCCCAAGTCCAACCTGAGTAGTGAACCACTACGGTGTCACCAATGGCGATTTCCTCACCCTTGCCCTCAACCAAGACCGATCGCTTGAATTCGCCCGGTGCATCGGTCGCAGGAAGCTGAATACCAGGCTGTCCGGATGGAGCGAGAATAACGGCGGGTAGGCCAGCCTCTGGGGCCTTGGCGTCACCGTTTGCCTTCGGAAGATAGGCGTCAACTACGTCGAAAACGAACAAGATCGCGTCCTCGGCTCCGATGCCCAAGGACTCAACTCCAGCACCATCGTGGGCATTGGTTGCATCAAGCAGCACTCCGACCCTCGAGCCAACCTTGACGCCAGTGAGTGCCTTGCAGAAATCAGGTTTTGAGTCGGCAATTAGGTCTTGAATGATGTAGTCCTCGGTGCCAAACTCGCTGCCCTGGAACTGCTCACCGGTTGAAGCATTGAATCCGGTGAAGTGAAGCGCAACGCGCTGTGAACCAACTAGCGATCCTCCCTCACCCTCAATGAAAACCTTGGTCTCAATGCCCGACCCGACCAGCGGGGTTGGGAAATCGATAGTTGGCTCGGTTCCGAACTCGCCCTCGACACTTACCTGCTCGATGGCGTCTCCCCCGGAGAACGCCTCGCAGCTCGCCTCCATGCCTTGGCTCAGCAAGGCGTAGCCGGTGAGCGGAGCGGACTCAGTCGCTGCACAGCCTGATAGGAGAAGTGCTGGGACTAGCAGCGCGACCAATTTCTTCATTTAGCTTCTTTCGTTTCTCTAATTCTCTCGCTCGTCAAACTCTTGAGTGACCTTGCGAACGGTTTTTCTAAGCTTTTTCTCACTGATGGGCCGTTGCCCAATGGCTCCAGGCAGCCAGATGTCCATGTCCTCTTGGGAGAAGTCAGACTTTGAGGCACGGCGCTGTTTGAATTCTGGTAGCACTGCACCGGGTGCCAATCTTCTGGCGGTGAGTAGGAACCCGGTATGAGCAATCATTCGGTGGTCAGGTCTGACCGCCAGACCCTCAACATGCCAGCCGCGGACCATTGACTCCCAGGCATTCGGGGTGGTGAAACCACCGTGATCCTTGATTGCCTCAACCGTTCGAGAGAGCTGGGTAACGGTTGCAACATAAACAATCACGAGACCACCAGGTCGCAGGGCGTTTGCCACAGCCTCAACACAATCCCAAGGGGCCAGCATGTCTAGGACAGCACGATCGACACTGGCATCCTCAACAGCGCCTGGAAGCGCTGACTGCAGCTCCCCTAGAACAACGCTCCAGTTCTCGGGTCGGTAGCCGAGCTGGTTTGCCACGTTTGCTTGGGCGATCTGAGCAAACTCGTCACGCTTTTCAAAAGAAATCAGCTTCCCCTGTGGTCCGATTGCTCGAATCAGGTAGGACGAAAGTGCACCGGATCCAACACCCGCCTCAATCACGGTTGCCCCAGGGTAGATGTCGCCCTCAACCACGATCTGGCCCGCGTCCTTGGGATAAACAATTGCGGCACCGCGCGGCATGGATAGCACGTAATCAGTAAGGAGCGGCTTCAGTGCAAGGTACTCAATGCCGTTTTGGTTAGCGATGATGCTGCCCTCTGGCTGACCGATGACGTCATCGTGCATCAGGTCACCCTTGTGGGTGCCAAACCTGCCACCGGGGACGAGCGTGACCGTGTTTAGTCTTCCCTTGGGGCCGGTGAGTTGAACCTTATCCCCCGGTTTAAAGATGTGATTCATCGTGCCAGCCCCCTTAAGGTTTCGAGATCCAGCTCGTTGAGGGAGTCAAAAAGAATGCGTCCCGGGGCCTGAGGGATTGGAACAATGTTTGGAATTCCTACCGCGACACAGCCCGCTGCTTCGGCGCTCGCCAACCCGGTCCTGGAGTCCTCAAAAGCGATGCAGTGTTTCGGATCAACCCCGAGCAACTCAGCAGCCTTGAGATATGGCTCTGGATCTGGTTTTCCTCGCATCACATCGTCACCTGCGACGACTACATCAAAAGCTTGAAATGGAATCTGATCGGCAACGGCAAAGGCCATGCGACGCATAGACATGGTGACAAGGGCAGTCGGGATGCCTGCCTGCTTGATAGCCATCAGAAGCTCCAGCGCTCCAGGTCGCCAAGGCAGCTGACTCTTGAGGTGAGACACCACATCATCGGTTAGTCGATCAATCACTTCTTGAATCGATAGGTCCTTGATGGAGAGCCGCTCCTTGATGATTGCCGAAGAGTCATAGAGCGACTTTCCGATTAGCTCATGACCATGAGCCTCAGTCCAGACAGTTCCATAATCAGCGGCCAGGCGTGACTCGCTCAGAAGCCAGAATGGCTCGCTGTCTATAAGGGTGCCGTCCATGTCCCATAAGACGGCGGCTGGAAAGCTGTTTGGCATCCTGAGAAGTCTAGTTACTAAGTGCTTTAGAGTTTGTAGGTAAAGAAGTGGAGAGCATGCTAACCGGACGAATCTTGCTGGTCGCCTTTGAGGGCTGGAACGATGCCACCGAGGCGGCTTCAGGTGCCCTCAAGGCCATAGCTGAGCAAATTGGGGCGCAAACTCTAGAGGCTGTAGATCCCGAGGACTACTTCGATTTTCAGTTCTCGCGCCCAATCATTGAATTTGATGCCGACGGTAACCGAGTGCTGTCCTGGCCCGGCTGTGAACTGCTGCAGGCTAGCCCAGAACAAATTGCCGAGCGTCCTGAGCTTGACCGCCTTTACCTACTTTTGGGGACCGAGCCATCTCGTCGCTGGTTGAGTTTTGCGGCTGAGATCTTGGAGATGGTGCAGGACCGTGAGATTGATGCGGTGGTAATGCTTGGAGCGATGCTCGCCGATGTTCCTCACACGCGTCCGATGCAGGTATTCAAATCTTCGATGAATCAGCAACTCATGGAGCGCTACGCGATCGAACCTTCGACCTACCAGGGGCCAGTCGGCATCTTGACCGTTCTGGGTCAAGCCTTTGAAGCCGAGGGCATCCCGGTTCTCTCGCTTTGGGGTTCGGTTCCGCACTACGTTCACAACACCACCAACCCGAAGGCTGCCATCGGCTTCCTCAGTGAAATTCTTGAGCTAACCGGATTCAGTTTCGATAGCTCAGCACTAGCCGAGCAGGCTTTTGAGTGGGAGCGCGGCGTGGATGACATGACAGCAGCTGACGAGGAGATGCTCTCCTATGTTTCGCAGCTTGAAAAGGCGCGCGATGCTTGGGACTCGGAACAGGTTTCAGGTGAGGCGCTAGCTCGAGAGTTCGAGCGCTACCTAAACGATCGACCTGATTCTCAGGATCGCCCTAAGCCCTAAATCGCACCCACTGCTAAACCGATTAGAAGTAGCGAACCAACAGTCACTCGCCAGATCACGAATGGCAGAAACGATCCTCGTTCTAGGTATTTCAATAGCCAGGCGATGACCAGGTAGCCAACTACCCCACTCACCAGCGTTGCCACTGCGGTGCCGAAGATTAAATCATTCGGTAGGTCCTGATAGCTCTTTAGGAACTGATAGGCCCCTGAGGCCAGGACGGCCGGTATCGCAAGTAGGAAACTGTATTTAGCTGCCGCTGCCCGTGTAAATCCCATTAGGCGGCCAACGGTAATTGTCCCGCCGGAGCGTGAAACTCCCGGAATCAGTGCCAGTGCTTGACCCAAGCCGAAAATCAGACCGGACTTTATATTTAGGTCGGAAATCTGCTTGGTCTTTGAACCGAAGTGATCGGCAACCCCAAGCCCAACTCCGAAAACAATCAGAGCGACACCGATTACCCAGAGTTCTCTCACATCAGATTCAACCTGATCCTGAAACGTCAAACCCAACACCACGACCGGTAGTGACCCCAAAATCACAAGCCAGCCCAACTTAGATTCCTGCGGTTGCTTAGCAAATGGCCGTAGGGCATTTCTAAACCAGGAGGAGAGGATCTCCCAAATTGTCTTGGCGAAGTAAATGAGCACCGCTACCTCGGTACCGATTTGGATTGTTGCAATGAATGCCGTTAGCTGAGGCTTACTGAGGTTGGAAATACCCATCAGCTCTTGAGCAATCTGCACGTGAGCGGATGAGGAGATTGGTAAAAACTCTGTGAGTCCTTGGATCAGTCCAAGAACTAGTGCTTCAAATAGATTCATTCATCCTCGGCCAGGGCGATTGGCAAATATTCATCGTGTGCCGCAGCCAGAGCCTCTTCGTAGCTAAGAAACGCATCCTCGACCATTTCATAGGCGCGTTCGAGGTTCTCATCAACACCAGAGCGCTTCTGTCGGCAGGCATCGAGGTGAAACTCTAGGGCTGCGACTAGTTTCTGCAGGGCCAGCTCTGGATCAGTGTTCATGGCTTTAGGCTACTCAACTATCATCGTCAGACCAAGAACCTCGGGTGGTTTTGAAGCTTGGGTTCGTGATAGATTGTCACGGCTCAGTTGATTTGAGCATCACCGGTCCGGGTGGCGGAATGGCAGACGCGCTAGCTTGAGGTGCTAGTCTCCGTTAGGAGGTAGGGGTTCAAGTCCCCTTTCGGACACCAAGTGTTGATTACACTTCTCTAATGCCCCAAAACTTCCCCTCTGCGCTTGCGTTTGGGCTTGATCGCGCTCGTGAGTTGATTTCGGGAAAAGACACCCTGCTGCTTACCGGGGCTGGTATCTCTACAGACAGTGGCATCCCGGACTACAGAGGTGCCGGGCGAGTGCAAAAACACCCCCTCACTTTTGACCAGTTCATGGGCTCCCCCAGGCATCAAGCACGCTACTGGGCTAGAAGTTATGTCGGTTGGAATCGAATTGTTTCAGCTGAACCCAACCGGGGCCATCTGGCCATAGCCCAAGCAGAACAAGTCGGCCAAATTTTTCAAATAATTACCCAAAATGTCGATGGGTTGCACCAAAAGGCCGGCGCTACGAAAGTTCTGGAGCTGCACGGCAGGCTAGACACCGTAGTTTGCACCCAGTGCGGCGAGCTGGTGAAGCGTTCGGAACTTGACCTGCGAATCGCACAGCTAAATCCAAATTTTGTGCAGGATCCAAACGCCGAAGCTTCCCCCGATGGTGATGCTGAGATTGAGGTCGACGAGAGTTTCCAGGTTCCCAGCTGTGGTGTCTGTGGCGGAAGCTACAAGCCCGATGTGGTCTTCTTTGGTGAGCAGATCCCAAAGCAGCGTGTTGCCCAGGCTGCGGCGGCTGTAGAGGCTGCGGAAGCTCTGGTGGTGGCCGGAAGCTCGCTTAGCGTCAACTCCGGATTGCGTCTTGTGAAAAGAGCCAAGGAGCTGGGGCTACCGCTTGTAATTGTCAATCTCGGTGAAACCAAGGCGGACTCGCTTGCGGATGTCCGCCTCAATGTCTCAACCTCACTAGCCCTACCGGAGTTATTCAATGTCTAGAACCGAACTTGGGCTACTGCGCCATGGTCAAACTGATTGGAATATCAATCTGAGACTTCAGGGCACGGCAGATATTCCTATGAATGAGGTTGGTATCGCGCAGATTCAATCTGCGGCAACTGAGTTAGCCAAAGGCAGCTGGGATCTCATTCTCTCCTCCCCACTCGGAAGAGCGAGGCACTCGGCCGAGATTGTTGCGACTGAGTTGGGTATCTCGGACATTGAGATTGAACCCTTGTTGCTAGAGCGCAGCTTTGGAATTGGTGAAGGCCTTGAATACTCCCAATGGCACGAGCAGTTTGGTGGCTTGGATGAAATCCCTGGTGCCGAGTCCGCATCCCAGGTAATTGCAAGAGCCAATCGGTTACTTTCCCACGTAGTAGAGAACTTTGCGGGGAAAAGAGTCCTGGCAGTCTCGCACGGAGCCTTGATCAGATTCGTACTTTCCGAGGTCAGCGCAGGGGCAATCCCACCAAAGGGTGAGCGGTTGCAAAATGCCTCGCTGCACCTTCTCCGGCACGAAGGTGAATGGGAACTAGAAGCCTGGGCTCCTCACCCGCTGGGCTCAGAGGCTCTTTAGAAGCACGAGAAGCTTCTGGGCTGAGACTCGCCAAGAGTAGCCCGCCGCTTGTCTTGCCCCAGCCAGAGAAGTCGCTCGATAGCGGGCAGGGTCTTCAAGCTTTCGAATAGCCCTGACAAAGTCACTTGGATCATTTGGATCAAAGTAGATTGCCCCATCGCCTGCAACCTCTCGGAAAATCTCGAGGTTTGAAAGCACTGCCGGGGTGCCCTGACTAATTGATTCCAGGGCTGGAATTCCAAATCCCTCATCCCGGCTCGCACTCACCAGCGCAAACCCCTCGGCTAGATAGCTCGCGTAGTCCTCGTCGCTCACTCCCCCGATAAAGTGCACCCGCGCGCCCTTCGGCACCATAGCTTGCAGTTCAGACTTCCGATCCGCTGAGATTTTCGAAAGAAGAGCCAGCTCATAATCGGGGAGGTCTACCATTGCGCTGATTAGAGTCTCGACGTTTTTGTAGCCAATGAAGCTACCCATATAAATCAGCTGCTTGTTCTTTGGCGCTGGTTCAAGAACCGGCAGATCGCTGGCGTTTGGAATAACCCAAATCGGCCTCTTGGTGAGCTTGGCATCCAGAATCTGCTTTCGGGATGTATTGGAAACCGTCACCACTGCATCTGCAGCTTTCAGCACCAGTCGCTGCGGCAGGAAACTCTGATGATATAGCCACCAGAGCCCACGGATTAACGGGTTGAACTGCGCTGGTGGAGTCTTGAAGCGGTAATAGATCAGGTCGTGGATAGTCAGGACCAACTTGTATTTTTTGAAAAGCCCAGATGTGGTTTGCATTGGCGAAAACACCACGTCTGCGCCGGCGCGATTTAGAAGTAGCGATGTGAAAGGTTCAAGGAGTGAGGTCGGTGCCCTCCCCTGCAAGAACTCAACCCCCGGTCCAATTTGCGCTCGCTGATAGTCCGCGTTCACTAAAACGGTCAGTGCAACAAGGTCCTTCAATTCGTGAATCAGTCCGAGTGAAAACTTGGAAATGCCGTCCGGGTGCTCTTGGATGAAGCGCCCATCGAATATCAGCTTCACGAGATATCCCTCACAAAATCCCGAACGATGATCCCCACCTCGAGTGGAGTCTCGTAGTGGGTGAGGTGTCCGCAATCCAAGGTTCTAAGCTCCGCCTGAGTCCTGGCCTGCAGCTCAAGCTGCCCTGGAAGCGGAGCAATCATGTCCTTTGCTCCCGCAATCAGTAACAGTTGAGCTGGCCTGCTATCGACATAGTCCAACACGTTGCCAGAGCTAGCTGCCTCATACCCCTCGAGAATCACTCGATCCTCGGTGTAGTTGGAGAAGTACCGATGGTGCTGATCGTGAATAAAGGACCGAAGCTTAAGGTCCCAGGTCGTGGCCATCGCCATCGACATTCCGCGGACAACCGGGGTGCTTCTAAGTAGAGCTGAACCTATGAGCCCTCTGGACCCCAGTTTGTAATAGAGATCCGCTACCTTGCCGGCGAGTGAATCCCCTTGAGTAGTGCTAATTGGATTCAAAAGCGCGGTTGGCTGTCGCATCCCGAACTCCCAGGATTTCGCGACCACCAGTGATCCGAAACTATGACCTAACACCACAGGGTTTTCAAACTCTGCGGCCAACTTCGCGAACCACTGACCATAAGCGGCTAGATCGTGTTTCTCGGAAAAGGCATTGCTTTTGCCGTAGCCAGGCAGGTCAGGAATAACGACATGGTGATTGTCTAAGGCGCCTGCAATAGCGCTCAGGCCGTGGTGATCTCCACGAAAACCGTGGACCAAGATGATGGTTCGGCCTTCTCCTCGGTATTGCCAAGTAGCGGTGTTTAGAACATCGGAGCGCTCGGCCCTAGAAGCTGCGAGCTTGAACAACTCCGGCGCGGAAGATTTCAACACCTGCATTGAACCAGTCTAGGTTCAAGAGCACTCGGCCTAGTCTTTGAGGCGTGCTTGATTTTGATTTTGACCCGCAGGCTCCGAGCTGGGCTAAGCGTTTGGCAGCTTTTGATCTAGAGACCACCGGACTGGATTTGCGTCAGTCCAGGATCGTCACCGCCTGCGTTGTGGTGTTGGATTCAAATGGCGAGGTCGAATCGCTGAACGAGTGGCTGGTAAACCCTGGAATTGAGATCCCTGAGGCTGCCAGCGCAGTGCACGGTGTCACAACAGAGGTTGCCGTCCGAGACGGGTCTGCACCCGAAGAATCAATTTCGCAACTCCTTAGGCTGCTGGGCGCTCTGATGTCTGAGATGCCACTGATAGCTTTCAATGCCGCCTACGACTTCTCGATTCTCCACCATGAGGCACTTAGGTATGGCCACAGCCCAATTGATCCAAAGCCCGTGGTTGACCCGCTGATCCTGGATCGCCAGCTGGTGAAGTTCAGAAAAGGTAAACGAACGCTCGGGGCTCTAACCACCGACTACCAAGTCCCGCTAGAGAATGCTCACAACTCAACGGCAGATGCTATCGCTGCTGGTCGATTGGCGCAGCGAATGGCAAATAAGTTCCCCGAGCTCGAGATGTCAGCAGTTGAGTTGCACGAGTTGCAAATCGGCTGGGCAAAAGAACAAGCCCTAGATTTTGAAAAGTGGATGAAAACACAAAACCGCCCGGATTTCCGGGCGGAATTGGGTTGGCCAGTTCGTGACTAGCTGAAGTTCTTGTAACGCTCGTTGAAGCGCTCGACGCGACCTGCGGAGTCCATGATGCGCTGCTTACCGGTGTAGAACGGGTGGCTAGCAGAGCTGATTTCCACGTCGTAGACCGGGTAGGTCTTTCCGTCTTCCCACTCAATGGTCTTGTCGCTGGTGATGGTAGCGCGGGTCAGAAAGGCAACGCCAGAGGCTAGGTCGCGGAATACGATTGGCTCGTAGCTTGGGTGAATTTCAGCCTTCATGATTTCCTTCTAGGTTTGAATTCTTTTTGCGAAACGCAACAGCCCGAAAGCTTAGCAGAGAAAAGTGATCGGGTCTAGGCTGCCCGCACTGAGAATCTGCCAGCCTCGTAGCTAACTTTTAGTGGATAACGGAAAGTCTCGGAAATGCTCTCCGATGTAATCGTGGAGCCAATCTCTCCGCGGGCCAAAATCTTGCCATCTTGAACCAGCAGGGCGTGGGTGAAACCGGCTGGGATCTCCTCTAGGTGATGCGTCACCATCGCCATGGCAGGGGCATACGCACTGGTGGCATAACCGCTTAGAAGACTGATGGTTTGTTCTCTAGCACCTGGATCCAAGGATGCCACTGGCTCATCTAACAGCAGCAGCTCTGGGTCAGTCATAATCGAACGAGCGATCTGGACTCGCTTACGCTCACCATCGCTCAAAGTTCCAAAAGGTCTCTCGGCGAAGCTGCTCAGCTCCCACTCCCCCAAAACGCGCATCGCTCGACGCTCGTCGACCGTGTCGTACTCCTCTTTCCAGCGTCCAGTCACTCCGTATGAAGCAGTCATGACAGCGTTTAGAACCGTCTCGCTGTTTGGAATCTGGTTGGCCAGCGCTGAGGATGCAAATCCTATGCGAGTGCGAAGTTCAAAAACGTTGACCTCACCAAGTCGCTGGCCGAGGACATCGGCGGTTCCTTGGCTTGGCTGAATCTGAGCGGCACAAACACGCAACATAGTGGTCTTGCCCGCGCCGTTTGGACCAAGAATTACCCAGCGCTGCGATGAATCAGCTTGAAAACTAACGGAGTCGAGAATGGCTCTGCCATTTCTGACAACACTTACATTTTGCAGATCGATAACGGTAGACATCGCGTAAAGCCTAATCTTCAAGGGCTCTTTGATAGACCTCTATGGTGCGAGTCGCGATGGACTCCCAGCTGAATTCTTGCCTTGCCCGCTCTCGACCTGCTTCACCAAACTTTTCTAGTTGGTTTGAGGCTAAAGCTTGGTTCAGAGCTGCTGCCCAATCCGAGACGAACTTATTCTCGTCAATCGGCACGCCAGAGCCATCTTGAACCTGCTCGATTGGCACGAGCCAGCCAGTCTCACCAGCCACTACCACCTCTGGGATTCCCCCAGTTGCGGTGCCGATGACCGGCGCACCACAGGCCATGGCCTCTAGGTTCACAATTCCAAGTGGCTCGTAAATGGAGGGGCAGACAAAGAGGTCGGCCTGGGTCAGCAGGGCGGCGAGTTTTGGTTGAGGAAGGTGCTCAGGAATCCAGATCACTCCCGAGCGCGTCTTGGCGAGCTCTGCAACCAGATCTTCTACCTCTTGTTGAATCTCCTTGGTGTCAGGAGCGCCAGCACATAAAACCAACTGAACGTCGCTTGGTAGCTCCCGCGCTGCCCGAAGGAAATACGGGAGGCCCTTTTGTCTTGTGATTCTTCCAACGAAGATGACACTGCGGCGGTCTGGGTCTACCCCAAGTTCGCGAACTGTGTCAGGGTCATTCACAGGCTGCCACTTGTTTGAGTCGATGCCGTTGTAGACAACTTCAACTCGCGCGGGGTCAAGATCTGGATAACTTCGCAGAATGTCATTCCGCATGCCGTGAGAGACAGCAATCACGCGCTTTGCTCCCAGGTAAGCAGTGCGCTCAATGTAAGAGGAGAGTTCGTAACCTCCGCCAAGCTGCTCGCGTTTCCACGGGCGAAGAGGTTCTAGAGAGTGCGCCGTCACAACGTGAGGAATACCGTGAAGCATCGATCCGACATGGCCTGCAAAGTTGGCGTACCAGGTGTGGGAGTGCACCAGGTCAGCCCCTGCAAGGGCCTGAGCAATCATCAGGTCGACGCCCATGGTTTGCAGCGCGGCGTTGGCATCGGCCAATTCGTGCGGTACCTGGTAACCGAGGGTTCCCTGCTCGGCAACAGGCTCACCGAAGGCATGAACCCGAGCCTCTATTCGAGATCGCAAAACCTTTACCAACTCGGTGATGTGGACCCCGGCACCACCGTAAATGTGCGGTGGATACTCTTTGGTAACGAAATCGACTCTCATAGCAAAATGCTAGTCCCCGCGTTATTAGAGCAACTAACATTTGGCTATGGGACGTACACGTGTTTTTGGGATGGTTTTAGCCGGCGGTGAGGGAAAGCGGCTGATGCCACTGACGGCCGATCGAGCGAAACCTGCAGTCCCTTTTGCCGGTAGCTACCGTCTAATCGACTTCGCCCTCTCAAACCTGATCAACTCTGGACTTAGAAGAATTGTCGTACTGACCCAGTACAAGTCCCACTCGCTCGACCGCCACGTTTCCCAGACCTGGCGCATGTCTCCTCTGCTTGGTGCATACGTAGCTTCTGTCCCTGCTCAGCAGCGCCTTGGCAAGCGCTGGTATACCGGCAGCGCAGATGCGATCCTGCAGTCCATGAACGCGCTAAGTGACGAGCGACCTGACTATGTGGTTGTGGTTGGCGCTGACCACGTTTATCGAATGGACTTTGATCAAATGTTGCAGTCTCACATCGAATCTGGGATGGAGGCCACGGTAGCTGCAATCAGACAGCCAATTGGGCTTGCACCTCAATTCGGAGTTATCGAGGTAGACCCAACCAACCCAACCAAGATTGAGAACTTCAGAGAGAAGCCATCAGATCCCAAGTCGGTACCCGGTGACCCTAGCCAGGCATTGGTCTCCATGGGTAACTACATCTTCAACGCTCAGTCGCTGATTGAGGCCATTGAGCTCGACGGTCAAAACGAAGACTCTTCCCACGACATGGGTGGCGACATCATCCCCTACTTCGTGAATAAGGGAACTGCCGGGGCGTATGACTTCACCTACAACGAGATTCCGGGTGCTACCGACAGAGACAAGTCTTACTGGCGCGATGTTGGAACCATCGACAGCTACTACGACGCTCACATGGACCTGATTTCGACCATGCCGATCTTCAACCTCTACAACTCAGATTGGCCGGTTTATAACCAACAGATCAATCTGCCGCCAGCAAAGTTCATTCACGACTCCGAGGGAAACCAGGGTCGCACCAACGATTCAATCGTGAGCTTGGGTGTTGTGGTCTCGGGAGGAATTGTCGAGCGAAGTGTGCTCTCCCCTAATGTCAGAGTCGCATCTAGAAGCCTGATCACAGACTCCGTGCTTTTGGACAATGTCCAAATCGGCCGCGATTGCACTATTCGTAAGGCAATTCTGGACAAGGACGTAGTCATCGCAGATGGGGCCAGCATCGGTGTGAACCGAGAGCGCGACCTCGAACGAGGTCTCACCGTGACCGACTCCGGCATTGTGGTTGTTGCAAAGGGGTTGTTGGTCAAACCTTGAGTCGTTTTTTAGTGGTCTTCGATGTTGACTCAACGCTTATCGAAGATGAAGCAATTGAATTACTAGCTGAGCGCGCTGGGAAGCGGGACGAGGTGGCCGCCGTCACTGAGCGCGCGATGCGTGGAGAGCTGGACTTCGCGGAAAGTCTGATTGAGCGTGTGGCCACGCTTAGGGGTTTACCGGAAACGGTATTGGCCGAGGTTTCCTACCAACTAAAACCAACCAAGGGAGCGGCTGAGTTAGTGAGCGCTATTCATGAACGTGATGGTCTTGCCGCTGCGGTATCGGGTGGCTTCATACAGCTACTCGGTCCAGTGAAAAAAGCAATCGGCTTTGATTTTGAGCGAGCAAACACCCTTGAGGTAATCAACGGCACACTTACCGGCAAGGTGCTTGGAGCAATCATTGACCGTGAGGCCAAGGCAGAGTCTCTAAAGAGCTGGGCTGAAGAGCTAGAAATCCCTTTGGTTCGAACCATTGCAGTTGGAGATGGCGCAAACGACCTTGGCATGATGGCGGTGGCAGGGCTTTCGGTTGCGTTCTGCGCTAAGCCTGTAGTCCGTGAAAAAGCAAAGATCGCGCTCAACGAGCGCGATCTTTCAAAGCTAATTCCGTTACTGCCCTAGGCGCCGGTTGAGTGCAGACCACCATCGACGTGAATCATTTCACCGGTGGTAGCTGGGAACCAGTCGCTCAATAGCGCAACCAGACCCTTAGCTGCCGCTTCGGTGTCGGTTAGGTCCCAACCAAGTGGAGCGCGGTCGGTCCAGAGCTCCTCCATGGTCGCAAAGCCTGGAATGCCCTTTGCGGCTGTGGTGCGCAGCGGGCCTGCGGAAACTAGGTTCACACGAATGCCCTTGTCACCAAGGTACCTGGCAAGGTAGCGAGAGGTTGACTCGAAAGCTGCCTTGGCAACACCCATCCAGTCATAGACCGGCCAGGAGACTGTTGCGTCGAAAGTGAGTCCGACAACCGAGCTTGGGTTATTCAAAACTGGCACGCAGGCTGCGGTGATGGCCTTGAGCGAGTAGGCAGAAACCTCAACAGCGGTTGAAACATCTGACCACTCGGTCTCCATGAAGTTTCCACCGAGAGCGGTCTGCGGTGCGAAAGCAATGGCGTGAACGATGCCATCGAGGCTACCCAGGTGCTCTTTGACGTGTCCGGGCAGTGCCGCAAGGTGCTCTGCGTTGGTGGCATCTAGCTCGATGACCTTCACTGGCTTAGGCAAGCGCTCTGCAATCTTTGTGGTGATGGGAAGCATGCGTCCGAAAGAGCTGAGAAGAACCTCGGCCCCTTGCTCTTGGGCTAGGCGGGCTGCCGAGAAAGCGATTGACGCCTCAGTCAGCACTCCAGTTACAAGAATCTTCTTACCTTCGAGAATTCCCAACGTATCTCCTTATGTGATTGAGAAAAAACTACACCTAGTGACCCATTCCAAGGCCGCCATCCACGGGGATAACCGCACCTGAAATGTAGCTGGCCTCATCGGATGCAAGCCAACGAACTACCTTGGCAACCTCTTGAGGCGCCGCGAAGCGACCGGCTGGAATACGTTGCTTGTAACCAGCGATCAGTTCTTCCGATAGCTCTGCGGTCATGTCGGTATCAATGAAACCGGGGGCAACGACGTTTGCGGTGATGTTTCTGCCACCGAGCTCGCGAGTGATGCTTCTGGCCATTCCGACCAGGGCGCTCTTGGTTGCCGAGTAGTTCACCTGTCCTGCACTTCCGAGCAGTCCTACTACGCTGCCAATCAGAATCACGCGTCCAAACTTTGCTTTCAGCATGCCCTTAGTGACTCTGCGAAGAACTCTGAAAACGCCATTCAGGTTGGTGTTTACGACCGTTTCGAATTCCTCATCGCTCATGCGCATCAGGAGCGTGTCCTTGGTGATTCCAGCATTCGCCACCAAGACTTCAATTGGTCCGAGTTCGGCCTCAACCTCGGCGATTGCGGCATCTAGAGATTCACCATCAGTGACATCGGCCCGAACGGTTAGTGAGCCCTCAGGTCCAGAACCCGAGCGTGCGGTTACAGCGACCTTGTAGCCGCTAGCCAAGAACTCCTCGGCAATTGCAAAACCGATTCCGCGGTTACCACCGGTCACTAAAACTGTGCGGGCTGATTCCAAAATGAGCTCCTTGCGGGAATACGATTGCTGCAGAAGTGCTTGAAAACCACAGTTTAGTAATGGCTTGAAGAGAAAAGCGGTAACCCGGTGGCTCAGCGACAGAGTGCAACCTCACTCAACATCTCTCCAGATGAGGAGCGTCGCTCTCGCATGATCAAATACACCGTTGCGATGAGCGTGCGAATGGTTTGCATCGTGGCCGGTGTGTTTGCCCAAGGCTGGCTGATGTGGGTCCTATTTGGGCTTGCCATCTTTCTCCCCTACTTTGCTGTGATTGTTGCAAATGCCCAGGGTCCCGCTGAAGACAAGTCGGTTTCAAAGTTGGTTGCACCCAAGCTCACCCTAAAGTCCAACGACATCAAGATTGTTGATGAGCAGTAAATGCTCAAGAGCTGGTTGCACTAACCAGGCAATTTCTCTGATCTTTTGGCGAAACCCCAAGGTTCACTCTCCCGACCGGGAGAAAACTTGGGGGGCGTGTCAGGAGCACGAGGGTTATCTGATTGACTATCTATCAGCAAGATCCTTTTTTCTGAGATGCGAACCCTTTGAAAATGAATCAAATTAGACGCTGGGCCCCCTGGTTTGCCCTGGTTGTCTTGTTCTCAATAGCGACTTCGCTCCTGAGCTGGTGGCAGTTCACAAGAAGAGATGAGCGAGTCCAGCGCATCGAGCAGGTGCTGGAAAATTACGACCAATCACCGGTTTTGTATCCAAGGGGCGAGGTCGAAGAATCACTTTCCAGCTGGGAGTGGCGTCCGGTAAAGATCTCCGGACGATATCTTCCTGAAAGTGCGGTTGTGGTGAGAAACCGCCCGCTTTCCGGACAAGCAGGTTTTCTACAGGTCATCCCCTTTGAACTAAGTGACGGCACCATCCTTGCAATCGAACGAGGTTGGATTCCCGCTGGTAGTCCAATCACTACCCCACTCTCCAATCCCCTGCCCGACTCAGCGCCGCGTGAGCTGGTAGTTAGGCTTCGTGCCTCCGAGCCGAGTCAACAACGAGGCGCGGTGCAGGGGCAGCTCGCTTCAATTGCACCTGCGGAACTTCAAGGTTTGAGTCCAGAAAAACTTGTTACCAGTCACTACGGCAGACTTGTTTCTGAGAATCCGGAGTCCGGTCAGGTACCCATGCCTATGCCCAAGCCATCGCTTGATGAAGGCAACCACCTCTCCTACGCACTTCAATGGGTGCTCTTTGGGCTGATGGCTTTTGCGGCGTTTATCTGGGCAGTCCGCAATGAAAGAAGATTGAGACTCGAAGAGCAGGGTCTACTCCAGCCCAAGACCAAGCGCAAGAACCAGGCACAGTTGGACGCCGAGATCGAAGATGCTGGCTAAACTTGGGGCAAATCTTGAAGGGATACCAATTTTGAGCACTGCAGTAATTCTTGATCGCTATGTCCCAAGAACCATAACCTCAGACATTGCTCTGGTCGGTTCTGGCGCGCTCCTGATCGCCATCGCAGCTCAAATCCAGGTTCCAATGATTCCGGTCCCAATGACCATGCAGACCTTCGCGGTTTTGCTTGTCGCTGCTGCGCTTGGGTTTTCAAGAGGCGCCGCTAGCGCAGCGCTCTACCTAGCCCTTGGTGCAGTTGGCCTCCCAGTATTCGCTGGTGCCGCAGCCCTGAAGGCGGCCATGCCAACTATCGGTTACCTAGTCGGATTCGTCGCTGCTGCCGCCCTGATTGGCTACTTCTCAGAGCGTGGCTATGCCAAGAACCCGCTCAAACTAGCCTTCGCATTCGTTGCTGGTAGCGCCGTCGTCTATGCAACTGGAGTCATTGGCCTAATGGCCATCCTCGGCATCGACATGCAGACCGCGATTCAGATTGGCGTTGTCCCGTTTTTGATTGGTGATGCTCTAAAGGCGGCCCTAGCCGCGGCGCTTCTTCCAGTTGCGTGGAAGTTCACCAAGTAGTTTTTAGCAACAAAAAAGCCCGGCGATTGCCGGGCTTTTTTCTTAGATCGAGAATCCGATCGCGCGCATCATTTCTTTGCCGTCCTCGGTGATTCGCTCTGGCCCCCATGGTGGCATCCAAACCCAGTTGATTCTGAAAGCCTCAACCACGTTGTCCAGCGCCTGAGCAGTCTGCTCCTCGATGACATCGGTGAGCGGGCAGCCAGCACTGGTTAGCGTCATGTTGATCAGCAAGGCGCCATCGGATGACTCTTGCAGGCCGTAGACGAGACCCAGGTCAACAATGTTGACTCCGATCTCGGGGTCGATGATTTCCTTCATCGCCTCCAGGACCTGGTCGTAGCGCTCAGGAGTGAGCTCTTTTACTTCGTTCATACATTGGCCTTCAGGTAACGGTCGTAACCCTCTGCCTCTAGTCTCTCTGCCAGCTCTGGCCCACCCTGCTCAGCAACCTTGCCTGCCACGAATACGTGAACGAAGTCCGGCTGGATGTAGCGCAGGATGCGGGTGTAGTGGGTGATTAGCAACACGCCCAGGTCAGTGTTTGCCTTGGCGCGGTTCACGCCCTCAGAAACAATCTTGAGCGCGTCGACGTCCAAACCTGAGTCGGTCTCGTCCAGGATTGCGATCTTTGGCTTGAGAAGCTCAAGCTGCAAGATCTCGTGACGCTTCTTTTCACCACCGGAGAATCCCTCATTGACATTGCGCTCGGTGAAGTCTGGATCCATGCGCAGGTTGTTCATGGCGGTCTTTAGATCGCCAACCCACTGGCGCAGCTGTGGAGCCTCACCGCTGATGGCGGTCTTTGCGGTTCTGAGGAAGTTAGATACGGAAACTCCTGGCACCTCGACCGGATACTGCATGGCCAGGAACAGACCCGCGCGAGCACGCTCGTCCACTTCCATCTCCAAGACGTTCTCGCCGTCTAGCAAGATCTCACCATCGGTTACCTCGTACTTTGGGTGACCTGCGACCGAATAGGCCAAAGTTGACTTGCCAGAACCGTTTGGGCCCATTACCGCGTGGGTCTCGCCTGAGCGAATGGTTAGGTCTACACCACGCAGAATCTGCTTCGGTCCCTGGTCGGTGTTGACCGAGACGTGCAGGTTCTTAATTTCTAGAGTTGCCATGATTCCCTTACCTAAGTCCTATTCGTATTCCACGTAAATGTCGTTGTTGTCGATCAGCACCTCGTAGGTGGCAACCGGCTCGTAAGCAGGCAAGCTCAGTGGCTTGCCGGTGTTAAGGTCAAATTTCGCACCGTGCGCCCAGCACTCCACGGTCTCGTTGTCCACGAAGCCCTCTGATAGCGAGATCTCACCGTGAGAGCACTTGTCATCAAGTGCCTTAACCTCACCGTTTGGGGTGCGGATGATTGCGATTGCATGATCGTTGATCTTGACCCTGATCGCCTTGCCTGGCTTTAGGTCGTCGAGTGAACAAATCTTGGTTGCCATGCCTATGCACCAACCCTCTCTAGCTCAAGTTCGATTGCAGAGATCAAACGCTGTTCAATCTCTTCGATACCGATCTTCTGAATAACTTCATTTAGGAAACCGCGGACCACAAGCTTTCTGGCGTCTGACTCGGAAACTCCGCGAGCCATCAGGTAGAACAGCTGCTCGTCGTCAAATCGCCCCGAGGCACTGGCGTGGCCAGCTCCTTCGATCTTGCCGGTCTCGATTTCTAGGTTTGGCACCGAGTCGGCTCGCGCTCCATCAACCAGAAGTAGGTTGCGGTTTAGCTCGTAGGTGTCCGTGCCCTCAGCGCTTTCGCGGATTAGCACATCGCCGACCCAGACAGTGTGCGCTCCAGCACCCTGGAGAGCTCCCTTGTAGGCCACGTTGGAAACGCAGTTCTTCGCAATGTGGTCAACAAATGGGCGGTGCTCGAAATAATTTCCGGTGTCAGCAAGGTACACACCAAACATCTCCACCTCAGCACCAGGGCTTGAAAGGAATGCGGTGGGAGTGACACGAACCAAGTCGCCTCCAAGTGAAACCACCACGTGCTTCAGCTTCGAGTCGCGACCCTGGCGGCAGAACTGTGAGGAGATGTGGCTTGAACCACTCTCCCACTGCTGAATTGAAACAAAGTTCAATTGAGCACCGTCACCCAAGATGATCTCAACGTTCTCTGCCAGTGAGCCGACACCAACGTGATCCAGGACCACCGTGGCATTGGCAAAATTGCCCACCTTCACCACTAGGTGTGAGGCCTTGGCCACGGTCGAAGTTGGCTGAATCTTGATGAAGCTGGCCTCTGCGGAGCTGAACTCTGCTGGCACCTCAACCACTAGGGTCTTGGATGCGTTAGTCCAGGCTGCAGCGGAAACTCGATCCTCAGGAAGACCTGCCTGACCAACAACCGGGTCAGTCGAGTCAACCGAGCGCGCAGTCACACCGTCAACAAGTCGAAGCGAAATGTCAGCGTCTTCAACCTCGGACATAACCTCGGCGTCTAGACCGCGTAGCTTGTCGGTCGGTAGGTAACGCCAGATTTCCTGAAGCTTGGAGATTGGTTCGAAGTCAGCTACTGAGGTCGAACGCGGGCGCTCGGAACGAGTTTGAATTGGAACGTTGCCGTGGCTGTGCTCTTTGATACCGTGCTGAGTCATTAGCCCACCGCGCCTTCCATTTGCATCTCGATGAGCTTGTTCAGCTCTAGGGCGTACTCCATCGGTAGCTCCTTGGCGATCGGCTCAATAAATCCGCGCACGATCATGGCCATGGCCTCATCCTCAGGCATGCCTCGAGATTGCAGGTAGAACAACTGCTCGGCTGAAATCTGTGAAACTGTTGCTTCGTGACCCATGGACACATCGTCCTCACGAATGTCATTGGCTGGGTAGGTGTCAGAGCGCGAGATGGTGTCTACTAGCAAAGCGTCACAGCGAACTGTGTTTGCCGAGTGGTGTGCACCTGGGTTCACGCGAATCTCACCACGGTAGCTGGTGCGTCCGCCACCTCGAGCGATTGACTTGGAGACAATCGAGCTCGTGGTGTGTGGAGCTAGGTGGATCATCTTGGCTCCCGCGTCCTGGTGCTGACCCTCGCCAGCAAAGGCGACCGACAGGGTCTCTCCCCTAGCGTGCTCGCCCGCCAGAATGACGCTTGGGTACTTCATGGTCACCTTGGATCCGATGTTTCCATCAATCCATTCCATGGTGGCTCCTTCGTGCGCGATGGCACGCTTGGTAACCAGGTTGTAAACGTTATTCGACCAGTTCTGAATCGTGGTGTAGCGAACGCGAGCACCCTTTTTCACGATGATCTCAACGACTGCGGAGTGCAGTGAGTCAGACTGATAAATCGGAGCGGTGCAGCCCTCGATGTAGTGAACGTAGGAGTCCTCATCTGCAATGATCAGGGTTCTTTCGAACTGACCCATGTTCTCGGTGTTGATGCGGAAGTAGGCCTGCAATGGAATCTCGACGTGAACGCCTTTCGGCACGTACACGAACGATCCTCCGGACCAAACAGCGGTGTTCAAAGCTGCAAATTTGTTGTCTCCAGCCGGGATCACAGTGCCGAAGTACTCCTTGAAAATCTCCGGGTGCTCTTTTAGGGCAGTGTCGGTGTCCAAGAAGATGACACCCTGCTCCTCAAGGTCCTCACGAATCTGGTGGTAAACCACCTCAGACTCATACTGTGCAGCCACACCGGCAACCAGGCGCTGGCGCTCAGCCTCTGGGATACCCAGGCGCTCGTAGGTGTTTCTAATGTCATCAGGAAGATCTTCCCAAGACTGTGCCTGACGCTCGGTGGACCTTACGAAGTACTTGATGTTGTCAAAGTCAATACCGGATAGGTCAGATCCCCATGATGGCATTGGCTTCTTCAGGAAAAACTCATAACCCTTCAGGCGACGCTCCAGCATCCAATCTGGCTCGCTCTTTTTGCCCGAGATGTCCTTTACGACGCCCTCGTTGATGCCGCGCTTCGCAGAAGCTCCGGCATCGTCCTTGTCGGACCAACCAAACTCGTAGTTACCGAGCTCATCAAGCTCTGGGCGGTCGATGATTTTTTCGGACACGCATCCTCCTGGTTTTTCATAGTGATTCAACCCTCGCCTTGGTTGGTTATTCCTACCAATTTGAGCGTGAGAGACTTGTCTCAGACCCTAAAAAGGTTAACAGTCATCGGGACTGGGAACTACTTAGGGCAACCTAAGTTGAGGTATTGGATTGCAGATGTTGAAGACGATCTGGTTTGACAAGATCGTGGCCGAGAAACGAATTCGCCTTTACGTGTGGCTCTCGCTGGCAACTCAGATCCTGATCGTCGTTACTGGTGGTCTAGTTAGGCTTACCGCCTCAGGGCTCGGCTGCCCAACTTGGCCAAAGTGCACCGAGGATTCGCTCATTTCAACCCCAGAAATGGGTATTCACGGCATCATCGAGTTCGGTAACCGGGTTCTCACCATCGTGTTGCTGGTGATTGCACTTCTTACCTTCATAACGATCTTCCGCACCCATCCGGCCAAGCGTCAACTGTTAGCGCCGACGCTTTCCTTCTTCGCCACCATGGTGCTGCTCATTGTGTCGCTTGTCTTGGCTGTGGTGTATGGCCCAGAGCTTTTTGTAATAGCACTCTGGGTTCTGATTGCGGTGCTAACCATCATGTTTGTAGCCGCATTCATTCGCAGGGCTAAGCGAGCTCAGAGAATCTCAACCCTGGTGCCAGCATTTGGCCTGGGTCTTGGCATCATTGGTCAGGCCGTGCTCGGTGGAATTACTGTGCTAACTCAGCTAAACCCTTGGATTGTGGGTCTTCACTTTGTCCTATCGGCTTATCTGATTGCGCTTGCGAGCGTCATGGTCTTCCGTGCACTTCCGAAGACCCTCGGCCCAGTTGCACAAACAACAACTAGCCTCCGTTGGCCGGTCGCGATCGTAAGTGCCATCACAATCCTGATTGGCGTCGTGGTCACAGGTGCCGGGCCTCACGCAGGAGATGTTGACACTCCCAGGAACGGCTTGGATCTGGAAATTTGGCAGCACTACCACTCTTACCCCGGCTACCTGATGTTGGTGCTGATTGTTATCGCCCTCGTAGCGCAGTGGCGGACTGCACCGACTTTGAGAAGCTATCCAACAAGAGCATTAGCGCTGCTGTTCGTGACCTCGGTCGCCCAGGCACTGATTGGTGTTATCCAGGCCAGGATGGGAGTGCCACCGTTTTTGGTTGCATTGCACATGTTAGGAGCTGCAGTGCTTTCATCAATGGTCACGTTCTTCTGGCTCACTGCAAAAAAAGCTAAATGAAGGTAGTACACCTATTCACTCGCGATCTTCGCGTCCAGGACAATGAGGCTCTTGGCTCCGCCGCTGAGAACGAGATTGCGTTTGCCTACTGTCTCCCTGCTGACTTCGCCCAGCTCTTACCGATTCGCTCGAACTCTCTTGTTGCCTCACTCTCGGCACTGCAGCTGGATCTACCTGTCCCACTGGCGGTATTCAAAGACATCCAGGAGCTGGTCGCAGCCCTGGTCGCAGCCGAGGTAAAAGCCGTCTATGTGACGAGAAACTTTGATACCAGGTCGATGCTTTGGCAATCACAGCTCGCAGAGGCTTTGTTTGGAGCGGGAATAGCGCTAAAGCTGATTGGGTCCAATTACGCGGTCGAGCCCGGCACGGTGAGAAAAGATGACGGTAATCCGCTACGTGTCTACACGCCGTTTTTCAGGCGATGGTCTCAACTGCCGGTTCCTGCACCCTTCAAGGTTGATCTCTCCACTGTCAAGAGCTGGCAGCTCAACGGGGGTCCAATTCCAGAGGTGTCTGAACCTGCACCAATTCAAATCAGAGCCGGCGAGCGGTATGCGCTGAGAACCTTGGAGCGGTTCTTGGTGGGTAGAGCTGCCTCATACGACGAACTTCGCGACAGATCAGATCTCGGTGGCACCTCACATCTCTCGCACGCACTTGCGCACGGAGAGATTCACCCCAGAACCATCCTCTCTCGACTTGGGTCGAGTGCCGGCGAGGAAGTCTTCCGCAAGGAGATCGCTTGGCGAGAGTTTTACGCGGATGTCCTGTTTCACAATCCGCACACCATCGATGATTACTTCGATGTGAAATACGCCAAGCTGCGCTATGACGATCCAGCTCAAAAGCCCGAGCTGCTCCAGGCATGGAAAGAGGGCAGGACTGGCTTTCCAATGGTTGATGCTGCGATGCGACAGCTAAAGACCACCGGTTGGATGCATAACCGAGCCCGAATGATTGTTGCCAGCTTCTTGGTGAAGGACCTGCACTTCGAATGGCAGGTCGGCGCTCGCCACTTCGAGGAGCACCTAACGGATTTTGACCCAGCCTCTAACAGCCACGGCTGGCAGTGGACGGCTGGTTGCGGTACTGACGCATCTCCATTTTTCAGAGTCTTCAACCCGATTACCCAGGGTGAAAAGTTTGACCCTAGGGGTGACTATGTCCGGCGCTACATCCCCGAGTTAGCGCACATTCCTGGCAAGGCAGCGCACCAGCCATGGCTGTTGGTTGATGGGTTAGCAAATGGCTACCCGGCTCCGATTGTGGATCACGCCGCTGAGCGCCTCGAAGCGCTCGCTCGGTTGAAAGAAGTTTCGGCTTAGAACGGAAGTAGCGGATCTATCGCAATGGCCAAGAACAAAAGTGTCAGGTGCGAGATGGATCCGTGGAATAGACGCATCGGGTTTTTTGGGATGCCGACCTTCGCCTCCTTGTAAAGCCGGTGTGACTCCCACGTGAACCACGCTCCAGCGATTACTGCCACAGCGGAATAGATAAGGCCCATCCCAGCGATTGGAATCAGAAGCAGCGTGGCTGCGAGGTATGCCCAGGCATAAAGAATGATCTGACGTCCCACGACTTCGTTTTTTGCCACCACCGGCAGCATCGGAACACCGGCATCACGATAATCATCGAGATAACGCATCGACAGCGGCCAGTAGTGCGGTGGGGTCCACAAGAAAATAATCAAAAACAAAATCCAGGCGGTCAAAGAAACCTCATTGGTAACTGCTGCCCAACCGATTAGGGCCGGCATCGCCCCAGCTGCCCCGCCCCAAACAATGTTCTGTGGAGTCCTTCGCTTTAGCCCAAGGGTGTAAACGAAGACGTAGAACAAAATGGCAGCCAGCGACAGCAGCGCGCTTAGAAGGTTTACCGTTACCCAGAGCCAGACCACTGAGAGCACACCGATGCCCCAGGCAAACCAGAGTGCTTCGGTCTTGGTTAGCTCGCCAGTGACAAGTGGTCGATTCTTGGTGCGACCCATGATCTTGTCGATATCGGCATCGATGTAGCAGTTGAAGGCGTTTGCACTACCCGCGCTCAGCGCACCACCCACCAAGGTGGCAAGCATGAGGGTAAGAGGTGGAATCTGGCCTGCAGCCAAAATCATGGTCGGCACCGTTGCTATCAGCAATAGCTCGATTACCCGCGGCTTAGTCAGCGCGAAATAGGCGCGAAGCTTCGCGCCAAAAGAAGGCTTGATTTTTGCGGGGGTCGACATCGCGACAAGTCTAATCCTCCTGCAGCGTCACAGAAACTGAAGGTATAGACTTCAAAGCAAATTCGGAGCATCGCCGCCCCGTCATCTCCCCCATTGAAAAAGCCTCAAGATTGGAAACTTTTTAATTGTTGGAATGGACTGAACTAGATGACCAGGCGGTAAAAACCGCCAAAGTTTTGGCAGCGGATGCTGTTGAGAAGGTTGGCAACGGCCACCCCGGTACCGCAATCTCGCTTGCGCCGGTGGCATACCTGTTGTTCCAAAAGGTAATGCGCCACAACCCAAGCGACGACCGTTGGGCTGGTAGGGACCGCTTTATCCTCTCTGCGGGGCACTCCTCGCTCACCCTCTACAACCAGCTTTATCTCGGTGGCTTTGGCCTTGAGCTTGATGACATCAAGGCACTTCGCACCTGGGGTTCACTAACTCCTGGTCACCCAGAGTTTGGTCACACCCGCGGTGTCGAGATTACGACTGGTCCACTGGGTCAGGGTCTAGCATCGGCCACCGGTTTTGCAATGTCGCAGCGTTTCGAGCGCGAGTTGTTTGATGGTCAGAATCAGGGTGAGAGCCCGTTTGACTACAAGGTTTATGTAATCGCGGGCGATGGTGATCTGCAGGAAGGTGTGAGCGCTGAGTCAGCCTCCATTGCTGGTCACCTAGGCCTTGGCAACCTAATCGTCATTTATGACGCAAACCAGATCTCAATCGAGGATGACACCAACATCTCTTTCACTGAAGATGTTGCCGCTCGCTATCGTGCCTATGGTTGGCAGACGCTCGAGGTTGACTGGCGCAAGGATGGCTACAAGGAAGATGTCTCGGCCTTGTACGAGGCGATTCGTGAGGCTCAGCTCGAGACCGATAAGCCAACTCTTATCACCCTTCGCACCATCATCGGCTGGCCTTCGCCTGAGAAGCAGAACACTGGAAAAATCCACGGTTCAAAGCTCGGAGCAGAAGAGCTTGCAGGCTTGAAGGTTGCGCTTGGTTTCGACCCCGAAAAAAGCTTCGACGTCTCCCCTGCAGTAATCGCGCACACTCGCAAGTTGGTTGAGCGAGGCGCTCAGCAGCACGCCGAGTGGAACCAGCAGTTCGAGGCATGGAAGAGCAGTAACCCAGCGGCCTCCGAGCTATTTGACCGTCTTGAAGCTGGTCAGCTACCCGCTGATCTAGAGGACTCGCTTCCAGTGTTTGAAGCCGGTACCGAGGTCGCCACTCGCGCTGCCTCGGGCAAGGTAATCAACGCCCTTGCTGCCAAGTTGCCTGAGCTCTGGGGTGGATCTGCTGACTTAGCAGAGAGCAACAACACCACCATCGAGGGCGGCGGATCCTTCGTGCCTAGCAAGTGGCAGACCAAGCACTGGACCCCAAAAGCGGCCGGTCGCATCCTGCACTTCGGTGTTCGCGAGCATGCCATGGGCGCAATCCTCAACGGCATCACTCTCTCTGGTCGCACACGCGTTTTCGGTGGCACCTTCCTAGTGTTCTCCGACTACATGCGACCAGCAGTTCGTTTGGCAGCCCTGATGGGTATCCCTTCAACTTTTGTTTGGACTCACGACTCGGTTGCACTGGGTGAAGATGGCCCAACCCATCAGCCAATCGAGCACCTAACTGCACTTCGTGCTATCCCTCAGCTAGATGTTGTGAGACCAGCCGATGCAAATGAGACCGCTCAGGCTTGGCTTGAGATCATGCGTCGCAAGAACAACCCAGCCGGAATCGTCCTCACTCGCCAGAACCTGCCGGTTGTTGACCGCAGCAAGTTTGCCTCAGCAGCCATGGTTGCCAAGGGCGGCTACGTGTTGTCTGAGGTCGTCAACGCCCAGGCGGTAATCATTGCCACCGGTAGCGAGGTTCAGTTCGCACTCGAGGCTCAGGCGCAGCTGCAAAGCCAAGGCGTGGCCGTAAACGTCGTCTCGATGCCTTGTGTGGAGTGGTTCAAGGAGCAGCCTCAGAGCTACCGTGACCAGGTTCTGCCACCGGCGATCAAGGCCCGTGTATCAGTTGAGGCTGGCCTAACGCTGGGCTGGAGAGAGTTCATCGGCGACCAGGGTGTTGCAGTGGGAATTGATCACTACGGCGCAAGCGCTGACTACCAGACTCTGTACCGCGAGTTTGGCATTACCACCGAGGCAGTCGTTGCTGCCGTTCAGTCTTCTATCAAAGGTAACTAACAACCATGTCTTCACTACAAGATCTAACTAACGCCGGAGTTTCAATCTGGCTTGATGACCTATCCCGTGACCGCATTGAGTCTGGAAACCTAGTGGGGCTCATTCGTGAATTCTCGGTTCGCGGTGTGACCACTAACCCAACCATCTTCGCTGCAGCGCTGAAGGGCTCCTCTTATGGCTCTGCAATCGCAGAGCAGGCGGCCAAGGGCGCTTCCGCTGCTCAGGCGATTGCTGAAATCACCTCGAAGGATGTTGCTGATGCTTGCGACATCTTCGCGGACTTGTACCACTCTTCCAACGGTGTTGACGGCAGGGTCTCAATCGAGGTCGAGCCAGGTCTAGCTCACAACACCGATGCAACCATCGCTCAGGCTCTAGAGCTTTACAAGATGGTTGGCAAAGAGAATGTGATGATCAAGATCCCGGCGACCAAGGCTGGTCTGCCGGCGATTACCGAGGTTATCTCCCACGGTATCTCCGTGAACGTGACCTTGATTTTCTCAACCGAGCGCTATGCAGAGGTTATTGACGCATATCTTCTTGGGCTTGAAAAGGCTGCTGCAAACGGTATCGACCTATCCAAGATTCACTCGGTGGCATCTTTCTTCGTATCACGAGTAGATACCGAGGTCGACAAGCGCCTAGCTGCCCTTGGTCGCAGCGACCTAAGCTCAAAGGCTGCTCTAGCTAACGCACGATTGGCATACGGCCTGTTCTTGGAGAGTATCCAGGGACCTCGCTGGACCGAGTTGAGTGCTAAAGGTGCCAATGCTCAACGTCCATTGATGGCATCAACTGGTGTCAAGGACCCGAACCTCCCAGACACTCTTTATGTGTCAGAGCTAGTTGCTCCACAGCTTGTAAACACCATGCCAGAGAAGACCCTCATGGCAATGGGCGATCACGGTGTGGTTAGTGGCAACACCATCGAACCAAATCTCGGTGCAGCAGGCGACTTCCTTGCAGAGCTAAGCGTTGCCGGGATTGACTTCGACGACGTGACCGACCTACTCGAAAAAGAAGGCGTAGAGAAGTTCATCGCATCATGGGATGAACTGGTTGCATCCGTTGAAGCAGCCCTGGAGGCTGCTCGATGAGAATTTCTGTATCGAGCAAGCTCGTTGAACTAAACGAGTTTGTGGACTCGCTGGTCAAGGATCAGATCGCATCCCGAATCAGAGCAAAGGACTCCAGCATTTGGGGTCCGGAGGCGCAGCCGGAGGCGAGCATTCGCCTGGGTTGGGTTGAGTCTGCAGAAACTTCGCTACCGCTGGTCCCGCAAATCATTGAGCTTCGAGATGAGTTCCGAGCAGCAGGTCTAACTCGCTTCGTGCTTTGCGGTATGGGCGGGTCTTCGCTAGCTCCGGAGGTCATCACCAAGAACGCAGGGGTCGAACTCGTGGTTCTGGATTCGACCGATCCATCTCAAGTCCGCAGTGCTCTCAACGAGATCGAGAAGACCGTTGTTGTCGTCTCTTCTAAGTCTGGCTCCACCGTGGAGACGGATTCACAGAAGCGTGCTTTCGAGACCGCATTTAAGGCCGCAGGCATCGAGCCAACCGATCGCATTGTGATCGTCACTGACCCAGGCTCGCCGCTTGACAAGTCGGCCCGTGAGGCCGGTTACCGAGTCTTCAACGCTGATCCAAACGTCGGTGGTCGCTACTCAGCACTAACCGCGTTTGGATTAGTGCCATCTGGTTTGGCTGGTGCCAACATCGCCGGTCTGCTGGCAGCGGCAAAAGCAGCGGATGCAAAGTTGGCTTCGGATTCAATTGACAACCCAGCCCTGTGGCTGGGTGCTGCTCTGACTAAGACCAAAGCGGCTGCAGGCTTCAAGGACAAGTTCTTGGTCGACTCAGGTGCGCTCCTTGGCTTTGGAGACTGGGTTGAGCAGCTGGTTGCGGAAAGCACCGGTAAAGAGAATCTTGGCACCCTGCCAGTAGTTGTAGATTCAACCGCTCCTGAGTTTGAAGTTGCAGCTTCAGATGTGTTGGTGACCCGCTTTGTCGATCGTGATGCTGAGTCCGAGGATGTCAGCTTCTTTGGTGATTTGGGTGAACTTTTCCTGCTTTGGGAGTATGCCACTGCGGTAGCCGGATACCTTTTGGGTATCAACCCGTTCGATCAGCCAAACGTGGAGTCCGCAAAGGTTGCAGCGCGTGAGCTCTTGGACTCCCCTGCAGAGCTGACCGACCCAGACTTCACCGATCGCGGTGTCGCAGCCAAGTCCTTTGGGTTTGAACTATCGGGCCAGACTGTCGAGGCGGCCCTTGAGGAGTTGTTTGCAAAGCTCGCGGACTCAAGTTACGTCTCGATTCACGCGTATCTAAATCGTGAGTCCTATCCACAGTTCGAAGCACTAAGGGACCTGATTGCGAAGAAAACCGGTCGCCCAGTGACTTTTGGTTGGGGGCCAAGGTTCTTGCACTCCACCGGTCAGTATCACAAGGGTGGACCTAAGCAAGGTGTGTTCTTGCAGCTCACTCACCAGGTAGATGAGGACTTGGAGATCGAGGGGCGACCATTTAGCTTTGGCACTTTGATTGCGGCGCAAGCTGCCGGTGATGCCAGGGTGCTGGAGTCCAATGGTCTTCCCGTGCTGTCGTTAGATCTAGGTAACCCACTGGTTGACCTCGAGTTGATCAAGAGGGCACTTAGCTAAATGGCGACTAACCCACTGCGTAATCCCAAAGACCGAAGACTGCACAAGATTGCAGGCCCTAGCGGTCTGATCATGTTTGGTGTTACCGGTGACCTATCCCGCAAAAAGCTCATGCCGGCCGTCTATGACCTGGCCAATCGAGGTCTTTTGCCACCAGCCTTCTCGCTCGTTGGATTTGCGAGACGCGACTGGTCAAAGCAGGACTTCGAAACCGTTGTTTACGACGCAGTGAAGGCTCACGCCCGAACTCCCTGGTCGGACTCGGTCTGGGAACAGTTGGTTCAAGGTATTCGATTTGTTTCTGGGCGTCACGATGATCCCGAGGCATTCCAGGAGCTGAAGCGCACTGTCGATGAGTTAGACCGAGAGCGCGGCACGGCAGGAAATCACGCCTTCTACCTATCAATTCCGCCCCGTGATTTCCCGCTGGTTGTGAATCAGCTGGAGGCAGCGGGTTTGACAGCTGCTGGACCTGGCCAGTTTCGCCGCGTGGTTATTGAGAAGCCATTTGGCTCTGACCTAAAGACCGCACGCGAACTAAACGAGGTGGTCGAGCGAGTATTTCCGGCGGATTCCGTTTTCCGAATTGATCACTACCTCGGTAAGGAGACGGTCCAAAACATTTTGGCCCTTCGATTTGCCAATGAGATGTTTGAGCCAATTTGGAACAGTGAGCACATCGATCACGTCCAAATCACCATGGCGGAGGATATCGGCATCGGTGGGCGTGCGGGTTACTACGACGGCATCGGTGCCGCTCGCGACGTGATCCAAAACCACCTACTACAGCTTCTAGCTCTGACCGCGATGGAGCAGCCTGAATCTTTCGACGCTACTGATCTCCGTGCCGAGAAGGAAAAGGTTTTAGCGGCTGTCAAGCTGCCATCGGATCTCTCCAAGCACACCGCGCGAGGACAATACTTGGGTGGTTGGCAAGGTGGCGAGCAAGTGTTGGGGTTCCTTGAAGAGGATGGCATAAACCCTCAGTCCAAGACAGAGACCTTTGCGGCCTTCAGGCTTGATGTCGATACCGATCGCTGGAAGGGTGTCCCCTTCTACCTGCGAGCTGGCAAGCGCCTGGGCCGACGTGTTACCGAAATCGCTGTCGTATTCAAGCGCGCATCTCAGCAGCTCTTCGCTCAGGAACAAACTGCGCTACTGGGCGAAAACGCCCTGGTTATTAGAGTGCAGCCCAACGAGGGTGTAACCATGCGCTTTGGATCCAAGGTTCCTGGACCTAGCATGCAGGTTCGCGATGTCACCATGGATTTCGGTTACGGCCATGCCTTTACCGAGGACAGCCCTGAGGCTTATGAACGATTGATTCTTGACGTTCTGTTGGGAGAGCCTCCACTATTCCCGAGGCAACGTGAAGTTGAACTCTCATGGGAGATCCTGGATCCAATCGTCAGCTACTGGGAGCAGAACTCGAAACCCGAGCCCTACGCTCCGGGTAGTTGGGGTCCTGAGTCCGCTCATCGAATGCTCGAAATTGATGGCAGATCCTGGAGGCGACCATGATCGTTGATATTCCAAACACCACCGTCTCGAAGGTCAGCAAAAAATTGCAGGAGCTTCGCGACTCTGGTGGAGTGGTTGCGCTCGGACGAGTTCTCACGCTGCTGATCCAGACTGATCTTGATCATGTTGAGGCTGCTATCAAGGCGGCCAACGGTGCGTCAAGACTCCACCCATCTCGAATCATCGTTCTGGCGGACGCAGCTCACTCTGAGGCCGCAGACCAGCTCGATGCCCAGATTCGAGTTGGTGGCGATGCGGGTGCCTCAGAGGTCATCGTGCTGCGCGCTTATGGCGATGCGGCCTCTAACGCTGAGTCGCTTATCACTGGCTTGCTACTCCCAGATGCACCTGTTGTCGCTTGGTGGCCATCCTCCTGCTCTGCAAGTCCTGCCAGCTCTGCGGTGGGTCAAATTGCTTCAAGGCGTCTTATCGACTCAGCCCTGCAGGTCAACTCGCGTGAATTTTTGAAAGAGTTCGCCGGCAATTACCAACCAGGTGATGGTGACCTCGCTTGGACCAGAATTACGCTGTGGAGGGCTCAACTAGCTGCTCTTTTTGAGCAGCATTCGCACCGTTTGGTGAAAAGCGTTCGAGTCTTGGGGAGTGCAAGTTCTCCAAGTGCTGACCTATTGGCGATGTGGCTTGGAACCTCCCTTCAAATCGAGGCTGAACTGGTCTCAGTTGTTGATGGAGCTCAAATTCAAGGCATCTACGGCGTTGAAGTCGAGTTTGAAGACGGCTTCCTGCACGTTCACAGACCTGATCAGGTGGCGACCATCAAGCAGACGGGTGCTCCAGACAGCTCCGTCCTTCTCCCCCGTCGATCTGATCAAGACTGCTTGGTCGAAGACATGCGCTTTTTGGGTGAGGATGAGATCTTCGGCAGCGTACTCCGAGGCTTTTTGGCCAAATGAATCAGTTTGAGGTTTTTGAAACACCCGCACAGATTGCCTCGGCGGTGGCCTCGAGGCTGTCGGCACTAATTCAGCGGGATAGCTCTAGAAAGCTTGTCGCCCTGACCGGCGGAACCCTAGGCATTGAGGTGATTCGAGAGTTTGCTAACTATGACAATGGCAACCTGCCGGTCCGTTTTGTTTTTGGAGACGAACGCTTCGTTGAGCTCTCGCACGTCGACAGAAACGAGCATCAAGGTCTTACTGCTTGGCCTGGGCTAGAGAAATACCTGCTTCGTTACCCGAATGCAGACCACGGTCTTGAACTTGCTGCCAAAAACTTCGAAATCTCACTCAACCAAGAGCTTGGTGAAAACCCGGTTTTCGATCTGACAATCTTGGGCATGGGTCCAGATGGTCACATCGCCAGTCTTTTCCCGGGGCACAACTCACATGGAGATTTGGTGGTTGCTGAGTCAGACTCCCCCAAGCCGCCCGCACAGCGTCTGAGCCTGAGCTACAAGGCCTTGAATCGGTCACGTCAGGTTTGGTTTATCGCTTCTGGAGCGGCAAAGGCGGATGCGGTTCGGTGTGCAAAGGGCTCTGATTGCTTGCTTCCAGTTGCGAAAGTGAAGGGTCTAGAGCAGACCCATTGGTTTATTGATCAGGAACTTAGCCGCGCGCTTTAGCCGCAGCTGCAGCACGCTCACGACGCTCTCTAATGGCACTTAGTGCCTCATCAAGAATCTGAGCCGCCTCTTCGTCAGTGCGACGCTCCTTGACGTATGCAAGGTGGGTCTTATAGGGCTCGACTTTGGCAACCAGCGGCGGGTTGGCCTTGTCTTTACCTGCAGGAAGACCACAGTTAGGGCAGTCGATTTCAGATGGTAGGTCGTCTGTGTTCACGGTCGCCGCAAACATCGGGTGGGACTCATGTCCATTTGAGCAGTAGAAGCTCAGGGTTATCTTTGGAACCTGGTGACCACGATCCTGCTCACCCATTGGTCCGGCGCCAACGCGGGCTCCGCGAATTGAAGCTGAATTTGACACTAAGCCGCCCAGCCGAATCTAGTGAAGAGTCCGAGGATGATGATTACGGTTACCCAAACCAGCGCCAGAACGATAGTGATTCGGTTTAGGTTGCGCTCAGCAACACCGGATGAGCTCATTGAAGAGGTCATGCCACCACCGAACATGTCGGCGACACCACCACCACGACCCTTGTGAAGCAGGATCATGAGGATTAGCAGGGTGCTAGTAATCGCCAGCAGCACTAGAAGTGCGGTTTGCAAGGCAGCCATAAACAACTCTTTTCAATAAGACTGTCAAATTATAGAACTATGTGCTTTTGGAAGCGCGCGATACCCGCGAACTCCTCAGCATCGAGGCTCGCGCCTCCGACCAAAACTCCATCGACTTCGCCGGATGCCAGGAAGCCTGCAACGTTGTTGGCCTTCACAGAACCACCGTAAAGAATGCGGCTCTGTGCGATTTCTTCGCCGAAGTTGTCTTTCAGGCTGGCACGAATTGCCTTAGTCACAGCCTCCGCTTCTGCCGGGGTTGCAACCTTGCCGGTGCCGATGGCCCAAACTGGCTCATAAGCGATTACAAATTCGCCAAGGGTCTCGTGGCCTGCAAGTGCCGCCAGGGTTTGACGAACTGGAACTGCGCTTTGACCTTCGGTTTCAAGCTCTTCCAAGGTCTCACCAACGCAGATCACCGGCACTAGGTTGTGACGCCAAGCAGCAGCAACCTTGTCTCGGACGATCTCGTCGGTCTCGGCGTGATACTGCCTGCGCTCAGAGTGTCCGATTAGAACATAACCCACTCCAAGCTTGGAGAGAAATGCACCGGAAACCTCACCCGTAAATGCTCCAGAGTCGTGCTTGGACAGATCCTGTGCACCAAGCTTGAGCTCAAACTTCTCAGCCTCAATCAGTGTTTGAGCACTTCTGAGGTCGGTGAATGGTGGGAAAACGCAAACCTCGACCTTGGAAAAGTCATGGTCCGCGTCGCTTAGGGTCCAGGAGAGCTTCTGGATGAGGGCAATTGCCTGAAGGTGATCCAGGTTCATCTTCCAGTTGCCAGCAATAAACGGAGTGCGCTTAGTCATTTAGGACCTCCAGTCCAGGAAGATTCTTACCCTCTAGGTATTCAAGCGAGGCACCGCCACCGGTTGAGATGTGACCAAACTTGGTCTCATCAAAACCTAAGGCTCTGACCGCTGCTGCGCTGTCGCCACCGCCAACTACACCGAGTCCCGAAACTCCCATAAGCGCTGCAGCAACAGCCTTGGTTCCAGCAGCGAAGTTCTCAAACTCGAAGACGCCCATTGGGCCGTTCCAGAACACCGTCTTTGAGCTGGCAACAGCTGACGCAAACGCTTCCGCGCTTTCAGGGCCGATGTCTAATCCCATGCCGGCATCACCAAAACTTGAAGCTTCGATTTGATCAGCTTTTACAACCTCAAAGCTCGCATCCTTTGAGAACCCACTGGCAACCACGATGTCGGTTGGAAGCACGACTTCAACCCCGAGATCCTTGGCCTGAGTCAAGAAACCTTTGACGGTGTCGATCTGATCGGCTTCCAGAAGGCTCTTTCCAACCTTTTGGCCAAGCGCCGCTAACACGGTGAAAACCATGCCGCCACCAATAACCAGTCTGTCTACCTTTGGAAGTAGGTGACCGATTACGCCTAACTTGTCGGAGACCTTTGAACCACCCAAGACGACGGTGTACGGACGCTCCGGGTTGTCGGTCAGGCGCTTTAGAACTTCAAGCTCGTTTGAGATAAGCAGGCCTGCGAAGCTTGGTATTGCCTGAGCAAGCTCATAAACGCTGGCCTGCTTGCGGTGCACAACACCGAAGCCGTCAGAAACCAAGACATCGCCAAGTTCTGCGAGTTCTTTGGCAAAAGCTTCTCGCTCAGCAGCATCCTTAGATGCTTCTCCAGGATTGAACCGAAGGTTCTCAAGGAGTGCTACTCCCCCGTCAGCCAGCATCTTGACCGCAGCCTTAGCCTTTGGTCCAACGGTCTCTTCAGAGAAGACAACCGGCTGTCCAAGAAGTGCCTCAAGGCGCTCTGCAACCGGAGCTAGAGAGTACTTGGCCTCCGGTGCGCCCTCGGGTCTTCCAAGGTGGGAGCAGATTACAACCGAGGCACCCTGCTCAACCAACATCTTGATGGTTGGCAGGGATGCACGAATTCGGCCATCGTCAGTGATTTGACCGTCCTTGATCGGCACGTTCAAATCGCAGCGGAGAATAACCCTTTTGCCAGTAAAAGACTGGCCTTTGATGCTTCTGAGCATTAGAGCTTTGATGCAACCAAGGCGGTTAGCTCAACCAGGCGGTTGGAGTAACCCCACTCGTTGTCGTACCAGCTGGATAGCTTCACAGTGTTGTCGATCACGCGAACTAGGCCGGCGTCAAAGATTGAGCTGTGTGGGTCGGTAACGATGTCGGAAGAAACGATCGGGTCCTCTGTGTACAGCAAGATGCCCTTGAGTGGACCCTCAGCGGCCTCTTTGTAGGCAGCCTTGATCTCGTCTACGGTTACTGCCTTCTCGGAAACCAAGGTCAGGTCGGTGATGGATCCGGTAGGGACTGGAACGCGAAGTGCAAAGCCATCTAGCTTGCCCTTTAGCTCTGGGAGTACCAGCCCAATAGCCTTGGCTGCACCTGTGGTTGATGGGACGATGTTGATCGCTGCCGCGCGAGCGCGACGTAGGTCAGAGTGAGGGCCGTCCTGAAGGTTCTGGTCAGCGGTGTAGGCGTGAACAGTGGTCATCAGACCGTTCTTGATACCGAACTTGTCGTTGAAGACCTTTGCCAGCGGAGCAAGGCAGTTGGTGGTGCAGGAAGCGTTAGAGATGATGTGGTGCTTTGAGCTGTCGTATAGATGCTCGTTCACACCGATTACGAAAGTTGCATCCTCGCCAGTTGCAGGTGCCGAGATGATGACCTTCTTCGCGCCAGCCTGAATGTGCTTGTTGGCGTCTGCAGCATCGGTGAAGCGACCGGTTGACTCGATAACGATGTCAACACCGAGGTCTCCCCAGCCAAGGTTTGCTGGATCGCGCTCAGCAAGCACCTTGATTGCCTTGCCGTTGACGATGATGCTGTCACCCTCAACGGAAACAGCGGCATCCAAGCGACCGGTAACCGAGTCGTATTTCAGCAGGTGGGCTAGACCCTTAGGGTCTGAAAGGTCGTTTACTGCGACAATCTCAAGCTCGGAGTTCTGGGCAAGTGCGGCACGGAGGTAGTTACGTCCAATGCGGCCAAAACCATTGATACCAATTCGAGTCACGGGAGTTCTCCAGTTTCTGGGAAAGAGTGAATTATTTAGTGCTCCACGCGCCTTTGGGCGGACTCGATTAGCCTAGCAGCAGAGAGCGCGAAGCCACCTTTACGCTTGCGAATCTTTTCGCCACATCTTCCCAGTTGATGATGTTCCAGAACGCCTTGACGTAGTCGGCCTTGACGTTCTGGTAGTCAAGGTAAAAAGCGTGCTCCCACATGTCCAGCATCAGTAGCGGTACGTTGCCCAAGGCAATGTTGCCCTGCTGGTCATACATCTGACCAATGATTAGGCGGTTGCCGATTGAGTCCCAGGCCAGGTAAGCCCAGCCAGATCCCTGGATACCCACTGCAGCGGCGCTGAAGTGGTTCTTGAAAGCCTCGTAGGAGCCAAAGTACTCGTCGATTGCAGCTGCCAGCTCGCCCTCTGGGGTTCCCGACTGTGGGGCTAGGTTCTGCCAGAAAACCGAGTGGTTTACGTGTCCACCTAGGTTGAAAGCTAGGTCCTTCTGCAGCTTAGGGAGGTTGGCGTAGTTGCCCTCCGCACGCGCCTGCTCCATCGCCGCTAGGGCAGCGTTTGCACCGGTGACGTATGCCTGGCGGTGCTTGGAGTGGTGAAGCTCCATGATGCGAGCCGAGATGTGTGGCTCGAGCGCACTGTAGTCGTAGCTGAGTTCTGGAAGGGTGTAAGTCATTTGGTTCTCCATTCGTTGGGATTAAGTCAAAATCCAGGCGGATTTATTCCTCTAGTAGGTCCGTGATAGCCGACTCGGTGTCGGGAATCCCGAGATCCGCCGCTTTGCGATCGGCGGTGGCTAGCAACCTTCGGATACGACCGGCAATGGCATCCTTGGTCATCGGTGGCTCAGCCAATCTGCCCAGCTCATCTAGTGAGGCATCGCGGTGCTTCAATCTCAATTCACCCGCGTACTTCAGATGCTCGGGAGCGTTTGGGCCGAGAATCTCAAGGGCACGCTGCACGCGAGCTCCCGCAGCTACTGCTGCCTGCGCACTTCTTCTTAGATTTGCATCATCAAAGTTAGCCAGGCGATTAGCAACTCCCCTGACCTCACGTCGAGTCTTGAGGTCTTCCCACTTCTTTAGTTGCTCAACGCAACCCATTTCTCTCAGCAGCTGGGTGATGCCATCGCCATCGCGAACAACTACTCGGAATACGTTTCTAACTTCACGGGCCTTGGCAACCACGCCAAGTCTTCGAGCAACGCCAACCAAGGCCATCGCCGACTCATTGCCCGGCGCAGTCACCTCGAGTGATGTCGAGCGACCTGGATCGGTTATGGTGCCGTGAGCCAGGAAGGCGCCCCGCCAGATGGCTCTTGCCTCATCCATAGTTGAAGACACCAAGGTTGCAGGCAAACCCCTCACGGGACGACCCTTGTTGTCAATCAAACCGGTCTGGCGTGCAAGTAACTCACCCTCTCGCAAGACTCTGATCTGATAACCACTCTGGCGTCTTAGGCCAGTGGCCGAAATTACCGACAGCTCGGACTGAATCCCATACAGCTCCAGGATGGCTCGTGAAATGCGGCGGGCAAGGGTTGGCGAATCCAGCTCGACCTCAATCGCGATGCGGCCGGAGATTAGGTGCAACCCACCTGCAAATCGCAGGATTGTCGCGAGCTCTGCTGCTCGTTCGACACCTTTAGACATCGGTACGCGAGCAAGCTCTTCTTTGATGGCTTGAGTCAGCGGCATTACTCTCTCCCCAAATCTCGGTGTGAAACCGAAAGAGTTACATCAGGATCGGTCGCAAGTAGTGCGGCTATGCGATTTGCAATCGCGACCGAGCGGTGCTTGCCTCCGGTGCAACCGATGGCGATGGTTGCAAATCTCTTGTTTTCGGTGCGGTAACCCGCCAGCACACTCTTGAGTGCTGCAACGTAGTGCTCTACGAAGTCTGTGACCCCGGGCTGAGCAAGTACATATTGAGACACCTCAGGGTCGTTGCCGGTCTTAGAGCGCAGTTGTTCTTGCCAGTGTGGGTTCGGTATGAAGCGCATGTCCGCAACCAGGTCAGCGTCTGCGGGAAGTCCGTACTTGAATCCAAAGCTCATTACGTTGACCTTCAAGGCGCGCGAGTTAGTGGCAAAGGCTTCCGCGACTCGGTTGGTGAGCTGGTGAACATTTAGCTCTGAGGTGTCAAAGACGATGTCGGCACTCTCGCGCAGGCTGAGCAGTTCCTTGCGCTCCCTGGTGATGCCATCCAAAACCGTGCCTTCACCCTGCAGCGGATGTGGCCTGCGAACTGATTCAAAGCGCTTTACCAAAGCTTGGTCGTTGGCCTCTAGATACAAAAGTCTGACGTTGATATCTCTGGCTCTCAGCTGCCCCAGATAGGTCTGTAGCTCGTTGAAAAACTCTCCGCCTCGAACATCGATGATTACCGCGATTCTTGGAAGTGTGGCCTTGCTCAGGCTAAAAAGATCTGAAATCGGACCTAGTAATTGAGGCGGCAGGTTGTCAATTACGTACCAACCTTGGTCCTCGAGGGCGTTTCCAACTGTGGATCTTCCAGCCCCCGACATGCCGGTTACGACGAGCAGCTCAGGCTTTCTCGAAGCGTCCATACTCATCCCCCTTCGGCGTGTCGCTACAAGGTTAGTGCTTCGGCGTGTCGCGCGTTATGAATTTTCTGAATCCGCCAGTGAATCCTGAACCAACTGGGCTAACTTTGGCCCAAAACCCGGAAGCGATTCAATCTCCGCAAGCGACGCCTGCTTGATGCGCTTCAGTGAACCAAAGCGCTTGAGCAGGATTCTGGCTCGAGACTCCCCCAGGCCTTGGATTTCGAGCAAGGTTGATGAAATCGACTTGGTGCGTGATTTTCGCTGTGCGGTGATGGCGAATCGGTGGGCCTCATCTCTAATTCGCTGCAGCAAAAAAAGCTCTTCGCTCGTTCGCGGGAAGATCACCGGATAGTCAGAATCGGTCGTGAAAACCTCTTCTAGGCGCTTGGCTAGTGTGGCCACGGTGATTCCGCTCACCCCGGAGTCCGCAAGGGCACGAAGGGCAGCATTGCGCTGCGGGAGACCACCGTCAATTAAAAGTAGTGACGGGCGATAACTAAACCGATCCGACAACTCGGCGTCCTCTTTCAAATACTTGAGTCGTCGAGTCAGTACCTGGTAGATCGATTCCGTGTCATCGCTGGTCTCCAGGTTGAACCTTCGGTAGTGATCCTTCTTAGCAAGGCCGTCTTCAAACACGACCATTGAACCTACGACGCCAGTGCCGCCCAGGTGTGAGATGTCGAAGCACTCAATCCGAAGCGGAGCATTTTCCATGTTCAGCGCTCTTTGAATACCGGCTAACGCATCTGCTCTGGCGGTGAAGTCAGAGGATCGCTTGAGCTTGTAATTCTGCAGCGCGTGGGCTGCGTTGGTATTCGCGGTCTGCTGCAGGGTTGCTTTGTCTCCACGCTGCGGAACCGAGACCTGACAGGTTGAACCCCTAAGCTCCCCCAACCACTTCTGCAACTGCGGTTTATCCTCAGGTAGTTCTGGTACCAAAATCTGCTTGGGCACCTCAACGGGGTCAAGCCCTGGCACCGGGGTGTAAATCTCTTGAATCAGATACTCGACCAGTTCAGCATTCGAACGATCAAGCTCTAGATCAACCACCATGGATCGGTTACCACGAATACGACCACCTCGGATTACGAAAATGGAAACCGCTGCGGATAGATCGTCTCGAGCGATACCGATAAGGTCTGCGTCGGTTTGATCTGAGAGCACCACCGTGCTCTTTTCCAACACCTTTTCTAGAGCTAAGACATCGTCACGAAGGTTAGCTGCCAACTCATAGTTTTGATTCTCCGATGCCTGGAGCATTCGCTCTCGGAGCTCCTTGATGTGTGCATCGTTGCCGGAACCAATAAAGTCACCCAATCGCTTAGCCAGCGCCTTGTGCTCTGGAGCTGCAATCCGATCCACACACGGTGCCGAGCATTTGCCAATTTCAGCCAAAAGACAGGGCCTTTTCTTGGCTTGGGCTGCCTGATAGGTGCCCTTTGAGCAGGTTCTAACCGGATAAACCTTGATCAGGGTGTCGAGTGTCTCTCGAACCGCCCAGGACTGTGTGTAGGGGCCGAAGTACCTAACCCCTTTTAGCTCACGGTTGCGAGTGATAAATGCTCTCGGAACAGTTTCTGACATCGAGATTGCGAGGTAGGGGTAAGACTTATCGTCTCTGAACCTCACGTTGTAGGGAGGGTCAAACTCTTTGATCCAGGTGAACTCAAGCTGCAGGGCTTCGTATTCGGTGGCAACAATCGTCCACTTCACATCCGATGCAGCCAGCAGCATGCGCTGAGTGCGTTCGTGAAGTTTGTGCAGTGGCCCAAAGTAGTTGGTTAGTCGAGCTCTGAGGTTCTTGGCCTTGCCCACATAGAGCACGCGTCCGGCTGAATCCAGGAAGCGATAAACCCCCGGTTCGGTGGGAATCTCCCCGGTTTTAGGTCTGAAGGAGAGATCCTGCGCCATTAGCTCTCCAGCAGCTGAGCCAAGAACTTACCGGTGTGAGACTCCTTGACTTTTGATACTTGCTCAGGTGTTCCCTGGGCAATAACAACGCCACCGCCGGAGCCACCCTCTGGTCCCATGTCGATAACCCAGTCAGCACAGCGAATTACATCTAGGTTGTGCTCGATCACAATCGCAGTGTTGCCTTTGTCTACCAAGCCCGCCAGTACCAGGAGCAGTTTGCGGACATCTTCAAAGTGCAAACCGGTGGTTGGCTCATCCAGGACATAGACGGTTTTACCAGTCGAACGGCGCTGCAACTCGGTTGCTAGTTTCACGCGTTGTGCCTCACCACCTGAGAGCGTGGTAGCGCTCTGACCGAGGCGAACGTAACCCAAACCCACATCGACCAAGGTGGTCAGGTAACGAGCAATTGAGGAGATCGGAGCAAAGAACTCTGCGGCCTCGGCAATCGGCATGTTCAAAACATCGCCGATTGACTTGCCCTTGTACTTCACCTGCAGGGTCTCTCGGTTATATCTTGCGCCCTTGCAGTCCTCGCACATCACGTAGACATCGGGCAGGAAGTTCATTTCAATGCGAATGGTGCCATCACCGGCGCAGGTCTCGCAGCGACCGCCCTTGACGTTGAATGAGAAGCGACCCTGCTGATAACCACGGACCTTGGCTTCAGGGGTATCGGCAAAAAGCTTGCGGATGTTGTCGAACACTCCGGTGTAGGTGGCGGGGTTAGATCTTGGGGTTCGACCAATTGGAGCCTGATCAACGTGAACCACTTTGTCGAGCTGCTCTAGACCCTCGATCCTGAGGTGTCTTCCAGGAACGCCCTTGGCACCATTGAGCTTGTTGGCTAGGACCTGGTAAAGAACATCGTTCACCAGCGAGGACTTTCCAGACCCCGATACGCCTGTCACGGCGGTCATGACACCAAGCGGGAACTCAACATCAACGTTTCGGAGGTTGTTCTCCTTAGCGCCGACCACCTTGATGATTCGGTCCTTGTTCACCTTGCGACGCTTCTTCGGGGTCTCAATCTTGATGCGTCCAGAGAGGTAGTCACCGGTGACCGATGCCTTGTTGTTCAGGATTGCCTTGTAGCTTCCAGAGTGAACAACTTCGCCACCATGCAAACCAGCACCAGGACCGATATCAACCAGCCAATCGGCGGTCTTGATGGTGTCTTCATCGTGCTCAACGACAATCAAGGTGTTGCCCAGATCACGCAACCGCTCCAGGGTTTGTATTAGGCGCAGGTTGTCGCGTTGGTGAAGGCCGATGCTGGGCTCGTCCAACACGTAGAGGACGCCAGTGAGGCCTGCACCAATCTGGGTAGCCAAGCGAATGCGTTGAGCCTCGCCACCGGAGAGTGTTCCCGCACTTCGCTCCAACGATAGATAATCCAGCCCAACCGCGAGCAAAAAGTCCAGACGGGCTCTGATCTCGCGTAGCACCTGGGCCGCAATTTGAGCTTCTTTGTCAGTGAGTCCCAGCTGGTCGAAGAATTTGTGAGCGTCGGCCAGGCTCATCACCGCGACATCGTGAATTGACTTGGTTCCAACCTTGACGGCCAGCACCTCTGGGCGCAGTCTTGCGCCGTCACACGCTGGGCAAGGAATCTCTCTAAGGAATTCGGCCCACTTACCGCGAGCCCAGTCACTGTCTGACTCCAAATATCGGCGCTCGACATATGGCAAGACACCCTCAAAGCCGGAGGTGTAGCGCATTTCTCTGCCGTACTTGCTCTTCCAGCGAACCTGAACCTCAAAGTTATTGCCGTGCAGGATGGCATCCCGAGTCTCCTCGGAGAGCTCTTCCCAGGGGGTGTCCAGCGAAAAATCCAAGTCCTGTGCCAAGCCGTCAATCAGGCGCGTGAAGTAGTTGTAGAGGCCTTTACCTTGGGTAGACCAGGGCAAAATCACGCCCTGGTTGATCGAGCTTGCAGGGTCTCCGATGACCAACTCCGCATCAACGGCCTGCTTGGTTCCAAGGCCAGAACAGGCGGGGCAGGCACCAAAGGGGGCGTTGAAGGAGAAAGTTCTTGGTTCGATCTCGGTGAGGGTGAGCTCATGTTCGTTTGGGCAAGAGAGCTTCTCGCTGAAAGTTCGCTTGGTGCCATCATCAACGAAGTCCACCACCACTCGCCCATCGGCAAGCTTGAGAGCTGTTTCCACCGAGTCAGTGAGTCTTGATTCAATCCCATCTTTGATCGCAAGGCGGTCGATAACCACCGAGATATCGTGCTTATAACTCTTTTTGAGCGGCTTTGCCTCGCTCAGGATTACCGTCTCGCCATCGACTACGGCACGGGCATAACCCTGTGATTGCAGCGAGGAGAAGAGGTCCTGAAATTCACCCTTCTTCTGCTGAATGATCGGTGCTAAAAGCTGAAATCTGGTGCCCTCTTTTAGGGTCAGCAGCTGGTCCACGATGGCCTGCGGAGTTTGCTTGGTTACCGGTTCACCACACTCGTGACAGTGCGGGACTCCGATACGAGCCCAGAGCAATCTGAGGTAATCGTGAATCTCAGTGATAGTTCCAACCGTTGACCTGGGGTTACGGTTGGTGGACTTTTGATCAATTGACACCGCAGGGCTGAGTCCCTCAATGAAGTCAACGTCTGGCCTATCAACCTGGCCCAAAAATTGTCTGGCATAGGCGGACAGCGACTCTACGTAGCGGCGCTGACCCTCGGCGAAGATGGTGTCAAAGGCAAGTGAAGACTTACCCGACCCTGACAGTCCGGTGAAGACAATCAACTTGTCCTTGGGAATCTCGAGGTTGATGTTCTTGAGATTGTGAACTCGAGCTCCCTTGATAGAGAGCTTGTTGCCTTTAGGGGTTTCGATATTCACCACAGAAGTTTACGCATGCCCTGCTGACTCTATTTGCCGCAGTTCTTTCTTTAGCTCGGAAATCTCGTCACGAATCCTTGCAGCCAACTCAAACTTTAGTTCCGCTGCAGCTTCTTTCATCTGGGCATCTAGTTCCAGAATGGTCTGCATCAGCTGGTCTCGACCTTGCGATCCAATGTTCTTGCGACCGCGCATAGGGGTTGACGCAACCTTTCGCGCAGGCTCCTTCTTGAGCTGCTCCATCAGTTGCTCGGTGTCGAGCTCCTCACGCATCAGAGCGTCGGTGATATCCGCAATCTTCTTCCTCAGCGGTTGCGGATCGATACCGTTGGCCTTGTTGTAGGCAACCTGCTTTTCGCGACGACGGTTGGTTTCATCGATAGCTCGAGCCATTGAATCGGTGACCTTGTCGGCGTACATATGAACCTCACCGTTCACATTTCGCGCGGCACGACCGATTGTCTGAATCAAAGAGGTCGTGGATCGCAAGAAGCCCTCTTTATCTGCGTCCAGGATGGCAACCAGCGACACTTCGGGAAGGTCTAGACCCTCGCGGAGCAGGTTGATTCCGACCAGCACATCGAAGATTCCCTGCCTGAGCTCTCGAAGCAGCTCTACTCGTCGCAGGGTGTCAACGTCGGAGTGTAGGTAGCGCACCCTGACACCGAGCTCAGTGAAGTAGTCAGTGACCTCTTCGGCCAGGCGTTTGGTCAACGTGGTCACTAAAACACGCTCGTCCTTTTCCACCCTGATCTTGATCTCTTCAAGCAGATCATCAATTTGACCCTTGGATGGCTTCACGACAATCTGGGGGTCAACCAAACCGGTCGGGCGAATGATCTGCTCAACGACTCCATCTGAGCGCTCGAGCTCGTACTTGGCCGGTGTGGCTGACAGGTAAACGGTCTGGCCAGTGCGCTCTAGGAACTCCTCAAAGCGCAGCGGTCGGTTATCAAGTGCCGAGGGCAATCTGAAGCCGTGTTCGACCAGCGTGCGCTTTCTTGAGGAGTCACCGTTATACATCGCACCAATCTGCGGCACCGTGACGTGTGACTCGTCAATCACGGTCAAGAAGTCTTCCGGGAAGTAGTCGAGAAGACAGGCTGGCGGTTCGCCTTGGTTTCGACCATCGATGTGGCGTGAATAGTTCTCGATTCCGGAGCAAAAGCCCAGCTCTCGAATCATTTCTAGATCGAAAGTGGTGCGCATCTTGATGCGCTGGGCCTCGAGTAACTTTCCTGTCTTCTCAAGTTCGTTATAGCGCTGCTCCAGCTCTTCTTCGATGGCCTCTATTGCCTGAGCCATCCGCTCCGCTGGAGCTACGTAATAGGAAGCCGGGTAGATCGCCACGCTCTCCCGTTCCATCAAAACCTCACCCGTCAGCGGGTGAATTCGATAGATTTTTTCGATTTCATCGCCAAAGAATTCGATGCGTGTGGCTTCCTCATCGTAGACAGCGATGACCTCAACCGTGTCGCCCTTCACCCTGAAGTTACCCCGAACGAATTCGATGTCGTTGCGCTGATACTGAATAGTTACCAGTGCGCGAATCAGTTCATCTCGGTCGATCCTTTGCCCAACCCGGAGTGGTAGCGACTGCGCCAGATATTCCTTTGGGGCACCAAGGCCGTAGATGCAGGACACTGTCGCAACCACTATGACATCTCGTCTTGAGAGCAACGACATGGTTGCCGAGTATCTAAGTCGCTCAACCTCCTCATTAATGGTTGAGTCCTTCTCAATAAAGGTGTCGGTCTGTGGGACGTAGGCCTCGGGTTGGTAGTAGTCGTAGTAGCTGACGAAGTATTCGACAGCATTCTCTGGGAACATCTCCCGCAGTTCGCTGGCAAGCTGCGCAGCCAGCGTCTTGTTGTGTGCAATCACCAGCGTTGGTCGTTGGAGCTTTTCGATCAACCAAGCTGTGGTTGCGCTCTTACCGGTACCGGTCGCACCAAGCAAAACAACATCTCGCTCACCGTTATTGATGCGCTTTGCCAGCTCTTCAATGGCATGGGGTTGATCACCGGATGGCTGGTAGGGGCTAACTACCTTGAAGGGTTTGGAGTCGTCCCTCACTTTGACTCCCCCATCAATTCTTCATAGAGGGCGTCCACCTTGGAATTGAGCTCATCAAGACTGCAGTTTGAGTCAATGACATAGTCCGCAATCGCCTCGCGCTGTGCATCCGTCGCTTGAGCGGAAATCCGAGCTCTCGCATCGCTCTCGGTCATGCCTCTTGAGCTAGTGAGTCTTTGAACCCGCACTTCCTCAGGGCAAGAGACCGTAACGACTTTCTCAAATCCAAGCTTGTCTCCGACCTCGACTAAAAGCGGAATGGTGTAGACGATGAGTCCATCGAGAGTGGCCATCTTTTGCTTGGCTAGTTGCTGAATTCTGGGATGCAGGATTGACTCTAAAAGCTTCCTGCTCTCCTCAGATGCAAAGGCGCGCTGCGCTAGCAGGGCTCGGTTCAGCTCCGAGTTTGAAACCAGGTCTTCACCAAAAGCAGCCACAACAGCCCTAAGTCCTTCGGTTCCCGGAGCAACCACCTCGCGGGCCAAAATATCCGCGTCAATCTCAGTTGCGCCCAATTCAACCAGGCGCTTGGCCACAGTTGATTTTCCGGATCCTATTCCTCCGGTTAGAGCAATGAGCATGTGCCCAAGGATAAAGCAAAACCCCGAGGGAAACCCTCGGGGTCAGTGCTTTGATGCTTACTAGTTGCCGCCAGCTAGCTTGTCGCGAAGAGCGGCAAGTGACTCGTCGTCTGCCAGGGTGCCCTGGTCTGACGCGGTACCAGCAGATGCTGCTGGCTCCTGAGCTGGAGCTGAGTCTGGCAAAGCCGCCAGCTGAGCCAAGGTTGCCTTGGCCTGAGCCTTGTGGCTCTCCCAGCGAGCGTGTGCTTCGGCGTAGTCTGCCTCCCACTTTGCACGAGCCTCCTCGTAGCCAGCCTTCCACTCGTTGGTAGCTGGGTCGAAGCCCTCTGGGTAACGGTAGTTACCCTGCTCGTCGTAGTCAGCGCTCATGCCGTATAGCACTGGGTTGAAGTCGTCACCCTCAGGGTTAACTTCCTCAAGTGCCTGCTTCAGCGATAGCGAGATGCGGCGACGCTCTAGGTCGATGTCGATGAGCTTGACGAAGACGTCCTGGTTCACCGATACAACCTGGTCAGCGTGCTCAACGTGCTTGGAGGAAAGCTCAGAGATGTGAACTAGGCCCTCGATTCCGTCAGCAACTCGAACGAACGCACCGAATGGAACGATCTTGGTGACCTTGCCTGGGATGTACTGACCGATCGCGTGAGTGCGAGCGAACAGCTGCCATGGGTCTTCCTGAGTTGCCTTGAGCGATAGCGATACACGCTCGCGGTCCTGGTCAACCTCTAGAACCTCAACGGTTACT
>JACCDN010343082.1_pt1 | contig 62863 bp, 64 predicted proteins | sample 7441691 | NCBI WGS metagenome assembly JACCDN01 (sample SAMN15323439, study PRJNA562643) | freshwater metagenome | isolation source: river surface water | place: USA:Blue River Watershed | collected 2017-08-16 | reverse complement strand
CCAAGGGGAGCTGTAAGTGGGGAGTTATATAGTCGGATGAGTAGAACATGGTTTAAAGGACCTCTACAGATGATTAGCAATGAGACAGAGAGAACACATACTTCAATCTTTTATCATATTCTTTCCCCAGATGAAGATAGAATGTGTGATTGTCTAGGATGTTCTGGAAGAAATCTTGCTGTATTCATGCAACATGAAATAGATCACGAAGGTCAAATATTTGTAACCTTTATGTGTGAAGAAGATGCCCCACCTAGGGTAAGGAATTTAATATATAACCGTGAATAAATATATCTGTTAATATATATAATATTAATTAAAAAAGAAAATTAAAATGGAAGAATTCAAAAAACTACTAAAAGAATATGTTGCGATACAAAGTGTATCAACAGACCCAGCACTAAAAGAGAATATGAGTGAAATGGCTAAATGGTTAGAAGACCTATTTAAAAGTAATGGGTTTGAAACCCAACTACTTGAAGGCAACGGTATTAATCCTGTTGTATATGCAAGTTACAATCAATCAGAGAAATTTAAAACTGTTCTTGTTTACGGACACTACGACGTACAACCTGCAAGTATGGAAGATGGATGGGTAAATGATCCATTCCAGCTTGATGAACGAGATGGAAGGCTTTACGCCCGTGGAGTGATGGATAATAAGGGGCAGAATCTCATTCACATCTTCTCTGTAATTTCCCTAATTAAAGAGGGAAAACTTAAATATAATGTTAAGTTTATGATTGAAGGTGATGAAGAGACAGGTGGACTTGAAGAACTTGCTGAGGTTATGGATAAAAATGTAGATTTGCTAAAGGCAGACTATGTACTTGTCTCTGATGGAGAGTTGGTAGCCGGTAAACCTGCTTTTGACGCATCATATAGGGGAGGGTGCAACCTAACAGTTACATATAAAGTAGCAAATAATAATGTACACTCTGGAATATATGGTGGAGCAGTGGCGAATGCCGGTTACGAGCTTGCAAAGCTTCTTGGGAAAATAATTGATTCAAACAATGTAGTAACAATACCTGGATGGTATGAGAATGTTGACGAAATTACAGAAGATCAATTAAAAAATAATGCACTACTTGCAAAACTTGGGCAAGAAGAATCATTAAGTAATCCGGGATTTAAGGCTTTAAGAACAGAGAACAATCAATATGATTTCTATACTCAAACAGGATTAAGACCTACATTACAAGTAACAGGAATTAAGTGTGGTTACATTGGTGATGGATATTCAAATATAGTTCCTGCAAAAGCTGAAGCAAAAATTAACTTCAGAATTGTTGCTTCACAAACAATTGAGGATATTGTTTCTAAGTTTGAGAAGTTTGTAAAAGAAAATACTCCAGAGTTTGTAGAGTATGAAATATCTGTTACTGGAAAACATGATCCTGTGAAGTTAAATACAAACGATGATATGTTTAAGGAAGTTCGAACACTTCTTGAACAGTCATACGGTAGTGAAGTATTTGCAAACTATGTCGGTGGAGCAATCCCATTTGTTGCTAAAGTTAAAGAACTTTTAGGTGTTGATACTATAGCAGTAGGTCTTTCTAATGCAGATTGTAATATGCACGGTGCAAATGAAAACTTTGAAATATCACTAATTCAAAAAGGGTTAGATTTTAGTATGAAATTCTTTGGGAAGTAGTTACAAATAGTATCTTGATTACTCACATAATCTATATGTGAGTAATCAGACTTTGGTGTGAGAAGCGAAGTAATTGTAATTTATGATATTCCTGGACTTGTGATTTAAACTAGGTGTATACTTCTCCCAGATTATGCCTATATCACAACGTAATTCGAAAATATATTATCTCTCTCAACTTTTCCACTCAATGGTATTTACCGCTCCTATATGGATTGTGTTTTATAATCTGCGTAATGTTTCCGATTTTGAGATTTCATTAATAATTACATTAGCATATTTGATGCAAATGATGTGGGAGCTACCAAGTGGCGCCTTAGCGGATTTGATCGGTAGGAGAAAAATTGTATTTATATCTTTTATTATAACAGCAATAAGTTTTCTCTCATTTTATTTTGCTGAAGGATTTGTATGGTTTCTGGTATTAAACTTACTCATTAGCATAGGTGACTCTTTTCGATCTGGTTCAGAAGAAGCTTTGATCTATGACTCATTTAGAGAGGATGGTAAAGAAGATAAGATATCTGAGGTATTTAGCAAAGGAAGTGCGATATATCAAGGAGGGTTGATCTTTGGGGCAATATTAGGAGGTGTATTATACGCTATAAACCCTATCTTTCCATCAATTTCTTATGGAATCTCACTATTAGTTGGCGCAGTATCAACATACTTTTATATTGAACCAAAAATAGATAGCGAAAAGTTTACCATTAAAAATTATTGGTTACAGATTGTAAATGGATCTAAAGAAGCATTCAATTCAGGTAAATATTCTTCATTGATATCATTATTCTATATTTTTGTAGGGGGAATTGCATGGTCAAGTACGCTTTTCTTTAACGAAAGTTTACTGGTTTCATTAGGATATTCAGATATTGTTCGAGGCATAATAGGAGGAGTGCTTAGATTAATTAATATAATATTGATTACTTTTGTTTTAGCTAAAGGTAAGTACATTTCTAAAAAAGGCACTATTCTATTATTCCCAATAATTATGACAATAGCGTATTTGCCAGGGGTATTTCTTAATGCTGGCATAGCTCCATTATTTATACAATTAGCTATGCTTGCCACAACATCAAGATTTATAATTCTTTCCCCACTTGTGAACAAAGTTTTTAGTAGTAAATATAGGGCAACAGCTTTGTCTTTCCTAAGTTTAATGATAGGTTTTGTATATATTACACTTACAGGAATTTCTGCGTTTGTGATTCCTGAATTTGGAGCTAATACAATGTACTCCATATTAGGAATTTTCACTTTGTTAACTGTAGTACCATTATCATATGTGTTAATAAAGAATTTACCTAATAAGGATATAAATTAATAAACCTTATATGTAAATATACAAAGATAAGGATTGGTATTAATTTTATTCACTTCCGTTTATGAAATTAGAAAAGAGTCCAAAAATAATATACGAAAAGCTGGAAAAGAGTAGGAAGTTGCTAATAGATCTACTAGAAGGATTTCCAGAAGAAGATTGGTTTAAAGAGTTTTCTGGAAAATGGTCAATAAACGATATTGTTACCCACCTTATCGGTTGGGATGAATTACTGCTCTCTCAGGCTAAAGATTGGCTAATTGATAAAGAACCAGATAACTACAAAATAATAGATGAAAACGAATATAATCGGAAATATATTGCAGAACACACATTTGGGAGAAAAATAGATACATTGGAGAAGTTTATCATTTCTACCGAAAATCTTCTGAAATTTTTAAAGTCATTGAGTCCTGAACAGGTACGATTTGCTTTAAAGAATGATAGCTTGGTTGATTTAGACTTGTATAATCATGACATGGAACATTATGAGCAAATAAAACGTTTGCTAAAGAAATGAGAGATAGTATTATTAGTACTGATTTTTGGTATATCAGTATCTGGGAATTTATAAAAATTATCGAGATTCTCTAATTATTTCAGAAACTCTTGTTAATTCGGTTTCATCTATATCAGCAATAAGTGGTATTACAAGTTCTTTGATACTTAACGCCCTATTGTATCTTGCTCTTTCGTCTCTTTGCGATTCTAAGAATGCCTTAATATCGTCTGGTACTCCTCTTGCAGCATTATCAGTAAGAGTATTATTAGTTAAGCAACTAAGTGAGGCAATAAATATTGCTTTTTGAACCTCAATATCTATTTCTCCTCTACTATAACTTGGATCTCCGTAATTTAAACATCGATAATAAAAGTTGTTTATACTTCCAATATTTGGATATCCATAAGGCATAGTTGCCTCCATTCCAATTTTTTTTGAAACTTCCAAAGACTCTTGGAAAGTTACTAATCCATCGTGCCCAATTTCTCGATATCCAACTACATCTAACCAGTGTCTCGAAATACCCACAGCTTCATTAATACTAAATGGAGCAAAAATAATGTTTGGATACATTGAAGGTTTAAATTGCATTTCTAGTTTTTTTAGATCATATCTAGCAAGCAATTCCCTGACTGTTGCATTAAGTTGCGATCCAAGAGCTACTAATGTTTTTTGTGTTTCAATTGGTTGTCTTTCAAATAATCCTTTCATAGTTTTTCTTTTTCTTTAATAAGTGTGTATTATACTATAGGGCCTTAGTGAAACTCAAGTCAAAGTGAGGCGATAGAAAATATTGTACTTGATATTTAAGTTTAACTTAGAAATCAAAGTTCTCTTAAAAAACTAACCAAGTAGTTTGATTTAAACTCCTCAGATTTCCTAACAAATTCAATCAAATCGCTTTTGTATGAATTGAGACTATTGTATTTATTAAATATTTCTTTAACTACCACTCTAGAAATATCTGTTCCGTTAGGATTACCCTGCCCTAAAGTAAAAAGATTACTGATTAAATAGCTAAACAATTGAATATCAATATCTTGTCTATATTCAATTGTATTAGTTCTACTTAGTAATTCGTTTAACCTATTTAGAATTTTTATATAGTCATTCCCCGAAAACTTATATTGCTTATCCAGTAAATAATCAAATACTTCGCCAATATTTTCAAATTTATTTATTAACCTAACTGCAAGTTCACGTTTAATACTGGAGTCATTCATACTCTCTAATAATCTCCTCAATGTAGGTTTGGTATCATTTATACTATAATTTGAACTATAGTAATCAAATATAAACTTTTTTGTGTTATCGCCTAACTCATAGAAACTGTCCCAATAGTCATTTTTATATTCTGAATAATTATTTGAATTAAGTATTCGTTTGAACTCTAAATCCTTTTTATTTGCTTTAGCTAACTTAGAAATATCATCTCTTAGTTTTTTTAGATGTTTTGGAACAGACCAATAAAAATAGCTATCAAAATAGGCATTGAAGTGAAGACGTTTAGAGTTATTATTTGGGAATGAGGAAGTAAATATTGAAGTTTTTAATAAGTCAATATTGAGTAATGTATTAAATAAGTTCTCATTCGACGGCAAGATTGTAATAAGTAATTTTGAGACAATTTCTTTATTATCTACTTCTACAAATATTTTTTTATTTATATCTGATGAGTTCTGTATGTATTTCAATCTACCGTCATTTGCATCGTAAGTACTTAAAGGTCTAAGTACCGGATTATTTTGTATCTCTGTATATATTTCCGGTTCATTAATTGATAGTATTTTAAGAATAATAAAATCAATTATATTTATTCTTCTGACTTTATTCGTCGCCTCAAATTCTATCAATTTCATTATTTTATTAAATTCTCTATAGTTTCTAAAATAGTAACTCGATTGATTTAATCTCTTCACTAAAAAATCAATATTTGAAACTTCTTCGTCTGAAAACTTTGCTTTTTTGCAAACTTTAATTAGTTCTGTTATCTGATCGTTAAAATTAGGTTTTGGCAACTGAATTGGTATATCAATATATTTATCCAAGTAATCAGAGTTCTCCTTTAGCTTAGATATTAAATTATTTCTATCGTAAAGCAGTAGAAAATGGATTCTTTTGCATTCTTCAAATGATCTAATAATAGATATGAGCTCTATAGTTTCCTGCCTTGTTGGTAACCTATCAATATCATCTACAATTACTAGTATACCTTTTGAAAGCTTTTCTATACTTGATTTTAACTCTTTAATTTCTGTAGTATTCGGTGTTGTTAAAAACTTTAAGAAAGTCTGGAATAAACTTGGTCGTTCTATTAGATTAGATGTTATGCTCGAGAGTTTATTTAAAGTAAAGGGCAAGTTCTCATTTGAAATTACTTCAAGAATTTTTGCTATAAGAGCGCTTACTCTTTGATCAGAGCTTAAATAAATTTCCGAGTTTAAATCTACTATATAATATCCATCTATTAGCGTCTTTCTTTTGGCTAATTTTTTTTGTGTAACTGTTTTACCCGTTCCCCATCCTCCTTCTAGTGAATAAATCGTAGAATAGTTTTCAATGTTTCTTAGTAGAACCTTTATTATGCCATCTATAAATCCCTTTTGATCGTCTGATTCAGATTTAATTGAGTGTGAAATCAACTTAACTTTCCTTGTTATAAAATTTGCCATTTTAATATAAATATACGTAACAATTATCATCATCGCCAAACTTACAGTTATTTTGGAATCATTCAAAATAATTTGTGTCGACAGTAGTAAACCTATTGAGAGTGATGTAAGCTCAACACTATTCTCGCTTATAAATTTCCCAAATTTTTCGTGTAACTCATTTCTATCAACTTCTTCATTGTATTTATTACTTTCGAAAACTTTCGAAACAGTTGGCATTAACTCAAAAATCAGTTTTACAAGCGAAATTGAAAAAAGGACTGTCCAAGGGATAGGATTCTTAAGTAAAAATCCTGTAGTCCATGCTATTGATTCTGTAAACTTTATTATGTTTGGGTAATATTTGTGGAAATTGTAGGTTATTAGTGTCAAATATAGAAGGAGTGTCGCTGAAACGGATATAAATCCTAAAAGGAAATATTTATATGCTCTTATTAATTTATCCAATTGAATAAAGATAGAAATTAATAGGGCAATTTCAAAACTCCACGACCAGGATTCGAACCTGGAACCAAACGGTTACACTTTATACAGTATTTCTACTGATGTGGACTATATCTTCTCCATAGATACTCTGTATCTTTAGGAGCAGGGGGCTCTTGGGTGTACTCACCTAGTCTCTGAACCTTCCTAATTACTTAGGCTCGGCTGCTGATTCCCATACTATTTCTAGATTAGGCTTCCAGCAATTCTCCCTGTTTTACATTCTTTATTTTCATAAAGAAGCTGCGTTTATAATGTGCACTCTGTACAAAATCCTTCAAATTTCTTTAAAGAATTTCCACAGCCGTTCGCTCTACCGTTGAGCTATCGTGGAATAACTAGAGTATTATACTTATCCAGTATTTAATATGCAAGATATAATACTATCTTTTAAACAGAATTCCGTTTAAATATTGAATCTCTTGTACTTTACTATCTTTTAAGCTCACATTTACATTTCGAACTATTAGTACATACTCTCCGGACTTAAATGTTAGAAGGTTAGCATCTTTAGTTAGTAGTGTGTCTGGGCCGTATGGAGTTGTTGATTTATCAACATTGTAATTAAGATTTGTATACAATCTTGAATCTTGAAGATTAATATCTATATCAAATTTAATACCATTGTATGTAAATTTAGTACCTTCAACTTTTACATTCTCAGAAGGATATCCTTCGATTAACATAAACTGAGTTACACCTTCAGGTATTGATGAATAGATATCTGAATCAAGTGATACTGTCTTAAATCTCATTTCTTCTAGATTACCTGATGCAGGTAGTAGTTCGGAGAAAAATACATTGTCAGTTTGTGAATATCTATTTAAAAATAGAGGACTAAATCCATAACTATCTACATTTACTTGCTTGATAATCTCATCTGAAAGCATTGGAGATACTTCTTTCAAACCGTGGAATTGGTTTAAGTATACAAGTATATCCTTCATTTGAGTCTCAGAATCTGGATCTTTCTCTTTTGTACCTTTTACAATCTTTCCATCTACCACTATGTTTTGTTTTGTGGCTATCTCACTTAATCTAGCAATCTGAGCCTTCTGACCAAAATAGAAGGAGGTAAAAGGCATATAGAAGGCAAGAACAATAATAAGAACAAACGCAGAGAGTACAACTCTAATATCTCTAACTTTTGAAACTACAAAGTATACACTGTTAAACATAAACCAAAGGATTATTGCCATAAGCATAAACCTGTTTACAGTTAGTTTATACTCATCAATACGCAACCATAATGAATATGCCCAGAAAGCTACAGTTGGAATTGAAATTGCATTGGCAATCTTTACAAAGATATTAATAAATTTGAAATCTTTATCTCCATCCTTGGTTTGCCAGAAAATATACATAACCGCATATATCATTGCTAACATTGCCACGATAATGAATGTAGCTTGGTTAGATGGCCACTCTTGCTTGAATGGGAAGCTAAACATATATGGGTACAATATTGCTGTGTAGATGACTATGAGGGGCGTTAAAATGTACTTCCCAAATATTGATAGGAACTTTGGAAGAACAATCTCACCTTTGAAGTTGAAATCATAAACATCAGAAAGGAAGTTAAGAGGAGCAAAGAGAATAAAGGTAAAGATAGGAAGTAATTCATACTGATGTTGGAACAAAGTAATACTCCAGAACTGTTCTAGTGCACCTAGAGCTATTGCTATACCAGCATAAAGTACGATTGAGTAGAGTAGGGATACTGCAAATTTATTTGCACTATACAGGGTAAAGTTCCACCATGTCTTATTATCTTTATCCTTAATAAAAGGAACAATAAGCAATATAACACCAGATAGAGCTATATACACTAATAATCTATAAATTCCTGATGTAAAAACACCTGCTAATGTATCGTAAGCTACAAAATCGTTATATAAAAAGAGTGCTCCTAGTCCTGCTGTAAGTAACATTGAGCCAAGATTTGCAAGTAAATTTTGATTTAACTTCCAATTAAATCTCTCTGTGAGAAACTGTATTAGTATTGAGTGAAATATAACAGCATATGTAGTTACTATTCCAATTACTAAGAAGTATTCCTGTTTCGGGTGTATATCAAAATAATCAAGTTCAACAACAAGTGATAATGCTACAGCTTGAATTAGAATCAGAACGGTTGCTACAGGAAACCTATTAAATAATGATACGACAGACTCTCTAATTTTATTTAGTAAACTAATTAATTTGTCTTTCATTTTTCAATCTTTTATCTTATTAAAAATATATTATCATAACCTTAGTAACACTTAAACTAGTAGAAAACTAATTCATTTGGTAATATGAATATATATTAAATTTGAAATATGTAGATATGAAAAAGATTCTTATAGCTTTAGTTCTTAGCTTTGCATTACTCTTCCCTTTAACTGTTAAAGCACAGGAGGTAGGGGATAAACCATTACTTTTTGTTAGAAAAGGTTGCTCTCACTGTGCCAAAGTTGATGCATTTTTAATTAAATATAACTTGCAGGATAAGGTAAAAAAGTTGGAGACATTAAATAACGAGGAGAACACTAAACAACTCAACTCTTGGTTTACTAAACTAAAGGTAACTGATCCAAATCAGCAGGGAGTTCCTTTTCTTGTTATTGATGATAAAACATATTTCGTTGGTGATGCACCAATAATTGAATACCTTGCAAAGCAGAATAATATAACGATTGATGCACAGGAATATCAATCATCTCCTGCGGATACACTATTCTTAGCTGTAGGTGGACTACTGCTCTTTGGAGTATTAGGATATGGTGTGTATAGTTCTTTTAAGAAAAAGAATTAATTTAATCATTCATAATTATATGAACATTCAGGTTTCCTTTTTAGGTATGGGTAGTAGTGATTCACTTAAGTCATATTTAGATGAAAAACTAACTAAGCATCAAGAATTACTCAAAACAGCTACAAGTATCAAAGCCGAATTTATTGAAAACGTAAGTAGTAAAGGGGTGAAAAATGATTTCAGATTTGAGATTAATGTTCATTTACCAAATGCACTTGTTAGAGTTGAAGAAAGAGGAGAAGATATGTACGCCCTTATTGATAAATCTACAGATGTACTAACAAGAAGAGTAAAGAGATATTTAGATAAACAATCTAATTGGGATGGTGTTACACCATGGAGTGATCTTGAAGCTCAAGAAAACTTTCAAGAAGATTCAGAAGAAGTTAAAGATGATTATATTGGATATGTTCCAAAGATATCTGTAAGAAAAAATATGGATATTATGTCTCCTATGTTTGAATCTGAAGCAATAGAGCGAATGGAATTACTAGGTGATATGCAAATTCTATTCAAGAATTCTCAAACAGGAAAAATATCTATGATATATAAAAATGAAAGAGGGCAGTACTGTTTAGTACAACCCTCCGACATCTAATACAGATTAAGTTCTGTATTATTTACTCATATTGCTTTTAATCTCGTTGTAGAGGTTCTTAACAATAGTAATTGTTGTCTTCAAGAATCCATATTCAGCCTTCTTCTCTACATTATTCTGAATTTTTGCTTTTGATTCTAAATCTGAAATCCAACCATCCTTTAAATCTCCAACCTGTTTGTTAACATAATATTGTTTAATTTCTTCTTTCTTGTCTGCAAACTTTACTTTCTCTGTACCGTAGATTACGCTTTGATACTGCTTAAAGAAATCTTCTAAATCTTTATCAGTATATGTTACCTGTTTTGATAAAGTCTTTTCTAAAAGAAGCCCAACTCTAACTTGTCCTTTCACATCTTCCTCTGTTAATCCATTTGCAGCAAGTGTTGCAAGTACTGCGTCTTTACCACCATTTTCATTATAGTACTCGTTGAGTCTGTTCTGAATCTCATCTGCTTGTACCGTTACATTCTCTTTACTTGCTCCTTGTACTACTAATTCTTCTTGAATTAAGTTCTTTACAGTAGTTAAACCGTATGTTTTTTCTAGTCTGTCATAATATTGACTCTTTGTAAGTCTAACACCGTTAACAATAGCTACACTGTATGAATTGTTTAAATATTGTACAAGTAAATCAACTAGTGCAAATGAGAATAGAAATACAACAGCAAGAATTATTCCTTTCACAACTTTATCAGAGTTATACTTCTGTACAACCTTACTTAAATCAAATTTTGGAAGTGATATCTTTGGAACTGTAAGTTTAGCTTGAGTTTTTGTTACTACTTCCTTAGTAACTTTCTTAGTAGATTTTGACATTAATATTTTTAAACAAATTATATCTTTTAATGAGAATAGCAGAAAATACGATTATGAGCAAAGTGATTGTAATCAGTGAGTAGTCACCTGTTTGTGGGAGTTCTTGGTCTACAACTTCACTTGAGTTTTGCGTGCCTGGAGTAGGGGTTGAGTATACAAAAAAGTCCTGTGAACTAATGTTCGTATCAACAAAACTACTTCTGCCTAAACTCTCACCAGATACACCAATTACTGATGCACTGTTGCTTAATACTGTATTACCAAACATATCTTTTAAATTGTTTACATTTGGTATGTCGTAGAATACTTGGTCAATGACATTCCCATTGTTATTAAGTATTGATACAGCATCTGTTGCACCTCCTCCATTTTGCATTGCAATCTTTGAAACATATACATTGCAATTTGGAACACTGTTTTCACATATTAAATAATACTCATGTGATGGAATTTGACCAGTAAATATTGATGATTCAACAAAAGATGAGCCTGCAACATGAATCTTCCAATTATTCATTGAAACTGTAAGGTCTGTTGGATTATATAATTCAATCCATTCATTTGGAGAATCTGAACCAACTGGATCAAAAAATATCTCGTTGATAATTACGCCACTTTCCTCTTGTCCAGCCAATATTTTTCTATCAAGAAAGTTTAAAGTGAAAAGTATAATGACTAATATAAATATGCTGTAATAATTCTTCATACCAATATGATATTGGATTTGAATGAACTAGTACTGAATTATTAAATGCCTATCGTAAGTGAAGATATAGTGAGGTTAGTCCGTTTCCATAATCAACAATAACGGCTTTACCACCACAAGCATCAGTAAATACCTTTGAAACTTTTCCATTTCTAATCGCTCGAAGAGGAGCTCCTTCACCGTTTAGGTTGTAATATCCAGCTGGTACTCTATATCCATAGCAACTAACACCATTAGTATAATATTTATCACCTCGTTGATATAAATAATCATTTGCACTAACCATATCTACAGCACTGTTATAACTATGAGGAAACTGAGTTACTATTGCATTATCAATTGGAAATCTTGAAGAACCACTGCCATTTGACCAAACAAAATGCCCAGATGAGTACGGATTAATAACCGAACCATTCTTTCTGAGCTCAAAGTGTAAGTGCGAACCATATGCAAGTCCTGTATGACCTTGGAATCCGACAATTTCACCTTTACTTACAGGAGTATTTGCAGGTAATTGTCCTTTACTATACAAGTTGAAGATAAGGTTTGATATTTGAGCTGTAATTTTACCTTCCTGACTTTTTAATTTTGCCAATTGAGCATTAAACTCAGCTTCTTTTTGTTGAGATATTGCAAGTAAATTAGATTTTGCACTCCTTTGTTTAGTTAGGCTTTCTTTCTCTGCAAACAATTCAGTTTTATTACCCTCAATTTCAGTTCTTTTCTTTTCTAAAATGCTTTTCTTATCTGCAAGTACAACTTCTTCTTTTTTAAGTTGTTCACCTTTAATTGAAAGCTCTTCTAATAGTTCTTTATCTTTCTTTCTTGTCTCAGCAAGATATTTAAATCTTCTAAGGAGTGATTCAAAGTTTGAAGACTCTAGAAATATTTCAAGTGGAGAAATGAAAGTATACTTATATGTAAGTGACATTCTTTTCTCAATTGCGCTATTAAGTTTGTTAACCTCTTGAGAGACTGTATCGATATTGTTTTGTAGCTCTAATATATCTCTACTTAAAATTCTAATTTCAACATTCTTTGTTTCTATTTGTAACTCTAACTTCTTAATCTGGCTTTGTGATGCTGCAATTTCTGAATCAATATAGTTAATCTTTTCATTTAAGGTTAACTGATTATATTGTTCGTTTGATAATTTACCTGAAATATTATTTTTCTCATTTTGTAGTTGCTGTGACTGTTGTTGAAGGTATGTTAAACATTGAGAATCGCTCATTGAAGGTGGACAAGTAGTGTCAACAGCTATAGCTGGAAATGAGAGGGAGTTTAGGATTAAGATGAAGGTAATTGTAAAAAAAGTTCTTAATGCTTTTATCATTAATTCTTCTTTAAATCTAAATATCTTAGGACAGCTATATAGCTACTTATTGTTCCAAAAACCAGTCCACAAGCAATTAAAAGTCCATAAAATGATAATGTAAACAATATGTTAAACGAACCAAGGTATCCAAGTGATAACTCACTTAACATTGATGTAATCCAGAAGTGGAAATCACTGTTTTTAGTTGTCTCCATAAGAATATACCAAGGTACAAGTATTAATGATGACGCAATGAATGCACCAATAAAACCATAAAATGCACCTTCAAGTAAGAAGGGTACTTTAATAAACAATGAAGGACTACCAATTAGGTCCATAATTTCAATCTCGTTTTGGTGTGCCATAATATTAAAACCTATTCCAATCATAATAAGCGTGAAGGTTATTGCGGCAAGCCCAATAATTAATGCAGAAATACCAACATTAAAACCACTAGAAAGGGTCTTTAAAATTGAAAGTACATCTTTAAAATACATAACATCGTCAACATATGCGTTCTTTTCTCTCTCATCGTTTATCTTCTTAACAATACTTTCTAATGCTTGTGCTGACTTTGCTTTTACACCTAAACTAGGTGGGAGAGTATCTGTTGAAAGAGTATCTACTAAATCGGGGTCGTTAATAAAGTCGGCCTTATACTGTTCTAATGCCTTTTCTTTTGAAATATATTCTATGTTTTCAACAAGGGTGACATCGTTAATCCTATCTTTAAACTTGAATATTTCCTCTTCAGGTGTTTCTTGCTTGAAGAAAACAATAACTTGAGCTTTCTTCTCGTAATATGTAATTGCTCTTTGTCCTATGATTCCAAGTCCAATAAAGAAAGCAGATAATGTAAACACAATTGATATAACAAGAATTGTAGACATAGATAACCATCTGTTTCTAGTTATATTATCTTGTGTAGCTTTAAACAGTCTTGAAAATGTTTCCATTATTTTTTATAAGATAAATAATTTTGTAATTTTTTATTTAATTGTTCCATTTGATCATCTGTAAGTCCTATCTTTGTTAAATCCTCTTCTGTTAATTTCAATATTCCGTCAATTTTGTCTATTCCATTTAACCTTAACTTCTTTCTAATTGGTTTATCAAGTGATTTAACTAAATCTAAGAATGTGTCTTGTCCTTTTTCAATCTTTTTTCTACCTTGATCATTTGCAATTTTCCCATCCTTTAAGGTCATCACTCTCGTTTTAAGATTATCAACTAAGGTGTCGTCATGTGTAATCACCATAACTGTTGTACCCCAATCGTTTATTGTCTTTAAAATACCCAATATTTCTATTGCGGTATTTTTATCAAGATTACCAGTAGGTTCATCAGCAATAAATAGTTTTGGATCATTTGCCAGAGCTCTTGCGATTGCAACTTTCTGTTTTTCTCCACCTGATAACTCTTCAGGAAATAGGTGAGACCTTCCTGTTAGATTTACAACATCAAGTAAATATTGTGTCGTATCAAATACTTCATCTTTATGTTTTCCAGAAATCTCAAGGGCAAACATAATATTCTCTTTGACAGTCTTTGAAGGAATTAGTTTTAAATCTTGGAAAACAATTCCAATTTGTTGTCTATATATTGAAAGAAGTTTGCTTGGAATTGAAGGAACTAAAACATCTTCAAAAAAGATATCTCCTTTTGTAGGAAGCTCTTGTTTTACTAAAAGTCTTAGTAGTGTGCTTTTACCTGCGCCTGATGGTCCAACTACAAATGTAAACTCGCCTTCGTCTATATCAAAAGAAATGCCGTCTAATGCAACAATATTACCTGGATATATTTTTTTTACATCTATGTATTTAATCATCGTACATTCATATTACCCAATTCTAATCTGCGCGTCCACAAATTCTTCTAAATCTCCATCTAAAACTGAGAAAGGATCTTGTGATTCCACACCAGTTCTTAGGTCTTTTGCTAACTTATATGGGTGTAGTACATAGTTTCTAATTTGGTTGCCCCAGCCTGCTATCTTATGTTCACCTTTGATGTTTTTAAGCTCTCTTTCTCTCTTTTCTTCTTCTATCTGCCAAAGCTTGGCTTTAAGTATAGCAAGAGCTGCTTGTTTATTTTGAAATTGGTCTCTTCTTGAAGAAGAGTGGACGGTAATTCCTGTTGGAATGTGCTTTAACTGTATTGCTGAAGATGTTTTGTTTACATGCTGTCCACCAGCACCACCAGCTCTAACTGCTTTTATCTCTAAATCTTCATCTTTTATTTCTATATCATCTTCTTGATCTGTAATTACAGGAACTATTTCTACTCCTGCAAAAGATGTTTGTCTTAAATTCTGTGCATTAAATGGAGAAAGCCTAACAAGTCTATGTGTTCCACCTTCACGTTTAAGCTTACCAAAAGCATACTCTCCTGAAATTTCAATTGTCGCGCTACTTATTCCGGTCTCTGTTCCAGGGACTAGGTTAATTAAGTCTGTTTTCCATCCGTTTCTTTCTGCATATCGTGTATACATTCTAAAAAGCATTGAAGCCCAATCATTTGCTTCAGTTCCACCTTGTCCTGCATGAACAGTTAGTATTGCTCCTGCTTTGTCATATTTTCCTGAAAGAAATTTAATAATCTGAAAACTATCAAACTTTTTTACAAGATTTTCGATATCTGGTCTTAGCTGTTCGACTGATTCTTCATCTACTTGAGAATATAGTTCAATTAAAGCTTCTATATCATCAGAGAGCTCTTTAGCTTGTGCTGTTTCTTTTTTGATAGATTCAATTTCACTAAGAACACTCTTTGCATTATTCTGATCCTTCCAGAAATCTTCTTTTAAAGATTCGTTTTCAAGAACACCTAATTTCTCTTTTTTCTCATCAAGCTTTAAGCTAACAATTGTGTCAGCAATATCTTTTTTTAATTGTTCTAAATTTGATTTCGTTATACTCTCCATATTCTGGTATTATACTTATATATTTTGAATTGTAAAAACACTGCCTTGTCTATATTAGATTTCTTTTTTGAAAAAGCAAATAAGCAAGAGGGTTTACCCAAGACTAAACCAGATCTTCGATCAAAATTGGTAACCCTAATGATCTTGGATGGGATGGGAGTACATCCTGATAAGTTAGGTAATGCTGTTCTTCAAGCAAAAACTCCATTTTTAGATAAAGCGTGGACATACGGACTTTCAACATTAATTTATGCCTCTGGTACTCATGTAGGTCTTCCAGTGGATGAGCCTGGAAATAGTGAAGTAGGGCACTTAAATATTGGTTCAGGACAAGTGGTATATCAGTCACTTCCAAGAATCAACGACTCAATCGCAAATGGTGATTTTGAAAATATCGAAGGCGTTAGAAAAGCATTTGAAACAGCTGTAGAACGAAAATCCAATATTCATTTTATGGGAATACTCACCACAGCTGGAGTTCATGGACATATTGACCACCTCTTTGCACTACTTGATGTTGCGAAGAAGTATAAGGTTAATCCATATATGCATTTAATGTTAGATGGTAGAGATACACCTGCAAACGATGGGTACTTCTTCCTATCAAAATTAGTTCAAAAAACTAAAGAGTTGGGTATTGGAAAGATATCATCAATTATGGGTAGGTTGTATGGAATGGATAGAGATAATAGATGGGAGAGAACAGTAAAAGCTTACGAAGCAATGGTCGGAATTGGTGAGAGAACCGCAAAAGATGTTTTCACCTTCATCCAAGATGTGTATAAAAACAATGAAACCGATCAATTTGTACTACCAACAACTATGGTGGATGATCAAAGTAATCCAGTTGGGCCAATTAAGGATAATGATGTTGTTGTCTTTTTCAATTTCCGTGAAGATAGAGCAAGACAGATAACCAAAGCCTTTGTTATAGAAGATTTTGCAGGGTTTAAAAGAAATAACTATCCAAAGAATCTATATTTTGTCACTATGACTGGTTATGCTGAAGACTTACCAACTCAGGTTATATTCCCACCAAAAAAAGTATACGAGACGCTTTCATCTGTAATTTCTGATGCAGGACTTCGTCAACTTCATGTATCTGAGACTGAAAAGTTCATGCATGTCACATACTTCTTTAATGGTGGTATTGAAAAACCACATCCTGGCGAAGATTTCTTTAATATTCCATCTCCTAAAGTATTTGATTATTCACAAATTCCTCAAATGAGCTCCTTTATCATTCGTGATGAAGTCCTATACCGCCTTGATCATCTCAATGAAAAACCATATTCCTTTGTACTAATTAACTTTGCAAACCCAGATATGGTTGGACATACAGGTAATTTAGAAGCAGGAATTAGAGCGGTTGAGGTTGCCGATGAGTGTGCGAGAGACATTGCAAAGAAAACAGTCGAAAAGGGTGGGGTGGCTATAATTATAGCGGACCACGGAAATTGTGAGACTATGATAGATAGAATTACTAAAAAACCAGATACAGCACATACTAACAACCCTGTTCCGTTTATACTTGTATCAGATGTTAGACAGTTTAATGAAAGTTATAACGATTCAATTAAGATTGGTACAGGTAAGAAAGCAACTCCTACAGGAATACTTGCTGATGTTGCTCCAACTGTTTTAGGTGTATTAGGTGTTAAACCAGGAAACGATATGACTGGTGTTAATCTTCTTGAAGTACTCTAAAATACCAGAGTTAGGAATATAACAATACTAAGTATAATTCTATATACTCCAAATACTTGAAGGAAGTTAGATTTAGAGAATTTGCTTAAAACAATTATTGCTACAAACCCAACTACTCCAGATATTACCATCCCTAATACATATTCAGGTGAAAACATTACATCTAGTTGATTCCTAAACTTGTAGAGTTCATATAAAAACGAGCCTAGAAGCAATGGAAGTCCTAACAGAAAACTAAATTGAATAGATGTAAACTTCTCAATACCCGTTAGAATTCCAACTACTGTTGTGCTACCTGATCTAGATGTTCCAGGAATTATTGCAAATGCTTGTGCAATTCCTACTGAAATAGCTTGGAAGTACGTAACTTCAGTTAAACTTTTTGTAGTAACTTTCTTATGAAATCTTTCGATAACTATCATCGCTATTCCCCAAACAAGTAGAGATATAGCTATTACCGATGGTTTATACAATGCAGATTCAATTTGTTTTTCAAAAAGCAATGCAAATATAACAGCAGGAAGTGAGGCTACGGCAACTTTTAAATATAAACTAACTTTATCTTTTTTAAACGTATCTTTAAATAGAAAGTTTCTAAAGGAAATTAGAATTGCAACGGTCGTTCCAAATTGAAGAACCGTTAATAAAAGGATGTCTGGTTGACCATTAAAAAGAAATTTTGATGCGAGTAATACGTGTCCTGTACTTGATATTGGTAAAAGTTCGGTTATTCCTTGAACTATGGCCAAAACTACTATCTGTATACTGTCTATCATATTTGCTATTCTATATGTATGTTAAGAACGATATCTAAAACAATATATCCTGTCATTTTCATTTTGTACATATTTATTACCTTCGCTTCTCCACTTGGAATGAGTTTCGAAACAATAGAAAGTGTAGTTCCACAAGTAAATAATGTTGTAGAAATGAATAGTGATACTAAATATAAACTTCAAACATTTGCACAAGTTTTAGGTTTGGAGAAAACTGTAAAGTATGAGGATGAATTCTCTATACATAAATATGATGATCAAAAGTATAAAGATTATGTATTTACAGAAAATAATGAAAATAAATCATTAAGTGAGACTACTCCTTCAGAATACTCATATCATAAAAATCCGTATAACGATAAGGAAGTATTGGGCTTCTTACCTTACTGGCAACTATCCAAATATAGTTCAATTGATTATTCAAAACTCTCAACAATCGCATACTTTGGTCTAACTTCAGAAAGTACAGGTAGATGGGTTAATGACTCAGGATATACAGGATTCTTCTCTTCCTCGTTTGATAATATGGTTGCTCTTGCACATAGCAAAGGTACAAAAGTAGTCATTGTAGTTAAGAATTTTGATCCATACAGTATTAGAAGAACTGTAAATAATGTAGAGGGTGCAGGTGATAGATTAATAAACAATATAGTTAAGGTAATTAGAGATAATAGCCTAGATGGAGTAAATATTGATTTTGAATATGTAGTTAAAAATTCAAATGATACAGTTACAAACGAACTACGTCAGGCATTTGTTAGCTGGCATCAGAAGTTAGCAGATGCTGTACATAGCCAATTCCCTAAAGCACAAGTGAGTACAGATGTATTTGGTGGCTCAGGAGTGTACTACAACCTTTATGATATGGAGGCGCTTGGCGATACGACTATCAATTATATTGTAATGATGACATATGACTACATTACAACAAGTTGTTCATCAGGAAAGATCGTAACACCAATGTCCCCTTTATACGGAAACGATGGTTTTAATATCTCAAGCCACTTGATTGCAGGTGCTCAAAAAGCAGGAAGCAAGAAGATAATAATGGGTGTTCCATATTATGGAATTGATTTTCAAGTTAAGTCAGCAGATAGGGACACATACAATGCCAGAGTCGATTATCCTAATTGTGATGGAACAATTGAAACATATGCCAGTATTGTAGATTCAAAGTTTGATCAATATCACAACGCAAATACCATAAAGTGGAATAATACTGAAAAAGCTAGATGGTATTCATATTCTGTAGGTGGAAAATATAGGCAAGGATACTATGATGACGCAAGAAGCTTAGGCGCAAAGTATGATTTTGTGAGAAGTAGTAATCTAGGAGGAATAGGTATTTGGGCTTTAGGATACGATAATAATGCAAAGGAACTATACGATGTAATCAGAGAAAAGTTTCAAATCGTGCCCTTTTATATTAACTTCGGATATGGTGTCCCAAGTGCTAGGATTACTTCAATTTTAAATGCAAACAACCTTACAGTAGTATCTGAAGTTACAAACAGTATTTATTTAGTATTACCAGAATCAGAAATATCTGGTAACGTTATTAAAAGAATAAAGATGTACAAAGAAGTTGTAGATGTTAGATTTGAGATTGTAAATGCAACTCGGGGTATAAATTAATAAACTAAAAAATGAAAAGAGTCATTAATATATTTGTACTAATAATATTACTGTTTAATACTGTACTACCTACAACAGTATTTTCATCAAGTTCAAGCGTATCAGAAATTGATAGTGAGATTGTTCAAGATATTAAAGATGGAAAGAAGGTATCGATAACAGAGACAATTGATATAAATAGCGATAATAAAGGTAGGTATGTTGCATTTATTAGCAAGAAGAATGAATCTAAAACAAAACAAAAGATATTATCAACAGGTGGCGTTATAAGTAATGAAGATAGTAATGAGTATGGGAAGGTTAAAGCTCTGCCTCTTGATATTTCATACATGTCAAAATCGGAGAGAAATAGCTTTTTACAAACCCTTGAAAGTAACGGTAACGTTGTTGCCGTAGTTCCGTCACAGATTAGAAACGTTGTAGCTATGCCTACGATCAATGATCCACTTTACCCTAATGACTTATCGTATGACTCAACAAAGCAATGGTATCTTTCACAACCATCAGGAGCAAACAAAGGAATAGATTTGTACAGAGCTTGGGAATATTTAGATGGTCAAGGTAAGAGTTATGGAGGGAATTCTGAAATTAAAGTTGCCATAATTGATACTGGCGTAGCGTATGAAAACTATAGTAAGTATGACCAATTTAGTGAAATGACTACACCTGATCCTTGGGTATTTTCAAAATCCTCAGATTTAACAGATTCAATATTTGTTAACTCTAATGAGACAGCCAACAATCAGATTGATGAAGATGCGAATGCTCAATTGTCATTTTGTATTGATAAAAATGATAACGGTAATTGTGATGCAGGTGAATACTCAGATTACATAGATGATAGAAACGGATTAAATGTTGTTGATTGGGGCAAATACTGGTCACGAGTAACATATGATGAAATGGTAGCTTCACCTGTTTGTGGTAATAATCCATACCAAAGTAGTGGAGTTAAGTGTGTTTCTACATTTTCAAATGACAGCCTTTGTCAAACCTCAGGACTGATTAATAATTTCTATGTAGGTTGTTATGAGAGTGATATGGGCCATCCAAATGATACATATGGTCACGGAACTTTTATTGCAAATATAATTTCAGCTAAAGTTGGAAATAGTACAGCAGGCGTTGGAATTGCTCCAAATATTGAGATTATGCCAATAAAAATATTCGGCGAAACATATAATGATTACAGAAGTGAATGGGTTTATGATTCAGCATATGGTGATCAGATAGTTGCTGCAATTAACTACGCTGTTAGCTCTGGGGCAGATATTATCAATCTTAGTTTTGCAGGCGATACTGTTGACTACTATGAAAAGATTGCAATAGATGAAGCTTACGAAGATGGTGTACTTGTAATTGCAGCATCAGGAAACGGAAACTCAACAACAATTAACTATCCAGCAGGATACAGTACTGTTATGTCTGTTGGAGCATCAAATAAAACTGGAGGAAGAGCATCATATTCAAGTTATGGTAGTACTGTTGATATTTCAGCACCAGTTGATAGTGGAATAATTTCACAAGGTATGTGGAATACAAATACTAATCAATCAATTACAAAGTCATGTACTTGGAACACAAGTTACAAATGTATGAATGGTGACCCTACCGCTTCTCCTTCGATATTTTCAACTTTCTCAAATATAACCTCTTCAGGTACATCCTTTGCTGCTCCGCAAGCTGTTGGTGTCTCAGCACTTGTTAAAACCATGTATCCAAACCTTACCGTAGATGATATTAAGTACATCCTTTCAATGAGTGCATACCCAGAAGGAAGTGCCACATACTCAACCTCAACAGGCCATGGTGTACTTAATGCATATAATGCTGTTAGAGCAATGGATTACAGAGGCAAATTAATCGACAAATCAAAAAGAATATACCAATCTGTAGTTGCAAGTAGTGGATATCTTCAAACTAGATACTCTGACACATATGGAGCAAGATGGAGTAATTGGATAACCTCAGGAAATGTAAAAAGTTCTGGATACTCAAAGCTATTTGTTGTTGATTTAGGAATGGGAAAGACAGTTCAGATGATGAAGGGTACAAATAATGGAATATATTTTAGACATGCGAATAATTTAGGCTATATACAAGAAGATGACTCACAATGGAGTAGTTGGATATTGATGGGATATACGTATGGTAGTTTTAATGCCGTAAAAATCGGTACTGAGATTATAGCAACTTGGGAATCAACAAATGGAAAACATTACACTCGAAAAACTACAGATGGAGTTAATTGGGGCCCAACTAATATTTCAACTGTTCCTGTTTTAGGAAATGTAGGGATGATCTATGATTCTACTAACTCAAAATTATTACAAATAGTCAGATCTTCAGATAGTTACTTATATACTAGAACAAGTTCGGATAGTGCAACAACTTGGAATCCTTGGAGTAGATCATTTGATTACGCGCTTTCAGACCCAACCCTTATCTTTGTAGACGGAAGGATAATTAGAAGTGTAAGGGGCTCAGGCGACGTTATTATAACGAGATACTCATCCGATGGTGGTAGTACTTGGTCAGGAAGAAATCGAACTTATGGAAGCTCAGGATTAACAACCACAAGTATTTCACTCTCTGAAATTGAATCAGGAAATATAATTCTTCAAACATATAAAGCTAAAGATGGGAAAATATATACGAGAAGATCAACAGATAATGGTACAACTTGGAGTACGCAGAGTGCAGGCATTACTCTACCATCTTCTCTAATTGCAAAATCAAACGCATCTACATCTGTTTCAGATTCTGTTGTAAATCAAATGGTGCATGCAAGTAACGGCTATCTGTATTATCGAAGAAGTACAAACGCTGGAAGTACTTGGGGAAGTTGGAGAAGTTCAGGCAGTATAATGATAAATGGGAATATTTCTCTAAGCTATGACAAAGATATTGATAGGGTGTATGTAACAGCTAGAGGGACAAATAATAAGCTATATACAAGATATAGTGATAATAAAGGTAGTACATTCTCATCTTGGCAATCAACAAATACAATATTAGGTGGCTCTAGTAGCGTATTCCACCTAGTTAAAAACTTAGATTTGAGTATTCTTTAGTATAATTATATAATCGCCGGAATTACTTTTACTCCATATTAATGAAGTCAATATTAAAGGACAGAGATATTATCCTTATCTCTTCTGCAAACTATAATTCGATTAATAATTCGAAACTAAACGTACACTTCATTGCTTCAGAATTTGCAAATTTAGGAAATAAAGTTCTCTTTATCGAAAGCCTTGGAATTAAAGGTATCCCTTTGTATGGAAATTCAGATATAAAGAAAGTTATTACAAGACTTTTTGATTTTGTAAGAATGTTAATTAAAGGACCAAAGATTGAAAAAGATAATATTTTCATCGTCTCATTAATCAGAATACCTTTTGACAATATTCCATTCGTAAATACACTCAACCAGAGATTCATAACGTATTTCATAAAAAAGTATTCTAATAGATATCTTAAACCTAAACCAATAATATGGAGTTTTGTACCAAACTTTTGGGCAGTAACAAAACAAATTGAAAATAGTGCTGTAATTTACCATAACGTTGATGACTACAGTGCAATTCCTTTTGTAAATAAAAGTTATGTAATTGCAAATGAAAGGAAGATGTTGCGAGTCAGTGATTTAGTATTTACTGTTTCAAAAGGTAGAGTTGAGTATTTTAAAGAATATACCAACGCTGACGTAATATTTTTAAATAATGTTGGAAATTTTGAACAGTTCAATAAAGCATTAAATGACGATATAGAGCCACCTAAAGACTTAATAAGAGTGCTTAACCAAAACAAACCAATTGTTGGGTTTGTTGGGAATTTAGCATCATATAAGGAAGACGTAAACCTTCTAACTGAAATTGCAATGAAAGGAAAAGAATATTCATTTGTAATTATCGGTGGAATAGGGGAAGGTGAACTTTTAACAAATATATTAATACTTAAAACTCTACCTAATGTCTTCTTTTTAGGTAGTAAAGAGTATGAGTCACTGTATAAATACCTACATTATTTTGATGTAGCCATTATTCCCAGAAGAAAAAATGCGGCTGGAGAAGGTGGATTTCCAATGAAATATTTTGAATACCTATCGGCAGGTCTGCCAACTATTGTAACTGGAGTTGGTAATATGAATCAGTTCACAAAAATAGCAAGACTTGGTGGTGTTGCAAATAACTCATATGGGTTTCTTGAACTTATACAATATTGGATTACATTAAAACAAAAGAATAATACTGAGTATCAAAAAGCGGTTTCAGAAAGATTAAAACTTGCTAAATTAAATTCTTGGAGCAAGAGAATTGATCAACTTAACTCCTTTATATCAAAAGTTATCAAATAGCCTGTTAACTTTAATCCAATATTTATGTTAATATCTTCAAATATGAAGAAACTACTAATTACAATATTAATACTTCTAGCAGTACTTTCCCCTTCTCAAACATATGCTGCTAACCCTCAATTTTCAATTAGACCTGGGTCAGGAAATGTATTAGTGGGTAAAAATTTCACTGTTGATATACTAATTGATTCCAAAGGTAATAATGTTGCACTAGCAAGAGCTGTATTAAAGTTTGATCCCTCACTTATCCAAGTAACTAAAGCAAATAGAAACCAATCACTCTTTTGCCAATATCCTGATGAACAACAAAGCATTGATAACGATAACGGACTAGTTATGGTAACTGGGTTTTGCCAGTCTGGAGTAGGGCAACCATATAAAACAAGTGGAGACGCAGATGTATTTGCCAGAGTTACATTTAGAGCTGTTAAATCAGGTACTATCAATTTAGAGTGGGAATATTCTGGTGAAGACGAACCATTAAAGAGTGTAATTATGAAAGATGGTAGTCCTCCAACCAACCTTCTAAAAGCAAAACCTTCTAATCCAAAGTTTGTTGCAACTCGAGGAACAACTGGTACTCCAACAACTCCAACGACACCTACTACACCTGTAACAGGACTTGGTATAAGTGCAGGTCTTGTAACAGGAGGGCTAATTCTTGTATTACTAGGATTTGGATATTCAAGATGGGTAGACTATAAAACAAAGAGTAAATTGAGAACAATCGTAGATTATGGCAACTCAGGAAAAAAGTAATAGAGTTGCTATTGTCACAGAATTCCTCTATGTAGTTCGTGGTAACGAAAAACTTCTGAATGCACTTCTTGAAAGATTTCCAGGAGCAGATGTCTTTGTACTTTTGGGATCAAAAAAAACACTTTCATTATTATCATCATATAACGGACAAAAAATTACCTTTTCTTTTTTAAATAAACTCCCTTTTGTATCTAAATATTACAGATATACATATCCTCTTTGGCCACTTGCAATTGAACAGTTTGATCTTAAATCATATGATACTGTGATTTCCCTTTCATCAAGCGTAGCCAAAGGCGTTGTGATACCTGAAGGTACATATCACGTTTCATATATAAATAGTCCGATGAGATATGCATGGGATTTAAAAGAACTATATTTTAAGAAATACCCAAAATTCTTAAGATTCCTAATTGATCTATGTCTTCACTATCTGCGAATATGGGATGTTAGTAGAAATAATCAAATTGATTATATGATTGCTAACTCTCAATTTATAAAAAACAGAATTGAAAAGTACTATGGTATGAATGTTGACCAAGTGATATATCCATTCTCGGAAAAAGTTGAGATTCCAAATAATTTAGATCGTAAGGAATACTATCTATATCATGGAGCTCTTGAACCAAACAAAGGCGTATTAGAGGTGGTTAGAAGTGCAACTATGTATCAGTTTCCACTTATAGTATCTGGATCAGGTTCTCAATTAAAGGCAGTTAGAAAACTAGCTAAGGGTTTTAAAAATATCAAAATACTCGGTTGGGTTACAGATGAAGAAAAGTACCAACTATTTTCAGAAGCCCAAGCTTTTCTCTTTCCAAGTGTTGAAGATTTTGGAATTGTAGCTCTTGAAGCACTATCAATGGGCACTCCAGTGCTAGCGTTAAAGCACTCAGGTACTGCAGAGATTATAAACAATTCAAACGGAGTGTTAATAGATAGCCAAGATATAGATCAAATATATGAAGGTATTACTAAACTCAAATCGATGGAATTTAAACGAAAAAATATAAGGAATTCTGTTGAAGGATTTAGTAAAGAAAAGTTCTTAAATGAGATTGAAAAGGTTGTACGAAGAACACCTTTCTGATATTATAAGGCAATGCCGAGATAGCTCAGCTGGTAGAGCATTTGTCTGAAGAACAAAGGGTCCCCAGTTCAATCCTGGGTCTCGGCACCACTACGCGGGAGTAGTTCAGTTGGCTAGAACGACACATTGCCAATGTGTAGGTCGCGGGTTCGACCCCCGTCTCCCGCTCCAATTTAGAATAAAGTTATCGTGACATGTATTTTCATAAACTGTTTTGTACTAATTTTGACTTCCAATCTTTATAATTAATCATTATGAAAAAGTTAATAATAAATGCTGATGATTTTGGAAAGTTTAGTAAAGTAAATGCAGGTATTATTGAAGGGATTCAAGCAAATATAATTACTAGCACTTCATTACTAGTTTTTGGAAAATATGCCCAAGAGGCCAAGAAATTACTTGAGTTTTCAAATGTATCAATTGGTCTACACTATGAAAAGCGATTCGAGAATGAAGAAAAAATGGTAAAGGATTTTGATACTCAATTAGAAATATTTACAAATATTTTAGGAAGACAACCTGATCATATTGATTTTCATAAGCTGCATGGATTAGAAAATTATCCTATTTTAGACAAACATATCACTGAATATATTAAAAGAAATAATATTCCAGGTCGAAGGATGGGATATGCTCATTATATAGGTGATTTCTTTGCTATGGATAAGATTGATTACAAAACAATTGATTTAGAAAAAGTTTCAACAAGAAGTCTGATTAATGTTTTAGATTCCTCAATGGTAGAGGGTTTAAACGAGTTAATGTGTCATGCGGGTAGAGTTGATAAAGAGGTAGAAGAGGGTAGTTCATATTGGAGTGCGAGAGAAGTAGAGTTAGACAGTTTACTCTCAAATGAGTTTAAAGAATATCTTCAAGAGAAAGACATAAAACTTGTATCCTGGAAGGATTTACAAAAAGTTGATTCAACTTTATAAAGTCTTTACTTCCGTTATTACCACATAATTCCTTCGTTCATATTTAAAGATTATTTAACCACTCCAATGGTTAAATTTAAGTATGAAAATAGTTTGGACAATAATAATACTGTCACTAATGAGTTTAAAAGTATTTGCCTTAAATGATGTAGTTACAGTTACAGCCTTGAGTGCAAAACATGAAAATGTAAACGTAAAGTATGATTCCGAAATAATAAATAATCAAACTGATATACCTTCACTTAATATCACTGACCTAATTCAAAAAGTTAATGGAGTTTATATACGAAAGAAAGGTTTAGGAGATCGAATATATGTCGTTCCAGGCTCAAAAGTAGATATTTATACTTTTACGAAAAACGACAGTCTAATACCAATACAGATATATAGTTACAGACTTTTTATATCAAGAACAAATATAATTAATGGTGATTTAACAAGACTAGGAATGTACAGTGATGGAATATATTTAGGTAGAAAGTATGCAATTAATACTGTTACTCAAAGAATTGATCCTGGTGAGAGTATCGACTCGTTTAAAATATATAGTTTTGATGTAGTACAGCCAATTCAAATTCAAAGCTATTCTATTTCAGAAAGATTAACAGATGCGGGTTTGGATTTAGACTTTAATTTAATTTTAGAGAATAGCTCTGAGTCTCAAGTGTGTAATATTGAATTGTCTCAACAACTTCCTTCGGGAAAAGTCCTTGAAAGAAACTTATGTATAAATCCAAATTCTTCCATTGAACTTAATTATTCTGATACTTTAATTCATCCGATATCAAATACAATTAGTGTTCAGAGTTTAGAAGTAAAGGATAATAACTATCAGTATGAATCTATTAGTACTCAGAAAATAAACGAATTGGACAATGGCATTGAGGCTACTTCTATGATTCTTGACACAAGTTTAGGTCAATTTAATGCCCTTGGCTCAACGGAAAGTAACATGACAATTGTTAGAGTCCCATATTGGTTAGAAACAGAAGCTAAAGAAATTATATTAAATACTGATCAAGAGATAACTTTTAATACAAATCCAATCCGATTTGAAAATGGAAAAAACAGTAATTTAAACTTTAATATAACTAACAAAGGAAATCATCAATATGATTTGCCCTTAACATTTACATTGGATTCAAATGAACTTTCATTGTCTCAATCTAGTCTTGCTGTTAAAGATTTATACTTTGGACAAACTAAAGCATATTCAATTCCATTAAACATTATTTCAGAAATGTTCGGTGAGTTTAGAACTACTGTACATATTAGTATTGGTAATAGTGAATATACTCATGAGTTTGAATATGTAGTTGCAAAATCAACTTTAATTAAAGGGGATAAAGCGATTCCAAAAAGTGTAAGTATGAATAACATCAATCAAAGCTTTAATGCCATTAATGTTAGAGGTGTAACTGTTAAAAAAGAAAACGAAGTAAAAGAGCAAGGAGTTGTTAAAGGCGATAATTCAGTTAGTAAGAAACGTAATAATGTAGGTCAAAATAATGGTATTTCTAGTACACTTCTTAAGCTAGGAATTGCTACTTTTGTAATATTTGTAATAATTATTTTTATACTAATATGGTTATGGTAGTATCTACAAATGAAAAGATTACAGAATCTCATTAAAAGAATTTCGAAGTATTTATTAATTGTAGTTATAGCCATAATTGTGTGGGTTATATATTCATCAACAACTATATTTAACTTTTCTAATATTCAAATCTCGTCAGTAGGTAATGATAAATTGGTAAATGTAAGCAATGAAGAAATTTCTAAAAGTATTAATTATCTTTCATCTACAAAATACCTAGATTTAGATCTAATTAAACTAGAAGAAGACATTAAAAAGTCCTCACCGTTTATTGATTCAGTATTTATCTTTAAAGACCTACCAAACAAAGTATCTATACTTATATATGAAAAAACACCTATTATTTCCCTTGAGATAGAAAAGAAGAAATGTATCTTAATGGATAGTTATGGATTTGTATTAAAAATTGAAGAGCAGGAATGCACAGATCAAGTTAAAGAATATAAAACAATTCTTGTATCCTCGGATACGCCAAAAGTTGAATTTAATGTCGGAAGTACTTCAAACTATAATCAACTGTTTTTAATAACTAAAACTCTTAAAATATTAAGTGATTTAGAAATTCCAGTTACTAGAATAGAAATTAAAGATAATATTTCAAAGTTTGTTTCTACTAACCAAAAACAATATGTGATTTCATTCAATCAAGAAATAGAGCCTCAACTAGCAAGACTAATTGCAGTAGTAAATGAGCTAGAGAAGAAAAGCTATAAGTTCAAATCTATTGATATAAGGTTCAATAGACCTGTATTAACAATTAAATAATAACAAACATAGCAAAAATATTTAGTCAAGTCCTTGCTAAACCCACCGATTTCTAATATATTTTACTGTGCAAACGAAATAGCACTATTAAATATAACTCTGTACATAAACAGATATGGCACGCAAAATAATAACAGCAATTGATGTAGGTTCAAGTAAGGTTACTACCGTAATTTCCGCAGTTGATGAGTCTGAGCAGCCAACAGTAATTGGTGTTTGTTCTCAACCAAGCAAAGGAATTAAGAAAGGTGTAGTAGTAAATATTGATGAGGCAACAAACAGTATTTCAGAAAGTGTGACTGCTGCCGAAAGAATGGCAGGAGTAACGGTTTCTGATGTATATGTAACTATCAATGGAGAACAGATAGCAAGCTTAAACAATAAGGGTGTTGTTGCTGTTTCTGGAAGTGAAATTACAATAGATGATACCTATAGAGCTATTGAAAACGCAAGAACATTATCATTACCTGATACACTTAATCCAATTCACATCATTCCTAGAGAATTTGTTGTTGATAACCAAGGTGGTATTAAGTATCCAATTGGTATGACAGGAAGTAGATTAGAAGTTGAAACTCATATTATTACTGCTCCTAATTCATATTGGAGAAATATTAAAAAATGTGTTGAACAGTGTGGATTTAATGTATATGATGTCGTATTTACAGGATGGGCAGCTTCACTTGCAGTTCTTACTGAAACAGAAAAAGAATTAGGTGTAGCTCTTCTTGATATAGGATCTGGTACTACAAGTATTACAATATTTGAAGAGGGTTCTATCTCATACAGTGGTTGTGTTGCACTCGGAGGTTGGCATATTACAAGTGATTTAGCTATTGGACTTCAAGTTACACTTGAGGAGGCTGAAAAGGTCAAGTTAAATCTTGAAAACTTATTAAACGACAGATTACCAGTACACGACGAAGAAGATAAGACACCTGCATTATTAAGAAAGACACAAGACACTGCTAAAAAAGAGAAGAAGGTAGATGATTTGGTTGATGTAAGTGGAATCGGTCTTAAGAGCCAGAGTTCAATCTCAAAATCATTTGCAAAACAAATAGTTGAAGCAAGACTTGAAGAGATCTTTGAAATGGTTAAAGAATCAGTTTCAAAATCAGGTTATAACATTAGTATGCCTGCAGGTGTAGTTGTAACAGGAGGAACTGCACTACTTAAAGAAGTAACAAAAATTGGACAACAAGTATTTGGAGTACCATGTAGAATTGGAAATCCATCAGGATTAACAGGAATGACAGAAGAAATTTCAGATCCATCATATGCTGCCGCTCAAGGGTTGGTTAAGTATGCAATGGATGATGAAAGCGATGCTGCTGCTACAAATAAGGGAAATAGCGTAGGAAACTTAGGAGGTATTGTTTCTAAGGTTACTAGCTGGGTTAAGTCACTACTGCCATAAGATAAATTAATAGTGTAAGAGAATGCTTGTTTCAACAAATGTAAATCCAGTAGCTAAAATAAAAGTAGTTGGTGTAGGTGGTGCAGGTGGTAATACCATCAATACTATGATTACCGACTATAATATTCAAGGTGTTGAGTTTATGGCCTTTAATACGGACCAACAAGCCCTAAAGAACTCACAAGCACCTGTAACTCTCCAATTAGGTGAAGAAATGACAAGAGGACTTGGAGTTGGTGGTGATCATCACTTCGGCGCAAAAGCAGCTGAAGAGAGTTTAGACCAAATTCACGAACTACTTGCTGGTGCAGATATGGTATTTATAACCGCAGGTATGGGTGGTGGAACAGGTACTGGTGCTGCTCCTGTTGTCGCAGGTGTAGCTAGAAACTTAGGAGCATTAACTATTGCTGTTGTTACTAAACCATTCGCATTTGAAGGAAGACATAGAGCAGAAGTCGCTGAAGAGGGTCTTGCTGAATTAAAAGATAAGGTTGATACATTAATCGTAGTACCAAACCAAAGACTACTTGATATTGTAACTGAAAGAATTAGTTTCCTTGAAGCAATGAAGAGAGTAGACAGTATTCTCTCAGAAGGTGTAAGAGGTATTTCTAACCTGGTTGCTAAAACTGGTTTCATCAATGTTGACTTTGCTGACGTAAAATCAATCATGCTTAACTCTGGTACTGCACTCATGGGTATAGGTAAAGCTTCAGGTGAAAACCGAGCTGAAGAAGCTGCTAGAATGGCTACATCAAACCCATTATTAGAGCTTTCAATTGAAGGAGCTACAGGCGTTTTGTATAACATTACAGGTGGTATTGATTTACCAATGCAAGACGTTGATATTGCGGCAAAACTCATTCAAGAAGCTGTTGATCCAAGTGCAAACATTATCTTTGGTGTTACCGCTGATGAAACTGTTGGTGATGAATTAGTAATTACAGTTGTTGCAACAGGATTTGATGAGAGTAGACAAGTATTTAGTAAGAAAACATTTGCAAGTAATCCATTACAGTCACAAGCAAGTACTTTTTCAGTCTCAGCTCCAAAAAAGCAATCAAATGATGATAATGTAGTACTCGATGATGATTTTGATATGGTAGACAATGACGCTAATAGTAAGACAATTAGACTTGATTTAGACGACCATAATGATGACAGTAAGCAAGACGTAACACCTTTTTCATCAACCTCAAATGATGATTTAGAGGACGTACCTGCCTTTATGAGAAGAAAAAGATAATGGAAAGCATTAAGAGATTCTTTAAAGACAACTGGCTACTTGTTGTTGCTATAGTGTATCTAATAATACCAGTTGACCTTCTTCCAGATATAGTACCAGTACTAGGTAAACTAGATGATTCATCAATAATGGTCATTGAACTAATAAAAAGATATTTGGACTCAAAGAAAAAGTAATGCGAAGATTAGTTCTTCCAATATTCATAACCTCATTAATAATTGGTGTAATAGGTGTAGTTACACTGCTATCAACAGAACTTACTGCTGAGTTTCTTTTAAGCTTTGATAATATATTTGTTAAACAACTTATATTTCTAATCCTAGGGATAATCATATCTATTTATATTACAAAGTTTGACTATACATTGATTAAGTATAAACCGATTATGTATGGTATTTATATTGCCACCATACTTCTTTTGATATTAACCACTATATTTGGACAAGAGGTAAACGGAGCAAAAAGATGGATTTCACTTCTTGGAGTGCAGCTACAGCCTTCAGAAATAGCAAAGATAACAGTAATTATTATGACCTCATATATTTATCAAATAAATAGGGGTAAAAATGAGTGGAGAAATCTAATAATTAGCTTTTTAGCTGTTTTCCCGATTGTATTACTTGTTTACATACAACCCCACGGAAGTATGGCATTATTAATATCAGGATTGTGGTTTATTACGGCATTTCTAAATACCCCTGACCCAATTAGAAATATCTTACTTATACTCACAGTGATATTTGTTTTTTCAGGAATGTTTGCTCTAACTGCTTTTGGCCAACCCATCTACTTATTATTAACATTGTTAGGAATTATTATCGCTATATTTATGTATTTTGCGAGAGACTACTGGAGAGTGCCTGTGGTTATTGTCCTGCTGGGGTCACTATTATTTGGAACTACAGGTTCGATACTTTGGAATAATGCGTTAGGACAATATCAAAGAGATCGAGTAATTGCATTTATTGATCCAGCCTCAACCGACCCAAATACGACATTTAATGTTAACCAATCGAAAATTGCTATTGGATCTGGAGGAGTATTTGGAAAAGGATTTGCAAATGGTACACAATCAAAATTGCAATTTTTACCTTTCCATCAAACAGACTTTATATTTGCCGCATATGCTGAAGAATTTGGTTTAATTGGAACAATTATCCTTCTTACACTGTATTTCATCCTTTTATGGAATATATTTATCTTCCCTGTTGATTACCCAAACCTTACATTTGAATCGACAATAGTTGCTGCGCTTGGAATTAAAATATTACTTGAATTATTTATCAATTTAGGAACTAATTTAGGTATTTCACCAGCTACAGGAATTCCATTGCCATTAATGAGTGCAGGTGGAACCATAACTATTATGACATTCTTTTCATTAGGCCTTATACAAGGTATAATCAGCAAAGTGAGAGTAGGTAACAATTTTAATCAATAATAATTGACATATTCACAAAGATAATTTAATATAGCGCGTTATGACAAAGAAAAACACAGAAGAAACAAAGAATACCATTTTTGCAGTAGTAGAGCTTGGTGGAAGCCAATATCTTGTTGAGACTGATAAAACATACTCATTAAGGAAACTTGATGGTGTAAAAGGAGATAAACTTGTTTCAGACAAAGTATTAATGTATTCAGATGGTGAAACTGTTAAAGTTGGAAAACCATACCTTGAAGCAGTAAAAGTTGAATTTGAGATTGCTTCACAAACAAAAGGTGAAAAAGTTGATTCATTAAAGTATACAGCTAAGAGTAGATACCGAAAACAATCAGGTCACAGAGCATTAATTACTAAACTTCTTGTCAAAAAGATTTCTACAAAGTAGTATTAGCTAATGAAATACTATTTCCTATCAGGAAGAAATTTTAATCTTTCAAAGACAGAACTTACCACGTTATTACCTCAATATATTAAAGTGTATACTTTAGAGTATATTGATGAACTTTTAATAACTGTACAAACTACAGAAGAATTTGATGTTAAGAAGCTATTTTCAAGGCTAGGTGGATATATATCATATGGTGAGATAATTGATCTTGAATATGACTTTACCAAACAAATCAAAGAAGAACAGAAAGTTGTATTTGGTATCAATTACCATAGCACACTTGGAAGAGTTAATAGCGATTTTCTAAAAAGATTAGGTGAGAATATTAAGCAAAGTATCAAACAAAAGGGCGCTTCTGCAAAATTCTTAGTTAGTGATAATGGACTATTAAATGCAATTCAAGTTGAAAAGGAAAGACTCTTTGAAAGAGGATTTCTTTTAGAGATATTTGAAACTAATAAAGGAAAGCATTATGGACTTGCTTTAGGTGTCCAAGACGTTGAGTTCTTTTCTAAGGTTGAATACGATAAACCATATACAGATAAGAGAATGGGTGTTCTACCCGCAAAACTTGCCAAAATGATGGTTAATTTTGCCGGACTTAAACCCGGAGAAACACTTTGGGATCCATTTTGTGGATCAGGTACTGTAGTTCTAGAGGGATTTTCTCAAGGAATTCATGTATTAGGCTCAGATGTTAGCAACAAAGCAATAGAAATGGCTCAAGCTAACATTGAATGGTATGCAAGAGAGGCTCAAGATACTAATACAAAGCACTACCTATTCAGATTAGATGTATTAAAACCAGATAATAAAATTCTCAATTTAATTAGAAAAACGCAAATTGATGCCGTTGTTTGTGAACCTTTCATGGGTCCGCCACAACGAAGCGTAATCCCAATTCCATATGCAAAAAGATTAACAGACGGTGTTAAAAAACTATACTCAAATCTCTTTGAAATACTTGAGCACTCAAAGCTTACTAACTTCAGAGCAGTAATCGTTGTACCTTCATATAAGACAAGTAAAGGGTGGGTTACACTACCAATTTCTGAATTTGCTGGAAAAAAGTGGGAAGTACAGAATAAAAAAGGCTCTGGGTACTTGCAATGGAGCCGTTCAGATAGTATCATTAGGCGCAATATTTTTGTATTATATAAAAAGAAGTAATTAGTTAAGGAAATAGCAATATGTCACATGTAAAAGGAGCTGGTTCAGTAGTAATGTCCAAGAACATGGAAGGTAAGAGACTTGGAGTTAAGAAATTTGGTGGACAAGAAGTAATAACCGGCAACATAATAATCAGACAAAGAGGATCTGTATATCACCCAGGTACAAATGTAAAAATGGGTAGAGACTATACAATCTACGCAGTAGCAGACGGTGTTGTTGCATTTAGAAAGATGACTGGTCACAAGAGAAACAAATTCTATGTTGACGTAGTAACAAAATAGAATGCCACGAGAAAAGTTTGTTCAAATCGAAAGTAAGAATGCAATATTAGAACTCCTCAATGAAGGAAAACCAATAGATCGTATCTATGTTGCGCAAAACGCTTTCAAAGATCCAAAGAGTAAAGAAATATTAGATTTAGCTCGAAAGAATCGAGTTGAAATTATCGAAGTTAGTAGAAGAAGTATCAATAGAATTGTAAGAGGTGGTTCAACAGAAAGCCTAATTGCTATGACTAAGGCTGAAAATCAATGGGGAATTGATGAACTAATGGAGAAGATATTCTCACAGGGACTAAACCCATTCTTTCTTCTTTTAGATCATTTGAAGTATGAGCAGAACATTGGAGCTACACTTAGAACAGCATATGCTGCTGGAATCAATGGAATTATCACACCTGTAAGTAGAGATAACTTCATAACAACAGAAGCAATTAGAATATCAATGGGTGCTGCATTAAGAATTCCAATTGTTGAGTTAAATCTTTTTGATGCAATTAAAAAACTTCAGAAGAATGGTATTAAGGTATATTGCGTAACAATGGATGGACAAGAGTATTATAGACAAGATTTGAAGGGCCCTGTGGCCTTTGTACTTGGTGCTGAGGACGTTGGTATATCAACACGGGTATTAGAAAGATCAGATGGTAGAATATCAATCCCTATGCGTGAGGGTATTGGATCTCTAAATGTAAGTGCAAGTGCTGCAGTAATAGCATACGAAAAACTTCGACAAGAAGTAACAAACTAAATCTCAAAGTATTGGTTGTCAAAAAAGTGTCACACTTGATAATTCACTCTGTTATAGAATACTGCAATTAAGATTTTATAATGTAAAAATGGGAAAGATATTTATAAAAGGGTTGAACGAAAGTCATACCGTAATGAAAAACGAGATTACGGAGGGTTTAGAATCACATAGAGAACATTTTAAACTCTCTGCTGACCACGAGCATCCAGTAAATAATATTTGCCTAATATTGGAAGATTCCTCATATATGGAGGGCATGTTTATTACCGGAGAAACCGAAGAAAGTTTTATTGTACTGCGATTTCAGAAAGATGTTGATCATGGTATTAAGGAAGAGGCTAAAGTAATACCAAAGTCTTTTCTAAAAAAAAGAGAACTGCCAATCGACGTATATTATGTACATCTTTCTTTTGGAAATGAGGAATTAAAAGATGCCTCTAAATCAGAAGTTGCATCAGTAATGTTGGCTTATTTAAATACTGAAAGGCAATCACAACTACATTCAGCAAGCGCCATTGCTACTTACTTCTCAGATGAAGCTGAGGTATTCCCAGACTCAGTAATGGCTCTAATATACAATCGGTTGTAAACCTAATTTACAATCTTCTTAACTATCTCTTCTAACTCTTTATCATCGTTATATCTGATGGTTATCTTTCCACCACTTTGAAGTTTGCTAATTTCTGCTGTATATCCTAACTTTCTTGAAAGAGACTTACTAAAATCAATCATTTGCTGAGTTAGGTTTCTTACATTCTTTCTTGTAGATTCCTTTCCGAAGTTAATCTTTCTCACCATTAGCTCAGTATCTCTAACACTCATCTCTTTTCTTAGAACAATGTTAGCAGCTGCTACAAGGGATGCTTGATCAGTAAGGCCAAGAAGAGCTCTAGCGTGACCTTCTGTCATCTTACTATTAAGTACTGCCTCTTTAACAACATCAGGTAGGTTTAGAAGTCTTATTTTATTTGTAACTGCAACACGACTTAAGCCAACTTTCTTTGCAATCTTTTCGTGTGTAAGGCTGAATTGCTCTTGTAGTTGTTTGAATGCTACGGCTTCTTCAAGTGCATTAAGGTCTTTTCTTTGAATGTTCTCAATTAAGGCAAGCTCTAACATCTCTTGAGGTGATGAATCCTTCATGACTACTGGAACATGCTTTAAACCTGCTAATTGGGATGCTCTAAATCTTCTTTCACCTGCAATTAATAGGTATCTATCAGGTGATTTAGGGTCTTGAGTTACAATTAATGGCTGTATAATTCCATGCTCTCTTATTGAATCTGCAAGATCAATTAGGTCCTTAGGCTCAATATGCATTCTAGGTTGATATGGGTTAGGGGATATCTTTGTAATATCAAAGTTGGGGTCAAAAGCACCTGATGCGTTTGATATTTCTTGTGTACTTATTAATGCTGCTAATCCTCTACCTAATTTCTTTTCCATTTTTAATTATTCTTAATTTAAGAGAATCTTTTAATAAATTCTTGAGCCAATTTTCTATATGCAATAGCGCCAGTTGATTTTGGATCATAGTCTAGTATTGATTTACCGTGCGATGGCGCCTCTGAAAGCCTTACATTCCTTGGAATTATTGATTTGAATACTACATCACCAAAGAATTCCTTTACGTCTTCTACAACACTCTCAGAGAGTTTAGTACGGCTATCGTACATAGTTAGTATTGCACCTCCGACAGATAGGTTAGGGTTAATGCTTTTAACAAGTTTTGTAGTCTCAAGAAGCTGTCCTAAACCTTCTAATGCAAAGTATTCGCATTGTATTGGAATTATTACTTTAGTTGAAGCTGTTAGAGCATTAATTGTTAGAAGTCCAAGTGATGGTGGACAATCAATTAAGACATAGTCAAATGACTCTTTTAGTTCACTAATTGCTTTTTTAAGAAGATTCTCTCTAGACATCATATTAACCATTTCAATTTCAGCTCCTGCAAGAGAAAGGTGAGAAGGTACTAAGAACAAGTTCTTTACAGAGGTTGTTACAAATACCGATGATATTGGTTCTTCTTCAACCAATACATTGTAAATACTCTTATATTGAGGTTCTCTCTTATTATCCCAACTCTCTTTGTTATATTGGCTTGAAAATCCAATACCAGAGGATAGATTTGCTTGTGGATCTAAATCAATAAGTAGGACTTTCTTTCCTAAATCAGCAAGGTTTGCACCTAAGTTGATAGCTGTAGTTGTTTTTCCAACTCCACCTTTTTGATTTGCAATTACGAATACTTCCATTAATATTCAGTATAATTGGTTTCACGGAATGTGTAAAGAAGTATATATGTGTTAGAATCAAAACATGGAAAATCTTAGGTACAGTCAAAACTTTTTAAATAATCAAGGACTTGTTAGGCAACTTGTTGAAGGTGCCGATATAAACAGCGACCAATTGTGGGTTGATATTGGAGTTGGTAGGGGTGTAATTACAAAGGAACTTCTAAAGTACACTCAAGATATTATTGGTTATGAAGTTGATAGAAACCTACTTCTCAAATTACCAGAAGAAATTAAAAACGTTATTAAAGAAACTGACTTCATAACTTCAACAATAAATAGAAAGTATTATGCTTTTTCAAACATTCCTTTTAATAGAACAGCAGAGATTATGAATAAACTACTACTTGATAATAACTTTCAAGGTGGATATTTAGTCATTCAAAGAGAAGCATTCTTTAAATTTGCAGGTGCTCAGGCTAGAAAAGGTAATTCATATTTATCAATTCTTTGGGGAAGTACTTTTGATATGGAAATGGTTTATGAGTTTAGGAAAACTGATTTCACACCATCTCCATCTGTTGTCTGTTATCTTATTCATGTAACTCGTAAAAATATTCTCGATTTAAAGTTTGCTGATTTTGTTTCCTATGTATATGAGAATTCAACACCAACGGTAAAAAGAGTCTTTAGAGGAGAAACAGCAACTCTGGGTATAGGGTTAAATATTGGTCCTACACAAATAAGTCTAGAAAATTTTATGAAAATATATAACTTCTTATTAAAGAATAATTCAAGAATTCTTAAGGAATCAGTTGGATCATTTAATAAGAGGAATAGATTATCAAACTCAATTGAAAAAGTTCATAGGACAAGACTTTATAGTGGGATCTAAAGACTAGTCAGCTCGCTTGGTTTGACATAATTATTTATACTACTTAAATAATCAAACATTTCTTTCTTTGACGTTGTGTCTCTCCAAGTTTTAAAACCAACTTCTTCATAGGATGAATTCTCAGTTACTAAGATTAATGGGATATCTAACCCAACTAAGTCAATTAGTATTTTCCACATTCCTGAAAAGTCTTTCGTAATTACTACATCAACTGGATGAACTTGAATAATTTGTATTGCAGTATCCAAAGAGGTAACGACACTTAATTCGTGTTTAGTCTCGCCAGCTGCTTTAGTGATTCTATCATTTGGTGATGGTTTAGGGTTAATGTATAAAATTACTCCCATCTATCTACAAATCGTAATTAACATGCTTTTCTGCTCTAAATCTCTCTAGTGGGAAGTATATTAACCATACTTTTCCTTTAATATCATTAGTATCAATAGGTCCAAATGCTCTTGAATCTGAGCTATGTGGTCTATTATCACCACTCACGAAATACATATTCTCTGGAACATTTACTTCTTCTCCTTCTCTTAGATATTCACCACCACTTGTATATACAGTACTATCAAGATATTTACTCTCATCAAGTACTTTGCCGTTAATATAATATCTACCATCTTTTAATGAAACGGTGTCACCAGGAAGTCCAATAATTCTTTTAATGAAATCTTGAGTATCGGAATATTTGAAAATGACGACATCTCCTCTTTGAGGTTTTGAAAATCTATATACAATTTTGTTAGCAATTAGGTGCTCACCGTTGTGGTATGTAGGAAACATTGATGTACCAACAACCTCATGTGGAGTCATAAAGAATAGGTAAAGGACAACGGAAATTGCAAGTGCAACAATAATTGCTTCAATACTAGAGAAAATAAATCCTCCAATTGAGGCGAGTATACTACTAGTAATCTCCATGGAGGTTTTCTTCTCTTCTACTTGTTCGTACATTTAGGCAGTGTATTAATCTAATTTGCCGCTACCGAGAATCGAACTCGGGTTTACAGGATGAAAACCTGTCGTCCTAACCACTAGACGATAGCGGCATATTTTCGAATATTTTACTGTTTTTTATTAATAAAGAAAAGTTTTTCTTCGTCAAACGAAGCTCTTCTATAACTATTGGTTTCTCTTTCTAATACGTATCTTCTTTTACACTTACATTCTACAAAGTCTTTAATTGGACTTAACTGTCCCATTCTTTTTGCTTTGTCTAAAGGATGTGTACATCCAACGCATAATCTTTTATTGAGCAACACCTTCTGAAAGGGAGAAACAATCTCCTTAATCATATAGTTATATTAATAAATAAGTGCCGAGGACAGGAGTTGAACCTGCATAGAATTTCTTCCGCTTGCTCCTAAGGCAAGTGCGTCTGCCAGTTTCGCCACCTCGGCATAAATAGACATGCTATTTTATCGAAAATATTCTTAATATGCAAAGGATATTCTAATTACTGTTTTCAAACTGATACGCAAATTGATATAGAAGCTCCTCTTTAAAGTGTGGGCCAATCAGCTGCATCCCGATAGGTAGACCTTCTACACTCTTTCCTGATGGAATTGAAATCGCTGGAACACCAACTGGATTAATTGTTACTGTGAAAGCGTCAAGTAACCACATCTTTAATGGGTCATCAGTATTTTCTCCAATTTTAAACGGAAGTACAGGCATTGTTGGTGTTAGAAGTATATCAACTTTCTCAAATGCTTTTTGAATATCTTCTTTAAGAAGTTGTCTAACTTGTTGTGCTTTATGATAATACTTATCCGCGTAACCTGCTGAGAGTGCATAAGTTCCAAGTATTATTCTTCTTTTCTCTTCATCTCCAAATCCTTCACCTCTACTATTTAAATATCTATCTTGCCAATCAGTTCCATCTTTTGATAGGCCAAATCTGATTCCATCCATTCTTGCAAGATTTGAGCTTGCTTCAGATATACCAATTAAGTAGTATGCCGCTATTGCATATTCAGTATATGGTAGAGAAACTTCAACAATCTCACATCCTAATTTTTTATATTTTTCAATGGCATTCTCAATAGATTTCTTAACTTCTGGATCAACTCCATCTGTTTGATACTCTTTTACAATTCCAATTTTTAACCCTTTCAATGGTTTACCTATTTCTGCAAGATAGTCAGTTACTTCTAATTTTGATGTTGTTGCGTCTTTAGGGTCGTTACCAGCAATTACGTTCAGCACTAATGCGTTATCATATACATCTTTTGTCATTGGTCCAACTGTATCGTAAGATGATGCATAAGCAATAGCACCATATCTTGAAACTCTTCCATAAGTAGGCTTCAATCCAACTATTCCACAAAAAGCTGCAGGACATCTAATTGATCCACCCGTATCACCTCCAATTGAAAATAGTCCTCCACCGTATGCAACTGACGCCCCACTACCACCACTTGATCCACCTGGTACTCTTGTAATATCTATTGGATTTTTAGTAATACCGTAACTTGAATTTTCAGTTGAAGATCCGAAACCGAATGGATCACAGTTGGTTTTGCCTATAAGTATTGCATCTTCACTATCTAACTTTTCAACTACGGTTGCATTATATGGTGAAATGTATCCTTCTAACATTTTAGAACCAGCAGTAGTTTGAATTCCATATGTATTGTAAATATCCTTTAAGTTGTAAGGTATACCTGCTAATTTTCCTAGTTTCTCTCCGTTTGCTCTTTTCTTGTCTATAATTTTTGCCTTTTCTAAGGCACTTTCTTTTGTAATGGTTATGAAGGCATTTATTGTTGGCTCCATCTCTTCAATTCTTTGTATACAACTTGATACTAACTCTTCGGCTGTAATCTTTTTTGTTTCAAGCAGTTCTAAAGCCTCTCTAATTGTTAATTCGTAAAGTTTTTTCATTTGTTTAGTACTCCTTTCACAGCAATATATCCACCTTTTGAACTATTCTTTCTATTTAATGTCGCATCTGAGTTAGGTAGTGAAGGAAGGGGAGTATCAGATCTAAAAACATTCTTTAAGTCTGTTTGAGATTTAAACTTTTGATCCTTCAAGTCTAAATTAGATAGCTTTTCTACATATCCAAGAATACTTGAAATTTGTGGTGCAAACTTCTCAAGCTCACTCTCACTTAGTTTAATGTTTGCAAGACTGGCAATCCTTTTTACATCTTCTTTTGTTACTGTTTTACTCATATTTATTTCAATTTTGAAGTTACTAATTCCTTTACAATATTAACATCTGCTTTTCCTCCCATTTGTTTCATAACCTGGCCTACAAGAAACATTGCAACATTTGGATTACTTTTAAAATCTTGAACAGCTTTAGGATTTTCTGCGATTACTTTTTCTACTGCGGTGGTTAATGCTGATGTATCACTCACTACTTCTAAATTCCTTTGAGAGATTATATCTTCAGGATGAATTCCTTTTTCATACGATTCTAATAATACTTCTTTGGCAGATGTTCTAGTTATTTTCTTTTCTGATATCTTTTCAATTAGAACAAGTAGCCACTCAAGCTTAAAATTCTCATGTTTCAATTCTTCATCTAGTGCATAATATTCAACTGTATACCACTTAGCAAAGTCACCAACATACTTTGTATCTAAACCATCAATGGCATTTTCGAATTCTACATATCTATTAACATCAATAATAATGTTCTCAGCAACATCTTTTTCAATTCCATATTCTTTTATATATCTCTGCTTTTTAGCTTCTGGGAGTTCAACTATTTCAGATTTAATTGCTGAAATCTCTTCATCAGATATTTCTATCAAAGGTATATCTGGTTCAGGGAAATATCTATACCCGGCTTCAGCTTCTTTAGTTCTCTGGGACACCGTTGCTCCACTCATATTAAGTAGTCCTCTGGTTTCTTGTGTAGGAGTTCTACCTTCTTCAAGTATTTCAACTTGTCTTTCAATTTCAGAGTCAATCACCTTCTCAAGTACAGATATTGATCCGATATTTTTTACTTCAACTTTGTAATTTGGTAGTGATGTCTCTCCGACTTTACGCATAGACATATTGAGTTCAAACCTCATCTCACCTCTTTCCATATCAGCATTGGAAATACCCAAATATCTAACTATTTGTCTTAATCTTTTCGCAAATACCGTTACTTGTTCTTTTGACCTAAAGTCTGGTTGTGTTACAGCTTCAATCAATGGCACACCCGACTTATTAAAATCAAGAAGTGTTTCCCCGTTTGTATGTACTGATTTTCCAGTATCTTCTTCTTGGTGTACTCTTGTTATACCTATCGTAGATATTCCATCTTTTGTTTCCACATCAACGCTTCCATTAATACCAATTGGAAGGTCATACTGAGATATTTGAAATCCTTTAGGTAGGTCAGGATAGAAATAGTTCTTTCTATCAAACTTTGTTTCTTTGTTAATTGTGCACCCAAGTGCAAGTGATATTTTAATTGCAAGATCAAGAGCGTATCTATTTGGTACAGGAAGTGCTCCAGGTAGTCCTAAACAAACAGGGCAGGTGTGAGAGTTAGGTTCACTTTGGAAATAATTAGCATCACAACTACAAAACATTTTAGATTTTGTTCGTGATTGTATGTGAATTTCTAGCCCAATTACAGGCTCGTATCCTGAATAGTTCATGTGCCTATATTATCACAGCTAAAGTATATTTTGAATATTAAATTTCAATTTGGGAGTCTTTTAGAATATATACCGTGGCTCTACCTTGGCCTTTTGTTTTTATATATCCTTTTTCTACTAACTCTTGTAGGTCTCTAAATGATGTCATGAAGGAGATTCCCATCTGTTTTGAATATTCTCTTCTTGTTATTTTCTTTTCAATATCTAAATAATCCATAACCTTGAGTTGTCGTTCATTTAGTTCTTCTTGCATTTTTCCTATCTTACTTGCCTTATTCTCATATACTTCCTTAATACTGTTGGCAACATTTGTTGTAGTGAGTGATAGAGAGTATAGAAAGGCTTCTAGAAAAGCTGTTATATCCCTTTTATTCTTTGATATTTTATACGCAGATACTAAATCTTCAGAAATATAATATATAGTTTTAGCTATTGGTAATATGTTTTTTGGATTATACCCATATGCTTTTAACAAGCTTGAGATAGTAAGTATAGCTGTCATTTGATTACCTGATGAAAACGGAGCTTTGTCCATATATTCGTAAAGAACACATGTAATCTGTATTAGCTTATTTATCTTATACCTAGGAGCTTCAATCCATCCATATACCTCAGCAAAGTGCTTTTGTGGGTCAATATTAGGGTAGAAGTCTCTATACTTGTACCATGTGTCATATATTTCATTTGGCTTATCACTAAATCCTCTTAATTTTGCTATCTCCCAATCATCGACCAAATATTTCATCAATAATTTGTTCAAATGGATTGAGAGATCGAAAGAAGGTTTTATGAAATTACTAGGTGTGTAGGAATCTATGAAGTCATGAACACTCCTGTAATTTGCAAATACTCGAAGCTTTGGTTTAAGAGAAGGCATAAGTTTCCCTCGTTGTGCGTCAAGTGATTTGCTATATCCAATCGGGTATCCAACAAGTTCCCCTAATTTATCAATATCCTCTGCATGGAACTTTTCATATACTTGAGAGAAATGTGATTGAGGTAGTTGGGTATCATTAATATATGCAATTGCAAGTTCAATCCTAACTATGTAGTTTAGAATTAAATGTGTAATTGTATAGGTAGGTGAGTACATAACTATTCTTAAATATTTCAAAGCTGGGGGACAGAATTGCACTGTCGACCTACTCTTTACGAAAGAGTTGCTCTGCTAACTGAGCTACACCAGCGTAACTAATGTGTTACGATTGTATGGTATATGAGTTATAATTACAACATGACAGATAAGAAGAGAGAAGTAGTAAGGGGTAAAATTTAGATTTGTGAAAGTCTATGTTTAACAATATCCTCAAGTAGTTTAAAAGGTATCTCAGCATCAAGTGGGATTTGAATTGTACCTTTGGTTGTTTTATATCCCTTTAATCTATCCTTAAATGTTTCAAGTGGTCCTGAAGTTGGGTAAATACCAATATGTCCTTTATATCCTGCGTAATGGATTACATGTTTCCCTTTATAATCAAATGTTGGAATACCATAACTAATTACCTCTGTTGCATCAGGAAGTAGACTTTTTAAAAATTTTCTATATTTAACCAATACTTCTTTTGCTGGGTTACTATCTAGATATTCAATAATTGTTATTTTCTTCATTTAATCGGCGATAAGATAAAGTTATGTATATGTACTAAATTATTTCTATAGAAAATTCTCTCAATTCCAAGATAAGTATCAAATTCCATGTTTCTGAATACTACTTCGTATGTATATTTCCAACTCTCATCAATCTCTAATTCGCAATTTTCTGTTAATCTCGTTTTATCCTTAAGATTTAGTATTGAATCTTTCAGTCTTTTACTTATTTCATCTACTGTTGTCCCAATCGATTTAAGTTTTTCAACTTTTAAAGTTCCTCCAGAATATAATCTTGTAAACATTTCTCCGTTAACACTTTTCACTAATTCTTGGCCACCGCCTGAGATACTAGGCACAAACCACTCATCATGGTACGTTGCTCCGAAAACATCTTGAATACTAGAGGTACCTTCAAATATGGTCCTAGTAAATTTTTTAAACTTACCTCCACCAGCATAGCCATTTAGTAACCCTTGGGTGAGAACCTTTTTAATATCACTTGTCATAACATTGTCGTTATATATGTAAGCGAAAGACGGGACTCGAACCCGCAACCTTCTCCTTGGGAAGGAGACATTCTAACCAATTGAACTACTCTCGCATCTGTTCGATTTTACTTCATAACTAACTATTCTGGAATAGGGCTGTGGTATAGATTCTAGGATACTCTCCCTTATAAGCTCTTGTAACAGTTTGATATTCCTCATATTCAACAAGTTTGAATGGCTTAAACATTTCGCAAAGTTCCTCTTTGGTAAATGCCTTTTCGGTAATAATATCGTCATCAAAATTGAATCTATATGAATTTGCTTCTGGCCCAGGATTCTTGGACATTAAATCAATGACTGCTGGGCTATTTGCCATAAGGGTAAATATCAAATAGTATCCATCTTTCTTCAATAACCTTTTTATATGTTCAACCGTTTTTTCCCTCGCTTCTTTTGTAAGAGAATGGAGAACAGTCATATCAATAATTAGGTCAAAGCTCTCGCTTACACTTTCTAAAGCAGTTGATACATCGACAGCAATATATTTAATATTTTTATATTCAGGCTTTTCATTCTGTGCCTGTTTTGCAATCTCAATACCTTCTGTTGAAATATCAATACCAAGTACTTTTTGAAAACCATTCTCAATTAGATACATGGCGTTTCTACCATTGCCACAACCTAAATCCAAGGCATTATCTTTACCAACTTCTGGATGATTTTCTATGAATCTTCTAAGTGATGAAGATGGATGAAATGTATTTGAAGATGGAAGTGCTTTTCTAGTTGAATACTCAACATCCCAAAGATGTTTACGATACCCCGTAGAATCAATATCTACTTTGTCTCTCCGTTCCATGCTTTTGATACTTTGCTCCAGTCTCTCCTCAATTGGGCACCAAGTCTTGTTGCAGCATCTGCAGTTACCTTACCATCGTTCTTTAACTCATCTACAACCTCTTTAACAATATCAAGGTATTTCTTTTCATCTAATCTTTTTCCAACAGCTTTAAGAGCTACTGCTTTCTCATATACCATATCCATCGCGTCTTCATAAAAATCAGTAGCTTTCTCAGCCCAATCATTTGCTAATTTCTTTAAATCTTTTCTAGTTTCTTCTCCTGCTTTTGGAGCTAAAAGTACACCTGCTACAGCACCTGCAAGAGCACCAACTAAAGCACCTTTTACAAATGATCCAAAATTATCGTTCATATTTTTATCTTTAAAATTTATCTAACATATTCATAGTACACATACTAAATGGTAATATCAAGTATGGTATATCCGACATTAGAACTAGAAGAAAAGTTGTGGTCTTTAGGCTATAAAAATGTAGTTGGGGTTGATGAAGCTGGAAGAGGTCCTCTTGCCGGACCTGTTGTTGCTGGTGCCGTTCTTGTTCATGGCAAAGATCAAATGGTTGAAGGAGTGAGAGATTCAAAGAAGATGAGTGAGAAACAGAGAGCATCAGCATTTGAACAAGTTATGGAAAAGAGTAGTGGGTGGGGAGTTGGAATTGTGAGTAGTGAAGAGATTGATGAAATTGGCATACAGGAAGCAGTGAGGCAGGCTATGATTAGAGCAATTTCAAATATCAAGGAGATTGATTATATTATTGCTGACGGTAAGAATGTCTCTCCTATTGTTGGTTACGAAATGGATAGAATTACAAAAGGAGATATGCTTCATTACAGCATTTCAGCAGGTTCAATACTTGCTAAAGTAACAAGAGATAGATTAATGAAGGAATTAGCTTTAGAGTTTCCACAATACGGCTTCGATATACATATGGGTTATGGAACAAAGAATCATATATCTACAATCATGGAGTTTGGACCATGTAATATTCACAGAAAGAGCTTTGAACCTATTAAAAGTTTATTAATTAATAACGCTCTTTCTTGAAGTAATTTAATGCGTTTAGTATAATCGAAATATTATTGGGGATACCCACGACCCCTCCTGAATAAGGAGGGGGTAATTTTAGATATTGTGAATCTAACTACTTTTTGAAACTCAGATTCCTCTATTTCAAACATAAAACCCTCAAGTCTTTTGTAACTAATTGCTTTAATCTGAGATGTCGTTAGTGCTGAAATTCTGCCTTTAATAACCAGTCTATAATTATACTGATTTGGTTTAGAGTTTGAAGTTAATGGTATACATAGGAATTGAATTGAGCTAAATTTTTTGAATATTAGTACTGGTCTCTTGAAGGTTGTCCCTTTACCAAAAACCTCAGTGCCAATATTTACTCCAATTTTTGCCCACCAAACTTGTCCTTCTTTTACAAATGGTGGTTTATACTCTTTCTTATCTGTATCCTTTTTACAATACTCCAATTATCAAAATCTTTAATATACATTCATAAATATTATTCAGTAATTATGAATAAGTATTTAAATATGAAATATTGTTTATATATTTATTGATATTACTGGTATTATTGTAATATAATACAAAGACATTTTTGGGACGCTAGCTCATTCGGTAGAGCAAATGGCTTTTAACCATTTGGTGCGGGGTTCGAATCCCCGGCGTCTCACCAACTATCCCTCAATATCAGTAATACAGAGATAATGATCGGTTAAGGACTTTATTATCTTGCTGTTAATACACTTGATACTTTTTGGTAAATAAATATGATCCGGATTTGTGCTGTGATATACAAAAGTAGGTTCACCCGGTAGACAATCCTTCAGATTCAGTTTACTAAATAGCCTTGGAAATATTTTTTGAGGCTCTTTATGATTAAAATCACCTGCAAAAATAGTAGGTAACACTAGTAATTGTAATAATTGATCTTCCAGTTCTCGTGTAAATCCTTCTTCATTATCGTAGGTAGTACCGAAAACATGTAATGGGAGTAACTGAATATTTGCAATATTAATCCCATTTATTGAACATATTTGTACTGCTTTTTCGTGGGATTTTATTATCTTCTTGTTTGAAAGTACTTTTGTTAAATTGGGATTTAAAAGTGTAACCGTGTGTTCATTAATAATTTCGTGTTTACTTAATATAGATAACCCTAGTCTGAATTCTGGGTTATTATGTGAAGGTGATACTTCAGAGTCAAAAATATAGGGATAATTTTGAAAATACTTTTTACTAAATGAATAATCATCTTTAAAATGGACTTCTTGGAGAAGTAATATATCTGGATCAATTTTATTAATAGAGTTAACAAAGTACTCAGGCTCTTCTTGCTTTTCTGGGTATGTTTGATTTCCAGCTATATTCCATGTTGCAATTCTCATAGTATAAATACTAAATGATAACTGAAAAAAGTAAAGCATTTGTTGTAACTACTGGGTGATACGCGGTGTCTAACCATTTTCTATCTCTTATATAATTATTAATTAGATTGGTTAGGAGATAGTATGTTCTCATGAGGAGCAATCAAGTTCGCGATACAAGTTCGACATTTAATAGCGTAAGGTTCTTCAGATGGATGTTCAAACATTACTCCCAACTAATCTCTGCACCAAGTGATTGTAGATTTTCTATAAAATGAGGATGGGCCCTTTTAATAGGGTCAGCCTCTTTTACAGTAGATTTTCCTGCAATTGATAACCCAACCATTGTAAGTGCAATAGCCGCTCTAATAATGTTTGGAGCTACAACAGTAGCAGGAGTTAGTTCTTTACCTCCAAATACAATTATTCTATGTGGATCACCCATCACAATGTGTGCACCATATTTAATCATTTCTGGAATCCAGAAGAAACCTGCTTCATATATTTTATTCCAAAACATTACTTCTCCTTTTGCTCGAACTGCTAGAGCTATAAGTAGTGGCATTACATCAACAGGAAAGTATGGCCAAGGAGCAGCCTCAATCTTTGTTAACATATTTTGAGTAAACGGTTTAACAATTTCTAGCTTTTGATTCTCCCTAACTATTGCTGTATCACCTTCAAATTCAACATCAACGCCTAACTTTTTTAATGATTTAACTATTAGTGTTAAATGTTCTTTACCACAATCATGTACTTGTACTTCACCACCAGTCATTGCTCCAAGAGCAAGGTATGTTGTCACCTCGTGATAATCTGGGGAGATTGTAAACTCCGTACCATGTAAATCGTTTACACCCTCTATTTCAACAACACAACTTGCTACACCCTTAATCTTTGCACCCATAGCAATCAAGAAATTACATAGATCTTGAACATGTGGTTCACTTGCTGCATTTACTAGCTTTGATGGACCTTTTGCAAGCACAGCTCCCATTATGAAGTTTTCAGTTGTTGTAACACTCATGAAATCTTGCCAATCGTTTCCACCTGGGAATCTTTCTTGTATGGAAAGGTGTAGAGCTTCACCATTTTCAACTACTTCTGCTCCAAGTGCCCTTAGGACCTCTAAATGAGTATCTATTTCTCTAATTCCAAGAGCACATCCACCAATCTCATTCTTAAAAGTCAACTTTTTCATCCTATATAGAAGGGGAGGGAAAAGTAGTATTGAACCTCTCATTCCAACAGGAAAATCATTATCAAATTTAGACTTATCTATTCCTGAATTATCAATCTCAAAGTCACCTTTCTCTTTATCCCACATAACTTTTGAACCAATTGAGATTAATAACTCTACTAATTTATTCACATCCGTTGTATCGGGAACTCTATGCAATTTAACTGGCTCATCAGTTAGAAGCGTTGCACATAGAATTGGTAGCACTGAGTTCTTGTTCCCAGAAGGAGTTATCTCTCCACTTAATTTATTACCACCGTTAATTACTAAATTTGACATAACTATGTATTAGTATAAGAATTAAACTAATTAAATATTACTACCCGAAGTAAATTATGCAAATCAGATCAGTATCCCTTAAAGAGTATAGTAATTATAAAATAGGTGCTACTGCTAAGAATTTTGCGATCATTACCTCAATTGAAGATTTGCAAGAAGCCACTCTATTTGCAAAAGAGAATAACCTAAAGACTTTTGTAATGGGAGAAGGTACCAATATTCTTTTTTCGAAGGAGAGTTATGATGATTATCTAATGCTCAAAATTGACATTAGTGGTGTAGAGCAAATTTCAGACAGAACATTTACAGTAAATGCAGGTGAAAACATTAGCAACCTTGTAATTTCGTTAAGTAAAAGAGGTTATATCGGTCTTGAGTGGGCTGGTGGCCTACCTGGAACTTTTGGCGGAGCTGTAAGAGGAAATGCAGGAGCATTTGGAGGTGAAATTAAAGACTCAATAGTTAGTGTAACTTCGTATAATCTTATATCAAATAAACTTATAACTAGGACGAGTACTGAGTGTAATTTTAAATACCGAGATAGTATATTTAAAAACGACGCTATAAACGAAGTAATTGTTAGTGCTTTGATTAATCTAAATCTAGAAATAAGCTCAAACCCACTTGATGTTGTTAATAGGAATATTGAATATAGGCAAGCCAATCACCCAATGGAGTATCCAAGCTTAGGTAGTACATTTAAAAATATTCCAGTTGAAAGTTTTGATCAAAAAACATTTGAGTCTGTTAAACATAAGATGAAAACAGATCCTTTTCCAATAATCCCTGTTGCATATCTTATAGATCAAGCCGGCTTAAAAGGATATACTGTAGGTGGTATAGAGGTTTCAACCAAGCAACCCAACTTTTTAGTAAATAAAGGTAGAGGTACAGCTAAAGATGTTATTCAAGTAATTGACACTATTAAATCAAAAATTAATGATATTTTTAATGTAAATTTAGAAACAGAAATACAAATATTTTAATGCAATACAACAAACTAAATGATTTTGAGAAAAGCGTAATAGAGAATAAAGGAACTGAGCCTGCTTTTACAGGTCAATACGACAACTTCTATAAACCAGGTACATATATTTGTAGGAAATGTAACCAACCTCTTTACTCATCTAAAGCAAAGTTTGATGCTGGGTGTGGTTGGCCAGCATATGATGATCACTTTCCAAATTCTGTTAATAGAAGCATTGATAAAGACGGAAGTAGAATAGAGATAACATGTAGTAATTGTGGAGGACATCTAGGACACGTATTTGAAGGAGAAGGATTAACAGATAAGAATGTTAGACATTGTGTTAATTCTGTTTCAGTAAAGTTTGTCGATGAATCTGAACAATTACCACCAATTATTAATATCAACGAAACAATTATTCTTGCTGGTGGTTGTTTTTGGTGTACTGAGGCAATATTCAAGCAACTAAGAGGAGTTGTTGAAGTTACCCCTGGTTATACAGGTGGAACTTTAAAGAATCCTACATATGAAGACGTTACTAGTGGAAATACTGGTCATGCAGAAGCTGTTCAGATTATATTTGATCCAAATATAATTACCCTCAACACTATTTTAGAGATTTTCTTTGCTACTCACGACCCAACGACCTTAAATAGACAAGGAAACGATATCGGCACTCAATACAGATCTGAAGTATTTTACATTACTCAATCTCAAAAAGAAGTTTCAGAAAAATACATATTAGAAATATCAAATAATTATACTAATCCGATTGTCACAAAAGTATCGCCCTTCTCTGAGTTTTACGAAGCTGAGCTGTATCATAAACAGTATTATTTCAACAACAAGTTTAATCCGTACTGTATGTTTGTTATCTCTCCAAAAATTCAAAAACTTATGAAAGAGTATAGTAAATATATTTCAAACTAATTTCGTATTAACTTACTTTTATACCATTTCTCTTGAAAATGAACCATTTCTAATATCTGTTGGTCAGTATAATTATTGTCATTTAGATCAACAACAATAAGTTTATCTTCATTATCATCGTCCCTGTGAATATATCCTATACAAACACCAGTTACAGAGTCTAAACTTGAATCTGCACTTAGGTAGTAGGCGTCAATTTCCATTCCATCCTCAGATTTTGTATCAGGTATATAGCCGTAATTGATTGGATATACCCAATCAAACTTTGGGTGTTTTGTTCCTAATGGTCTATCAAAAACTATCTTAACCGTTTTATTCAAAAAATCAGATCCTCTTGAATACTTCATATAAACTTTAATTAAGTTTATTTATTTACAACCTCAATGTATGGTTTGTTTGTACTATTTTCAGATGAAGCAAACCAAATTGCATCTGTATTAGGAGATTTAATAACTATTGTTACTACCTTTCCTTTGTTGCTCTGAACATAGCTTGTTAAGTCTACTGTTACCAAACTCCCGGTTGTCTTACCTGTAAATGTTTTAAATTTGGATACCATACTTGGTCTACTATTATATGTAATTGTACCTTCATTCCAGTTAGCATTATTTGTTGAATAAATGTAGTGAGTTAGAGCATTTGCAGGATCTTTAACATATAGCTTTAAGTTAGCAGATGTTATTGTTTTACTTGCAAATGAAGTTAAATCAAGTTTTAGGTATGTAAGCATCACTGGTGCATTATCTGCTACTAAGTTTGTAGAACTACCAAAGTTTGAGGTGGCATTGGTTTTATGAACATATGCATCTTGTGTTATATCTATCTTTGTTGTTTGAGATCCTGTAGGTGTAGGAGTAGGGGTCGGAGTAGGTGTTGGGGTAGTCTGGGTAGAACCATATTCATGGTGTCCAATATCAAAAGCAGAACCACTTGGTCTTGCTCCACCATAAAAATCTGTGTTAGCAGTTGTTGTAATTCCCTTATTTACATTAATTGAGTTACTTGCAAATTTATAGCTTTGAGTGTTTCCGAAAGTATTTGTACTTGCAAACGTAACAGAACCTACAACATCATTAGCACCGGTAACCTTAGCACCTGAAGGTGGGGCTTTTTTAGTCCACAAGTTATTACTGAATGTAATACCAGATGTGTTTTCATTCCAAGGTTCAGCTTTGGATACGCTTGTGTCAAAAATATTGTTTTGTATATTTGTAGACTTAGTTTTATATGTCTCTTGAGCAAGGTAGAGTGCAGATTGTATAGATTTAAGTATCGTATTGTTAAGTATTTTAACAGAACTTAAACCTCCGTTAGGTACATCTGATCCAAAATAAGTAATACCGTAATTGCAAGAGTCAACAATATTATTCTTGACTACAATATTATCAAGCTGTGCTCCCCAACCTGAGTATGATTCTTCTGCTATTGCGATTCCTGAAGCTCTTGTTCCACTTCTAAAGAATGTCGGATTATTAGTACAATATGCATAACTATTCTCAAGTGTAACATTTGGTGAATTATCAATGTAGAAATTCACACTTAGGTTATCGTAGGCTAAACTATTGCTAATCTTAACATTTTTAGACATTGTTATTCCAAATCCTTCACCGTGATTATTATACGCCTTAACATTTTCAAGAGTTAAACCATCAGCTCCTTTTTCACCTTTAACAGCAGATCCCCAAGCATTTCTAGCAATACCTTCTAATACGGAATCATGTACCACACTATTTTTTACTGTGATTCTTGTACCCTGCATAAATAGGCCATGACTTTGAGATCCAACTACTTCAAGGTTTTCCGCATTAATGTCACTACCTGTTAAAGCAATTCCTGCCCACTTAGAATTTATTCCTTTAATTCCTGAAATATCAATAAATTTTCCAGAAACTTCAATAGGCTTATTTGTATTTGTTACATCAATTACAACTTGTTGATTTTGATAATTTTTAATTGCAATTCTTGAAGTTGCTGTACCAATATTACTAATTACTAAAGGTTCTTTATAAGTACCACCTAAAATATATAAGGTAGCGCCTGGGGTTAAAACAGTCTTTGCTTTAGCAAAAGTTTTAAATGGCTGTGATAGAGTTCCAGGATTAGAATCTGAACCTGTAGTTGATACATAGTAAACTGGTCCTGTACCTGCATTACTTCTTTTATCAAAATTATTTGTTAAAAGAATTGCAATAGAGGAGAAAAGAATTAGCCCTATTGCCACTACCGAGTATATTATTAAATGTTTTTTCAAGCTTTTACCTACTAAGATTAATATCCAATGTAACATAATTATTTAAAAATGTTTATAGATTTGAAATAAATTCTGTGACATACTTTGATATATATGTATCCGGATAAAATAAGAATTCTTACAATTGAATAATCTGCTCATTAATAAAAAGAAGGAAATAGAAAATATTTTCCGTGAATATGCAGATGATATTTATAGATTTGCATATTCTAAAACATTAGATTCAACAATATCGGAGGAAATCGTAAGCGATACCTTCAACACATTAGTTGATGTATATGAGAATTATACAGACCAAGGAAAGATTAAATCCTTTCTTTTTGGTATTGCACTTAACAAATTAAGACAATACTGGTCAAATAAAAAGATAAAGAAAGTAATAGAATTTGACGAAGATATTCACTCATTAGAAGTAAATACCCCTTCTTTAAAAAGAAACAGACTATTTAATAAACTAATTAAAATATTAGATACGCTTCCAGATAAATATAAATTAGTAGTAAAGTTAAGATTTTTAGAGTTAAAAAGTATAAAAGAAGTTGCAAATACTATTGGAACTACACAGTCAAATGTAACTACAATACAAAATAGAGCTTTAAAAAAGATTAGAGAAAAAGTAAATGAAAAGTAAAGAGATAAATGAAAATAAAATAATAGAAGTCCTAGTTAAAAATAGCTCTGCAGGGCTTGATGAAACTAGCAAAAAAAAGATATTAAATAATATAAATATTAAATTAAGAAATAAATATATGAAAAAGTATATATTCGGTTCGGTATCGTTGTTAACCTTAGTGTTTGTTGGGTTGTTTGTATTTAATACATACTTAAATAAACCAGAACCAATTGTAATTAATGAAGTTGTAGCACAATTGAAGACTCAAGATACTAGTACTGGTGACGCTTCAATGAAGATTGCAGTTGATGACCACTCCTCATTTAACGCAGCACAAAATGTATTAAGCTTTGATGTACTTGTTCCAACTACTGTAAAAGGTGGACAATTAGCTCAAGTACAAACTGCTAGAACATTTGATGGTAGTAAGTCAGATTCAATATATACAACATTTGCTGTAGATGGAGATATGTATTTTCAATTAAATGAAATGAAAACAGATCCTGAAAACGTATATGTACCAGAAGATTCTACTAAAGTAACCTTAATGATTAACGGAAAAGAATTAGAAGGATACTATGTAAAGTTTCAAGAAACAGATATTGATCCTAATTCAGAAATGGCTTTATATGGTGGTACTAGCTCAAAAAGTGAATTAAGCTTCTATGCAAACGGAGTACAATTCTCAATCTATGAGTTCGGAAAACTAACTCAAAATGATTTAGTAAGTATTGCTAATAGTTTGAAGTAAAGGAGTATAAACTCAGGCGGAATATTTCTGCCTGAGTTCCTTTATATATATCAACCCTTGTTCTAGAGTTTTAGTATTCATTAGTTGTTCTCTAATCTCTTTTGCCCTTTCGAAGTTATTAACATATATTTTGAAGTATTTCTTTAAGATGTCGTAATTCTTTGTTTCTCCCCAAATCTTTTTAAACAGCTCAACATGTTTTTCTAATACCATTATCTTTTCAGAAATTGGAACTATATTAAAATCCCTGTTATCAAATAGATATGGATTCTTAAATACTCCTCTTCCAATCATATATCCTTCAAAGCTATTCTCTTTACACAATATTTCACCTTGTTCCACTGTGAGAATATCACCGTTACATATCAATACAGTGTCTTTAGATATCTCATCTCGCAACTTAGATATTTCTTTCATTAATTCATAATGCGGAGGGACTAATGACAATTCCTTTGAAGTTCGCAAATGTATTGAGATTGCGTTCGGCTTATGTTCTAGAAGATGACCAATCCACTCATTTACAACAATAGTCTGAAATCCAATCCTAGTTTTAATACTTAATGGTAATCCTTGCGATCCTTCTTTTGTAGCATTAATAATTTCTGAAGCAAGAGTCGGATTATTGATAAGGGCACTGCAAGCTCCTGTTTTTACAACATCTTTATCTGGACAACCCATATTTATATCTACGCCAGAAAAACCTAGTAGCGAGAGTTTTTGAGCACCTAGTTGATATAGTTTAGGAGTAGTGCCCCAAATTTGGGCTACAAGTGGTAACTCAATATCTGAAAATCGCAACCTTTTTGCCACCTTCTCCTCGCCAGGTGAGAATAATCCTTCTAGACTCGTAAACTCTGTAAAAAACACATCTGGCTTTCCCATAGATAACATCATTTGCCTAAAAACAGTGTCTGTTACTTCCTCCATAGGTGCAAGTACAGAGATTGTTTTCTTTTTTGCTAATTCATTCCATGAAAAATCCATAAGTGATTATACAGTATTAAAGAAACAAGAGTGAAAGCATTACGCCACAAAGTGTACCTGCAATGACTTGACTGACAGTATGTCTTTTTAACTCAACTCTTGACCAAGCTACAAGAGTTAGAACAATTAACCAGAAAAATATCAAATACCAATTAAAGAATATTACTGATGTAACTGTTGCAAATATGGATAGGTAGAACATATGACCACTCAATTTCCAAAAGATTGAAACAATCCCAAGTATTATATTGCTTGTGAATACTATTAAAGAGACAGCAAAGAAAAGAGGGGAGGATGTTGTTGTAGCGATAAATATGATGACTAGTGTAGGTATGATACTTGCTAAATCTAAAAGTGGTCTCTCCCTTTTATTTGAAATCTCAAAATCTGAAATTAATCCAAAACATTTAAATAATGCTAGCTCAGTCCCAAACATAATTACAATAAATACCGCAATCGCAACAGCATTTGGAATCTTATCGTTATCTAAATACAGAACAATAAAATATGTGCTTAATAGAGATAAATATGCATTAAAAACATTTGAAAATATATTTGCTAAGTTCTTTTTATTCATTATCAATAATATACAACCTATGAAGTGCTCTTGTCACTGCAACATAAAACAACCTTGAGTCATGATCTATATTGAAGTTAAAAGATTTATAATTTGATATAAACACACTATCAAATTCAAGACCTTTTGCCTTACTTACAGGCAATACTAATATTCCTGTTTTATAATCAGAATCCGAAAATGTAGTTAAGGGTCTAGTAAGCTTCTCTTTCTTCTTTTCTAACTTCTCGTATACAAGTATTGCCTCCGAATCATCTTTAGTAATAATTGCTACAGTCGCACTACCTTTCTCAAACTGTTCATTGATTAACTCAACCAGATTAGAATCATTGTTTAAAGTTGTAACTTCTTGTCCGTGTCTTAATACTGCTTCAGGCAATTGAAAATCGGTAGGAAAATAGTTCTTAAGTATATTGTTTGAGTATTCAATTATTTCTACCGTTGTTCTATAACACTTGTTTAATTGGAAATACTTAAACTTCGTATTTCTTCTTTCCTCAATAATATCTATAACAATATTCCAGTTAGGAATTTGGAATGGTGGAATAATTGATTGCGCAATATCTCCGGCTAGAAATAGGTTATTCTTTTTTGATACAAGTGAGAGTAGGTAGAGCTCAAAAGGGCTCATATCCTGTGCTTCATCAACAACTATATATTCCTTCATATATTCAGAAGTACCATTTAGCATGAAGTGGATCCAAAGCATTGGTGAGAGATCTTCTTGCATAAAAGTGTGTTTACTAAAAGTCTTTCTAGTATATTCTGACAAACTTATATCATTTAGTGATTCAATAAACTCTATATATATTTTTTTCGTATCAAGTTTCGATTTAACAAACATATCAATTTTTTCTTTTGTAGCATCAGAGACTGGTTTTATGTTTGGATTGATCCTACTCTTTAGCATGTTTGTAACGTATGTTGCGTTGAGTGCTAAATCAATTCTCTCAACAACACTTATCTCTGGATTATTCTTTTTAAGCTCGTAATATTTCTCCCTAACGCTTTGATATTCGGAGAAAGGTAAATCTTCTAAAAGCCTATCCTCGAATATCTCAAAGAAGTTTTCAATTTTATTTAGAAATTCTCCAGAACCTTTGAACTTTTTATACTCTAAATTATATTCACCGTTGTACAAAGTATATTTATCATCCATGCCTAATATCTTTTTAGCCCAGAAAAGGAATGTATTTGATTCAACACCAACAATACCTAAACTAGGTAATACATCAGAAATATAATCAAGAAACATTCTGTTAGGTGCAACAATCAAGCTTTTCTCTGGACTAATCTCATCTGGATGAGTAAAGAAGAGGTAGGCTAGTCTATGTAGCACAATTGTTGTTTTACCACTTCCAGCAACCCCTTGAAGTATAATTGGGGTATTAATATCTGCTCGAATAATGTCGTTTTGCTGACCCTGAATAGTAGCAACAATATCTGCAAGCTTTTTTCCTAATCTTCTGTTTAACTGGGTGAGTAGGAACTCATCAGCTGAAACATTTCCACTTTTTGCGTCATAAATACTTTTAATTCTTCCATTTGCTATATCAAACTGCCTTTTAATCTTTAAATCACCTTTAAATTCACCAAGAGGCGTTTTAAACGAGACTCCTTTAGTTGGACCCGAGTTTACATAATAAAGGTTTGCACTTGGGGCTCTCCAGTCTGTTACCAATACCTTTTTTGAATCTTCATCAAAATATGCAAATTTACCAATGTAAGTAGTAATCTCACTTTCTTTAAGCTTTCCAAGAGCATCTCTTTGGATTGTTATTCGACCAAAGTATGGATTATCAACAACTTCAAGCTCACGGTTCATTCTAGAAATAACAAGTTTTAATCGTTTTAATAGCTGGTTATATACTCCAACTGCACTACTTTTATCATCTCCAGTTTGATCCTCTATTATTTGTATTTGTTCTTCGATCTCAACTTCTAGAGCATCCATTCTTTGCTTTTGAATATTTAGTGCCTTTATTGAAAGATTCTCAAGTTGAATAAAAGGTGGGAACTCCTCACTTTCAAGGTTATTACTAGCAACCATATCTCTAAAATCAGCAATCTGAGATAAGTTCCTAAAAATTGGATTAAGATGCTTTTCGTATGAAGACATTATATGGGGCAAAAAATAATTAAGTGATTATATAGATTATTTGCTTAATTAGTCAATTATTTCGTTAATAATACCACCGCCTAAACACTCGCCATCATTATATAGTACTACAGATTGTCCAAGGGCAGGTGCCCACACTTTCTCAAAAAAGATTACCCTTACCGTATCATTTTCAAACTTAATATCAGCAACATTGTACAATTTTCCTCTATATCTAATTTGTGCTGTTAAGCCTTCGTTATTAATTTTATCTGGTATTAAGTTAAAGTTTTTAAGAAATAGTGTTTTCTTGTATAGATGTGGATTATCTTCCCCTTTTGCCACGTACAAAATATTGTTTTCAACATCTTTACTTGCAACAAAATATGGTAGGTCAGACCCACTAACTCCAATACCATGTCTTTGGCCAATTGTATAAAACCATACACCGTTATGTTGTCCTAAGTACTTCTTTGTATCAATATCAATAATTTCACCTGACTTTTCCTTAATTCTGTTTTTGAGAAAATCTACGATATTTACTTTACCTATAAAACAAATGCCCTGACTATCTTTACGATTTGCATTAGGTAATCCATTTTCAATTGCAATCTGTCTAACTTCGCTTTTGAGCAATTTTCCAATTGGAAATATGGACTTACTTAATTGAGATCGATTTAATTGATGTAGGAAGTATGCCTGATCCTTATTTTTATCAACAGCCCTATACAGCCTTGAGTTTTCAATACTGCTGTAATGGCCTGTGGCAATCATATCTGCTCCTTCCTTCATTGCACGGTCTAGAAACCTGCTAAACTTTATATACTTATTACACAAGACATCAGGATTTGGAGTATTCCCAAGTGCGTACTGTGTAAAGAAGTCCTCTATTACGGCGCTTTCATAATCCTTTTCAAAATTGTAAACAAGAAGGGGTATATCTAAGTGCTTTGCTACTACACGCGCACTACTTAAATCTTCTTCCCAAGGACAAAGATCGGCCACACCATAATCTTCTCCCGACCAGTTCTTCATAAATACTCCGGTTACATCATAACCTTCTTGTTTTAAAAGTAGGGCAGAAACAGCACTATCTACGCCTCCTGATAACCCTACAAACACTTTCTTTTTCATATCTCTAAGTATATCATGTAAAAATGAAGAAATTATATTTGATATTACTACTCATAACTTTAGGTATTGTCCTAATATTTGGCTATTACTATATAACTAATAATTCAAACGTTATTATTCAAAATTCAAATGGAAATAAGTTACGAATTAATGCCTTAATTGCTGATTCTGATGCTGAAAAGACGAAAGGATTGGCAATTCTTAATGAACTACCTGAACAAAGTGGAATGTTATTTTTAAACAGCATAGATACAACTAACCCTTTTTGGATGCTTAATATGAAATTCCCAATAGATATTATCTTTATGGATAGTAATAAGAGGATAATATATATATTCAAGAATGCACAACCATGTGTGAATGAGTCGCTATGTAAACTGATATTTGCAGATCAACCTTATCGATATGTATTAGAGGTAAACTCAGGGTTTACAGACAAAAACAATATTGAAATTGGTAATCAAATTACTTGGAAGTAATACTACATTTGTGACATTACAAACGATACTTTCCTAGACCACTCACGAGGAGTATGTGGATTATACCTTGGAGCAATAAGCTCTGGTGTTGTAGCTCCGCCAGCATAATATCTTGATAATCCTAGGGTAACAGTTGCAATTGCTTGCTTCCAACTCTTAAATACAAATGCGTTGTCAGCACCACCCCAACCCCATGCATTATATGGTCTATATGTGTGCTTACCACCACTTGATTCAATTATTGATATAGAAGCAACAAGTCTATAATCAATTTTATAATAATTGGCAGCCTGTACTAAGAATCTAGCTTCTGCAGCAAGTGGAGCACCTCTTCTTGAAAGATATGCCTTTACATTATTTACTTGCCACTCTGGTACATTTAAATTCGCAATCTCATCAATTACTGAAGTTGATATCAATGTTATTTGATCTATTTCAATATTTAGTGGTTTCTTTTTTAGATCTAGCTCTTTTGCAAAAATACTTGTTTCAATGAAGTACTGAGGTATTAAATTGAGGTATCTTTGAAAATATCCCAACACTAATATGGCTGGAATTATTGCTAAAAGTATATTACTTATATATGATTGTTTATTCACAATAGCAGTGATTATACCAATTAACCTATAAAATATAAAATAATGGTAGAACAAATAGTATTCTGGCTAACGTATTTAGTAGAAAAGATTGGTTATGGTGGAGTAGCGATTTCCATGTTTATCGAGAGTTTTTTTGTGCCAATTCCGTCGGAATTAATTATGCCATTTGCCGGCTTCATAGCCAGTCAAGGCAAGATGAATTTATATGTATTAATCATACTTGGAGGAGTTGCTAGCTATGTAGGATCATTACCTTTTTATTTCATCGGTTACTGGGGAAATAAACTAGTGGTTGAGAAATTTCTTAAGAAATATGGCAAGTACTTATTCGTATCAGAAGAGGATGTAGACAAAGGATTTGAGATTTTTAATAAGTACGGTAAGGCAATTGTAATGTTTGGAAGAGTTATTCCAATTATTAGAAGCGTAATCTCCTTTCCAGCAGGTGTTGCAAAAATGAATTTTCTACAATTTTCAATATATACCTTACTTGGCTCAATCATTTGGAGTGGAATCCTTGCGACTTTGGGATATGTATTAGGAGGTAATTGGTCCATTATTGGAAGTTACATTTCACAATATGAGGACATCGTCTTGATATTACTAGGTATACTTGTCGTTGGGTTTGTAGTTTACAAACTAATCAATAGAAAGAAGTGATCTACCAGTCATCTCAGCAGGTATTGGAAGTCCCATTAATGCCAAAATAGTAGGGGAGATATCTTTTAGTGAACCGTAAGGTAGCATTTTAGGAGTACTCTCTTTATCTAT